>Ga0105239_10003353_pt1 | contig 19678 bp, 13 predicted proteins | sample KBSC44metaG_FD_92761 | JGI IMG/M metagenome (GOLD analysis project Ga0105239, IMG submission 92761) | Corn rhizosphere microbial communities from Kellogg Biological Station, Michigan, USA - KBS C4-4 metaG | ecosystem: Host-associated > Plants > Roots > Rhizosphere > Soil | place: Michigan, USA...
AACGTCAACGGTCTCCGCGACACGCGTCATGGCAGCTGGCAGGGTACCTTCATGGCCAACTTCAAACGCGGCTCCGGTGATAATATGGGTGTTGCCGGTGGTCTGAATGACAACGCCGTTTACACCGCCCCTGTAAAGAGCTTCTTCCCGAACGGTTTCGGTATCTATAATATGTCCGGTAACGTGAGTGAGTGGGTAGCCGACGTCTATCGCCCGATGACGGGTCAGGACGCCGACGACGTAGCCCCCTACCGCGGTAACAAATTCCAGACGGTGGATCTCGGCAAGGAAAACAAAGCAGAACGCGACAGCCTCGGCCGTATCAAGATGCGTAATGTAACCGACTCCGAAAGTGTAGCCCGCCGTAACTACCAGAAAGGCGATGTCATCAACTATCTCGACGGTGACTCCTCTATCTCCGGTATCGCTTATGGCTATGGCAAGACTACCCTCATCAGCAACAAGTCCCGCGTGATCAAGGGTGGTAGCTGGAACGACCGCGCATACTGGCTCAGCCCCGGTACCCGCCGCTTCCTTGAGGAAGACCAGGCGAACAGCACGGTTGGTTTCCGTTGCGCCATGGACCGTGTAGGCAGCCCCGCAGGGAATGGCCGCCAGACCGGTATCAACTACAAGACGCGCCGTCAGAATACCCGTAAACAATAAGAGTTTTTCAGAAGAATAAAAAAAAGGGGTCGCAAAAACGACCCCTTTTTTTTTCCGGTAATCGGCAGCAAAATCCTGCAACCATTTATGCATTCGTCGTCAGTCGTGTTACTCTTCACATCGGCGTACATGCGCGCGAAGCTCTCGTCGAGGAAATGATAGCGTATCTCTTGTTGCGGCAGAAAGCTTTTCCAAACAGCGCCTATGTGTTTTTTGGTAGCGGCCAATTTATTGGGTTTTGTTTTTACGGCGATAACCGAGGCCCAATCGCCCCGATGCAGGACGACCGGATCGATCGCCTGCTTCACCGAAGCATCACCGACGTAGTAAATTGGAAGACCACCAGGATGTTGCGCAGGCTGGAATAGAGGCCCGCCAGCAGGCCGACCACTTTCCGCAATCACACCTCTTTTGCCCGGTTGGCGCTACGGGCGGTCGACAGATTGATGAAATTGATAACCGCCAATGCAAGGATAAAAACAGCCACTGCGCCAAAGAGCCAGACGAACCGCCGGTCGCCATGCGAATGACTGTCTTCGATGTAGTAGCCGAGATGAATATTCTGCACCGGCTTCCCGGTGAGGGTCAGAAAGAAATCATATTGAAGATGGGAGTTCTCCGGCAGATCGGCAAAGACTCCGCCTACGGTATAAGGATGGTGCTTATCGTCGTTCAGGTAAAAGACGTTCCCCACCGGGTCGATCCCAGGGAAATACTTTTCAGCCTTTCTTTTGGAAAGGATCATCGTGTTCGGTTGGTCCATATAGGCAAAGCCTTCCTCATAGGTGTCCTGCGTTTTATTTTGCAGTCTGACCTCGTTGCTTGGGATAGAACCGGTCGAAATCCGTCTCATGCCGGATATACAGGGTCATCAAAAAACAGGCGGCGATGCCCAGCGCAGAGCCCCCGATCTTTATCGCCGAATGTTGCATGGCAAATCGTAATTTTATGGTACGTTTGCGCATGACCATCGAGCAGCTATACGACCTTTATCAACGCCATCTTTCGGTTCAGACCGATACCCGTCAATTGAAACAAGGCGATCTCTTCTTTGCCTTGAAGGGTCCTAATTTCAATGGCAATGCCTTTGCCCTCCGGGCCCTCGAGCTGGGCGCGGCCTATGTGGTCATCGACGAACCCGTCGTTGCGCCCTCGCCGACCGCGGCCGCGGCGCCCAATGACCGGCTTATCCTTGTACCCGACGTGCTTACCACGCTGCAGGAGTTGGCCCTCTATCACCGGCGCCAGTTTGATATTCCTTTTATCGCCATCACCGGCAGCAACGGCAAGACCACGACAAAAGAGCTGATCCATGCCGTGCTCTCATCGACCTTTCAGACCTACACGACAAAGGGCAACCTGAACAATCATATCGGCATTCCGCTGACCATCCTCTCGGTGCATCGCGATGCCGAGTTCGCCGTGATCGAGATGGGCGCCAATCATCAAAAGGAAATAGAAGGTTACTGCCGGTATACCCTGCCGACCCACGGCATCATCACCAATATCGGCCGGGCGCATCTTGAAGGCTTTGGCGGAACCGAAGGGGTCCGGAAAGGCAAGGGGGAATTGTATGATTATTTACGGGACGAGGGCGGCAGCGCCTTTGTGCTCCGCGACAGCGAAGTGCTCCGGCAGATGAGCCGCGGCATTCCGCATATCATCACTTACGGGACGACCGATGCGGATATCGAAGGACGTGTGGTATCCGGGGCCGACAGCTTCCTGCATGTGGAGATCACGCGGGGCGCGAATACGGGCGTCCTTGCGACCCAACTGGTCGGCGACTATAACCTGCCGAACGTCCTTGTCGCGGTGGCCGTCGGCAAACAGTTCGGCGTTACCGATGCAAAGATCCGTCAGGCCATCACTCAATATACGCCTTCCAATAGCCGCAGCCAGCTGATCGAGCTCAACGGCAATCATATCATCCTCGATGCTTATAATGCCAATCCCTCGTCGATGCGCGCCGCCATCGAGAATTTTGCGCGGCTGGCGACGGAGGGGAACGGGAAGATCCTGGTGCTCGGCGCGATGGCCGAGCTGGGACCTGAAAGCGTGAACGAACATCAGGGCATCGTCGATCTCATCGGGCAGTATCCCTGGGCGCAGGTGGTCCTTGTCGGCGGCGATTTCCTCAAGGTGCAGCATCCTTATCGCAGCTTTGCCAATAGTGTGGAAGCCGCGGACTGGTATCGCCATGCGCGCATCAAAAATTCCTGGTTGCTGATCAAGGGATCGAGAAGCAGTAAAATGGAAGCGGTGCTGGGACAATAGTCGTTGCTCACTCTACCCGCAATACCTTCACGGGATTGGCCCTGGCCGCTTTTACCGCCTGGAACCCCACCGTCAGCACGGCAAGCGCGATGGCGGCGCCCGCGGCCTCGACAAGCACCCATCCATCCATACTCGTCCGGTAGGCAAAATCCCGGAGCCATACCGTGGCCAACCACCAGGCCAGGGGGGAGGCGATGACGATCGCCACACCGACCAGCAGAACGAATTCCCGGCTTAGCAACAGGGCAATCGTCGTGACGGTCGCCCCCATAACCTTGCGGATGCCGACCTCCTTTGCCCGCCGGCCGGCGGAGAAGAGGGCCAGACCAAACAGCCCCATACAGGAGATGAGTACCGTGATCCCGGTAGCCGTAGACATCAATAGAGTGACATTATTCTCCTGCAGGTACAACTGATGGATGGAATCGTCCAGCAGCGAGCATTGCGCCTGGTCCATCGGAAACCATTGATGCCATTTCGACTCGATCTCCTTTATTACTTTTCTTGCCGCCTCGCCTCGAACGTTCAGTTTCACAGCCACGCTTTTCGCCGCTGAAAGCCAGGTGACGATGACCATGGGTTTTATCGTCTCATGAAACGAGGTCTGGTGATAGTCCGCGACGACGCCCATTACCGTATAGGGCATATTATCGCGCAATCGGTAAAGCTGTGCCTGCAATGCCTCCTGCGGCCGCTCAAAACCCAGTGCGCGGGCATAGGTTTCGTTGATCACCACCGCCTTGACGTTCTCGCCCTCATAGATATTCCCGCCGGCGAGAAGCCGCATTCCATAAAAAGGTAAGAAGTTCTCATCGCCGATCTCTGTCCGGACCGTGACCCGGTGAAAGCTTTTCTTCCCCCGGTAGACAAAAGTGACCTCCTCCTGATCTCTGCCCATCGGAGGGTTCCCTTGCAGGATCGCCTGCCGGATACCCTTTTGCTGGTAGCGTAATACATCAGCAAAAATGCGCATCTGGCCTTGCCTGGCCCCGCGATAGTCGACCGTCACCACGTCTTCGCTGTTGAAGCCCTTGTCGCCATTGCGCATATACTGCAACTGCCGGTGGATGACCATCGATCCGATGATGAACAGCAACGACAGTGTGAATTGAAAGACGATCAGCACCCGCCGCAAACCGGCGCCGCCGGTCCCCTTTTTATCAAGCGCCCCTTTCAGGCTTAGGACCGGCAGATAGGAAGACAAGAGCCGGGCCGGATAGAAACCCGCCGTCAATGCGGTGAGAACCGTGAGCGTCGCCAGGAACAGCCATAACCCGCCATTCCCGAAATGGAATTGCATACCCGAAGGGACGATCCCGGTGAGCGTCCGCAAGGCCACCGGCACCAGACAGAGCGAAAGCGTAACCGCGAGCGTTGTCAGGATCAGTGTTTCTATCAGGAACTGGAGGACCAGGCCCCTGCGGCTGCTGCCCATGACCTTCCGGACGCCCACCTCTTTCATTCGCTGAAAGGACTGGGCCGTGGACAGATTGATAAAATTGATGACGGCCAGCGCCAGGATAAACAACGCGATTCCCATCAGCCCATACAACATCGGAAGGTAGGCTTTGCGGAAAACGTCCCCGGTGTTCGCAGGATGAAATTCGGTGGTGTAGTGCATATCCCGGAGCGATTGCAGGTAGACCCGCAGATGGCTGACACCCGGATCGAGGGTGGGCATCGCCCGGCTCAGGATATCGTCGAATTCGGCTTTGACGCGTGATGCGGATACGTCCTTTGAAAGCCGGACAAAAGCCTGAGAAGATCCCGGCACCAGCCGGCTCCAATCCAGCTTCGAAGAAATAAATGCCGTATAGTTGAGATCGGAAGGTTGACGCCAATCCTTTACGATACCCGCCAGCCGTACGGTCAGACTGTCATTGTATTCAAGGGTCCGTCCCAGCATGTCTTTCAAAGGGCCAGGTCCGAAATACTTTCGCGCTACACTCTCGGTCAATACGATTCGCGCCGAGTCCTGCAAGACATCCGGGCTGCCTACCAGCCATCGATGGGGGAAGAGAGTGAAAAAATCCGGTCCTGTAAGGATCGTCGAAAAAGCGTAGTCGTTGTCCGGCTGCCGGCCGCTGTAACTGGCCAGCACCTCGCCCTTTTCCGAGAGGACCTTTACCGTCTCTCCAAAGCCGGTGAATGCCGTCCTGGCCTCGAATCCAGTGACCCGGTGCTCGAGGTTCGATATTGTGGGGAACGGGCTGTTCCAAAACAGCATATTACCCTCGTCCGTTCGCGCCTCTGCCACTACGCGATAGATGCGGCCGGTATCGGGATGAAAGCTATCAAAGCTGAATTCATATTGTGTGATAAGATAGATGACGATGCAGGCGCAGATGCCGACGGAGAGACCCACGATATGGATTATCGAGTATAACCGTTGGCCGCGGATGTTGCGCCAGCCGATGCGAAGATGATGAAGCAGCATAGGAAATGGTTGGGCTTCCTTTTTTACCCACAATCTCATGCCAACCACATAAGCTATTCGTTGTTAGCGTTCTGGGGTGGCCGCTCCGGGCTCAGCCCGTCCGGTTGCGATACAGCCGGTGTACGGATGAGCTCATTCGCTACGCAATGCGTCGACCGGGTTCGACCGTGCCGCCCGCAAGGCCTGGAACCCTACTGTCAGAAGGGCAAGCGCCACCGCAGCCGATCCTGCCTCCACCAACACCCAGGCATTCATCGTGGTGCGATACGCAAAGTCCTTCAGCCATGCATCCGCGAAATACCAAGCCACGGGTGAGGCGATCACCAGCGCCAGCACGACCAGTAGTACAAAGTCGCGGCTCAGCAGCAGGGCGACGTTGGATACCGTGGCGCCCAGCACCTTGCGGATACCGATCTCCTTCTCGCGCCGGCGGGCCGTGAAGAGGGCCAGACCGAACAAGCCCAAGCAGGAGATGACGATCGTGATCGCCGTTGCGGCTTCCATCAGGAAGGCGGTGTTGGTCTCCTGATCGTAGAGCTGGGTGATCGACTCATTCAAAAAGCTGTACGTAAACGGCATCTTCGGGAACAACTGCTTCCATTCCTTTTCGATGCCCGCAATAATGGCTTTTGCTTCACTGCCGCGTTTGCCCTGGGTCGCCACTTTTACCCCGATACTCCGCTCTCCCCGTGCAAAATCCCAGATGACCATGGGTTTTATCGTTTCATGAAAGGTCTCCTGGTGAAAATCGGCCACGACTCCGACTACGGCAAAGCCCAGCGTGTCGCGATGCAACATCTGTCCGATCGCCCCGGCAGGATCTGCGAATCCCAGGGCCTTCGAAAAGGTTTCGTTGATGACCATTTCCCGTACGCTGTCACTGCGCCGGGTATTCCGGCCGGCCAGCATCTTTATCCCATAGAAGGGAATAAAGCCGGGGTCGCCGGCCTGTACCATCACTGCAAAATTCTTTAGCTCCTTTCCCTTATAGGTCAGCGTGGTCCCTGCATGAGCCCGGCCCATCGGGGCATTCCCTTGCAGAACGACGTCGCGCACCCCCGCCACTCGGCGCAGCTGCTGTGCCAACAGCTGCACCTGCCCCGGCTTTACCGGCCAGGGGTTGAGCGTGAGGATCGCATCGCTGCTAAACCCTTTGTCGGCATCCCGCATATAGCCTACCTGCCGGCCGATCACCAGCGACCCGATGATGAACACCAGAGAGATCGTAAATTGAAACACGATCAGCGTTTTCCGCAGCCCAGCGCCGCCGGTGCCCATTTTATCCAGCGCTCCCCTGAGATTCAAAACAGGCAGATAGGACGACAAGAGCCGGGCGGGATAGAATCCTGCAGCCAGCGTGGTAAACACCACTATCCCGGTCAGGAACAGCAGGGTCCCGCCGTCGAACGAAAACTGCACTCCTACAGGGATGTAGTCTTTGAACAGCCACAAGGCCGGCCGCACCAGCAAGGCCGAAAGAAGCACGGCAACGGTTGTGACCAGCAGGGTCTCGACAAGGAATTGCATGACCAGCCTCCCACGGCTGCTGCCCATCACTTTCCGGATACCTACCTCCTTCATCCGCTGCAGGGATTGGGCCGTGGAAAGATTGATAAAGTTGATGACCGCTAAGATCAGGATAAAGGCCGCGATCCCCATCAGGGCATAGAGTAACGGCAGATAGGCCTGCCTGAAATCGTCGCCCGTATCCTGCCTGTGAAAGTAGGGAGTGTAATGCATCTCGCGCAGCGGTTGCAGATAGAGATGCAGGTCGCGGCTCCCGGGAGCGATCTGCGGGTTGTTCCGCCGGATATAATCCGCCAGCGCTGCATTCACCTGCTCCGGCTTTACGCCCTTCGCCAGCCGGACAAAGGCCTGGGACTGATGGGGCTGAAGACTGCTCCAGTCAGCCGTGGGAAACCGGTTCCGGACCCAGCTGTTGGGTGCCGTACTGATCGAGATGAATGAGGTATAATCGAGATCGGACAGCTTGTTCCAGTCTTTTACGATACCTGCCACGGTCACCGGCAGGCTGTCATCGTAGATCACCGTCTTCCCGATAAGCCGGTCAAGGGTGCCGGCGCCAAAATATTTGCGGGCCGCGCTCTCGGCCAGAACCACCTTCCCCGGTGCATTGAGGACAGCCGGGTTCCCGACGAGCCATTCATAGGGGAACAGGTCGAAGAAGGAGGGTCCCGTCAGGATCACCGAGGTACCCCAGCGGTTATCCGGCTGCGCACTGAACCGGGTCTCCGGCTTTCCATTCTCCGCCGGGATCGTTACGGTAAAGGCAAAGGTGTGAAAACCTACCTGCCGCTCAAATCCCGGGATCGCATGTTCGATACCTGCGGCCTGTGGGAAGGGGCTGTTCAGATACATATTGAATCCATTCTTGAACCGTACATCCCCGACAATGCGGTAAATGCGGCCTGCGTCCGGATGGAAGGAATCGAATCCGAGGTCGTATCGCGCAATCAGGAAAATGACGATACAGGCGCAAAGCCCAATGGAAAGGCCGAGGATATGGATGGCCGTGTACAGCTTTTGGTGACGCACATTCCGCCAGGCGTACTTGACGATATTTCGTAGCATAAGGAATCGTTTTTGTATATGGTGATGCGGATATTGGAATTTACCATATATTTTTGGTCAAATTGTCGCTATGAAAAAAATCCTTGCCGGTACGCTGGTTTTCGTGATCCTCGCCGCCTTCGCCAAACCCCATCGGCCCCTTACCTGGGTGGCCATCGGCGACAGCATCACCTATCTCAACGACCATCCCGATGAGACCGGCAACCGTCTGACCAAGGGTTATCTCACCGATGTTGTTCAAAAACTGGATTATATCCATTATCTGAACCAGGGCCGGAACGGCTGGACGACCCAGAATTTCGCGAAGTCGATCGAAAAATTAAATATTCCTTCCGGCGATGTCTACACCGTGTTTCTTGGCACCAACGACTGGTGGCATAGCCATCGCCTCGGCGCATGGGCGGACTATCAGAATTCTACGGGCGACAGTACCGTTTATGGGAGCCTACGGGTGTTGATCGATAAGATCCGCAGTCTGAACAAGAAGGCCCCGATCATCCTGATGACGCCCATGCCCCGCGCCGATTTCGTTTATATCCGTAATCCGACGAACAATGCCTATGGGTCTTATAAGGAAAAAGACGGCCAGACGCTGGAACAGGTGGCGGAGGCTATTCTCGATATCGGCCGCCATGAAGGGTTTGCCACTGTCGACCTCTATCATGTGAAGCAGCTGGCGGTTCCCCATCTCGTGCATTTCAAACGGTTGAAGGATACGGTTTCGGGGGCTTACCGGAATTTTCCCTATCCGGAGTATATCGGGGTTCCGTTCGACCCCAAGGCCGACGAGTATCCCTACCCGGTGGAAGCGATCGATATGACCTATGACGGGCTGCACCCATCGGACGCGGGTTGTGCGGTGATCGCCAAGAAACTCATTAAGGTATTGAAGAAAATTTGAAGTCGCTGCCTGGCTACGGCCTTCCAGGCCGTCAGGTCGGCAAACTTACCGTCAGCGTTGTCCCTTCGCCGGGCTGCGACTGGATCTCCACCTTTCCGCTGAACAGCTCCGCGCGGCTGATGATATTGGTGATACCCACGCCCTTGCGATGACGGCCGACGTCGAAACCGACCCCATTATCCGCCACCGTCACAACGAGATCGGAACCCTCCATCGAAAGCCGGATCAGCACCCGGGTCGCCCGGGCATGTTTTACGATATTATTCAGCTGCTCCTGTACGATCCGGAAGACGGTAAGCTTTCGTTTGTCCTCGATCTGCTCTTCGGTAATATTCTGCAAATCCAGCTCGATGCCGAGGTCAGCGCGGGCCAGCTTCATATCATCGATGACATCTTCGACGGACTCGATCAACCCGATCTCCCGCAGTCCGGGGGTGATCAGCGATTTGGAGATCTTGCGGATCTCGTTGATGGCCTTGCAGACCAGCTCGGTACTTCGTTCCAGCAGTTCCTGGCGCAGCTCGTCGTCGGTCATCGCGGTATTGATATAGAGGTTGCTTGCGCCGAGTATCTGGTTGACATTGTCATGCAGCTCTTTTCCGATCTCGGTCCGTTCCTTCTCCTGGGCAAGGATCACGGCCTCGGTGATCTGCCGCTGGCGCGTGACGCGCTGTTCGTTGAGCTCATTCTCCAACTGGATCCGCTCGGTGACATCATTGGCGAGCACCAGGACGGCCGGCTGGTTCTTATAGCTGATGCTGTGCCAGGCGATGTCGACGAAGATGATCTCGCCATTCTTCTTCACATGTTGCCGGATGCCCTTCTTGACTCCGTCGCGTTTCTCGCGAATGGCCTCCACCTCGGCCCGCAGTTCGTCCCGGTTGCCTTCGACCCGGATATCTGCGAGGCTCTTGCCGAGGAACTCCTCATGGGTGTAGCCATAGTGCTGAATGGCCGAGGAATTGGCTTCGAGGAATCGGAAGGTTTTCGCGTCGAAGACCCACATCGGCATGGGGTTGTTATTGAACAGCTCGCGGTAACGCTCTTCGCTTTCGCGAAGGTATTGCAGGTTGCGCAGCCGCTCGAGGCTGTAGCGGATGGCGCGGGAAAGCAGCTTCTCGTCGAAATCGCCTTTGACCAGGTAATCCTGCGCCCCCATGACCAGGGCCTGCATGGCGATCTTTGTGTCATTGAGACCGGTGAGGAGGATCACGGCTACCCGTTGGGTAAAGGGTTGCAACAGGGTATAGGATTCCAAGCCGAAACTATCGGGGAGGGACAGATCGAGGAACAGCAGGTCGACGGAATGGGCGGCCAGCAACTGTCTGGCCTCGGCAAGACTTGCCGCATGGCGCACCTCCGCGACCGGCAGATCGGTGCCGTTCAGGAATTCCTTGAAGAGGAACAGATCGCCGGGATTATCCTCCACTACGAGGATTTGTATGAGTTGAAGGTCGCCGTCCATTTAATGTACCGGTTTGGGAAGCTTGACAATACTGATCCAAAAGTCTTCGATCGTCCGGACGACGTCCATGAACCGATCGAGATCCACCGGCTTCGTGATGTAACAATTCGCGTAATTCTCGTAGGAAGCCAGGATATCCTTCTCGGCGGACGAGGTCGTCAACATGATGACGGGGATGCGTTTGAGATCGGGGTCCGTCTTGATGATCCCTAACAGTTCCGTGCCGTCCATCTTCGGCAGATTGATATCCAGGAGGATAAGATCGGGCATGCCGCTACTCCCGGCTTGCTTTTTCAAAAACCGAAGCGCCTCTACCCCATCATTGGCAATGGAGACCTTATTGATGAACTGCGCGTCATCCAGGGCCTCCCTTGTCAGCAGGATATCGCCTTCGTTGTCGTCTACTACTAAAATGTGAATCTGTTGCATAAATAATCAATAAGGTTATCCCTTTTTGTGTATGGTAAAATAGAATGTGCTTCCCTGTTGGGGCGTTGACTCCACCCAGATGCGTCCGCCATGTCGTTCTACTATTTTCTTGCAAATGGCAAGCCCGATGCCGGTACCGCCGTAATCCGTCTTATTGTGCAGCCGCTGGAAGATGATGAAAATCTTGTCAAAGAATTGAGAATCGATGCCGATGCCGTTATCGGCCACGGAGAACAGCCAGTGGGTGGCTTCTTCCTGGGCTCCGATGCGGATCACCGGGGGTCGGTCTGAATGATATTTAAGAGCATTGCTAAGCAAATTCTGAAACAGCTGCGTCAGCTGAACCTTGTCGCCGGTGACCACGGGGAGCATACCAATGTCTATCTGGGCCCTCGCGGCGATGATCTTCTCATGAAAGATCTCCCCCACCTCCTTTATGACCACGGCCGTATCGACGGGTGTAAAATTCTCTTTTCCCGTGCCTACCCGGGAATATTCCAGCAGGTCCATGATGAGAGCCTTCATGCGTTCGGCCCCGTCCACGGCATAGTGGATATATTGGTCGGCCTTGGCGTCCAACTGGCCATGGTATCTTTTTTGGAGCAGTTGGAGGAAGCTGCTCACCATCCGGAGGGGCTCCTGCAGATCGTGCGAGGCGATGTAGGCAAAGCGTTCCAGTTCGCCATTGGAGGCCGCCAGCTCGGACGCCCGTTTGGCCAGGTCGGTGTTCAATTTTTTCAGCTGCTCTTCGTACCGGCGTCCTTCGGTGATATCATTGACCACGACCATCCTTGCCCGGCGGTCTTCGTAGTCAATGGAATGGGCTGTGACCTCTACGTCGATGATGTCTCCATTCTTCTTCCGGTGACGCCATTGACCGTTACGGAAGGCCCCCGGTTGCTGCCGGATGCTTTCCACGTCCTCCCGGAGCCGGCCGAGGTCTTCCCGGGGTCGGATATCGGTGATGGACATGGACAGGAATTCATCCCGGCTATAGCCATAGTCCTTGACGGCCGTATCGTTCACTTCCAGAAACCGCAGCGTATCCTCGTCATAGATCCATTTTGGCAGCGGGCTCTTATGGAACAGCATCTTATACTTACCCTCGGTAGATAGCCGTTCCTCCCGCTCGTTTTTCAGATCGAGCCGGATCTTCCGGAAAACAAAAACCCCAAGGACGACCACCGCTCCCATAAGACACCAAAGGGCCCATTGCAGCTGGGTTGCTTTTTGCTGGTTGGCATTGCGGCGGGCATCGAGCAGCCCACGCCGCTCCTTCTCCAATTCGTCCAGCGTTGATTGGATGCGGTGGGAATAGCCGGTCCGCGCTTCCACATTGATCAAGGTGGCAGCCCCACCGAACTCGCCGCCTTTGCTGAGCCGCATGGCACGTGCCAGTACATCCCGGTTGCCGTTGACATAAAATTGAAGGGAGTCGACCTGGCCACGCTGGACCGAATCTTCGTTGACCAGTGACCGGAGACTGTCGATCGCCCGGGGAAGCCGCGAGGCGATCCTATGGGCCGTGTCGATGAAGCTACTGTCGCCCGTGAGCAGGAAGTTTTTCACATTGACCTCGAACTGGTCCGATGCCCGCCGAACTTTTTCTGACTGCAGGAGAAGCGCGTTGGAATGCCTGATGATGACCCCCGTATCCCTTATCCGTTGGTACTGCCAGACGGAAAGCACGACGATGATCAATACCGTGACGATCGCGATAGCGATGGCGTTGACCAGTCTATTGCCGAAGAATGTCTTCATGATTGGTAAGCGGCCGGTTGAGGATCAGGCAAATGATTCCCCGTAAGATACTAAAAATTGGCTGAAAGACTCAGGGCGGGCTGTTTTTCCAGGATAGTCCATAGACGGCCGTATAGATTTTGGTGATCGTGGTCCACCAATTCTCCTTCCTCGTTGAATAGGGGATGCACCATGATCTCCATGGTCTTTCCGTTCAGCCTGTGGTCACGGGAGAATACATTGACATCTTCGATTCCGCCGAAATAGTCGGTGTTGCGGAAGTCCTGGCGGTTTCCCAATCGCCACTTGTTGAACAACGCCTTGTAGATACGTTTGGCAAGAGCGGGCGGGCGGCCGATGTTTCGGGTAAGCCTGATCCGCGCGACCCCATATTCGCGGCCAAGGCGGCACACCAGGGGGGCGACACCCCACCAGGTGTGGAGATGATGATGAGAATCCAGATGGGTGGGGACGATCCCGGCGTCGAGGACCTTTTCGATCTGCGCCTTCATTTCCTCATACACCGCACGCTTTTCAGAGTGGTTCAGCCGGAAGAGCCAGCGGTTGTGGTCATAGATGAACCCTCCGTTGTCGTTGCAAAACCGGGGGCAATCCAATATCGCCCGGGATAGCGGGTAGCCAGCGGTGAGATTGAGATGCACGCCGACTCTCATATTCACGGCCCCATGCTCGCGCAGTAGCCTAACCGCGTCTTCGAATCCGGGCATATTTGCCATTATCGAAGTGCTGGTCACCAGTCCGCTCTCGATGCTCTCGAGAATGGCCCGGTTGACGGTATTGCTGATGCCAAGACCGTCGGCATTCACGATCAGTCGGGAAAAAGCCATCATTGTTATCCTACAATTAACAACAAAGTAACGAATCGTTAATGAAGTAACGAGCCTTGTGCGTAAAATTAGGACCCTGGTGGTCATTGACTACCTAGAAACCCTTAACCATTTTGAGACAGGTGGGTTTTGGGACCTTTACGACCTGGCCGTTCGGTTGGAGCATACCCGTCGATGTATCCACGCCGAAGATGACGATCGTGTCGCTCTCCTGGTTGGCCACGAGCAGCCATTTACCGCTGGGGTCCAGCGTGAAATTCCTGGGTTCGATGCCCATCGTGGGGACATAGCCGAGGGGGCGAAGGAGTCCCGTGGACGGTTCGATGGAAAAGATGGCAATGGTGGTCTCCGCGCGGTTGCTGGCATAAAGAAACCGGCCATCGGGCGAAACGTGAATATCGCTGCTCCGGAAGGGGCCCTTGGCCGTATCGGGGTGCGCCGCAATACGTTGGAGGGAGTCCAACCCACCTGTCGACGGTTCATAGCGGTAGGCCTCGACACAACCGCCCATCTCTTCGATCAGGTAGGCAAATTTTCCGTTGGGGTGGAAGGTGAGATGCCGCGGGCCGCTGCCGGGCGGGGTTTTTATTTGGACGTCTTCCTCTCCCGTCGACGGCGAAACTGCCGATACCTGGTCGAGTCCCAGGTCCTGGACATACAGGAATCGGCTGTCCGGGCCATATACGGCCGAATGCACATGCGGCGCCTCCTGCCGGGCCGGATCAAATCCCTTGCCCAGGTGTTGAGTATGCGTCTGCGCCTTTCCCGGCATCCCGTCCGGACCGATCGGGTATAGCGTATAGCTGCCGCCGGTATAATTGGCCACGGCTACCTGGTCGCCTGTCGCGTTGACGGCAACATAGGCCGGGTTGTCGCCGAGGCTCGACACTTTCCCAATGAGGTTCAGCCGCCCTTTTTTGGTGTCGATGTTGAAAACGCTGAGGCTGCCTTTCTCCTTCATCCTCGATTCGGTGCAGGAATATAATAATCGCTTGCCGCCGGGGGCGATCGCCAGGTAAGAGGGGTTGCAGACATCGCGTGTATGGCTCAACAGGGTCGCCTTGCCGTTGGTGGCGTCGAACCGATAGACATAGATGCCCTTGCTGCCGGTGGAGTCCAGCTTTGAGTTGCCGGCCAGGTTGCCGGTGTTGGTATAGGTACCGACGAAAAGCAGGTACGACTGGGCCCGGGTGACACCGGCGAGCAGGACTAGCAGGAACAGGATCAGCCAACGCATAAATTAAAAGTTGAATTCGTCATCCGGCATCCCGATCGGTGCGCCGGGCGGCATTTCCACTGCGGGTTGCGGTATGAATTTATCCGGATTCTTTGTGAACTCGTTGATCTGTGACAGCCCAAAATACAGCGCGGCTTTCCATCGCGGCCCGGCGCTGGCTTGTTGCAAGCCCATCCAGGCGGCAAGATCGGTTATTTCGAGCAGGGCCTCGCCCCGGACGTTCTCGGCATTCTTCGGGTCGGCGGCCAGGGCCAGCAGATGCTTCAGCGTCAGGTTGTCGACGAGGACCTGTAGTTCGCCTTTCATGCCGGGTTGCAAGGGAGCTTTCCAGGTGCGTTCGAAGAGTTTGTTCAACACGGTGATCAGTCCCGGTTGATGTTCGTCCCGGGCCTGGAATTCGATGAGCCGGGCCGCCCGTTCGTTATCGAGCAAGTAGGAAAGGGTGTTGTTCGCTGCGGCTTCGGCGACCGCGATGGGATCGAAGGTGGGGCCTGTATGGGACTCGAAGTTTTCGACTGTCGAGGGATAGCCCGAGGGACGTGGCGGGATCTTCCGGATCAGATCGTCGGGCAGGGCGAGCGCATCGGGGGTGATCGTATTCATTAGTGCGTCGAAGGCCCGCCATTGTTCGGCCGGGTCGACCATCTTTGTTGGCTCCTGGCCGTCATTCTTCACTGCATGGGTAAAATAAAGTCCACCGAGGGATTTGGCCGCGGCCTCGACCTGGTAGCGATGCAGCAGGTATATCGGTACCAGCACCTCTTCCAGCATCGCCATGGGCGCCCCTTGTGGAATGGCTTTCTCGCTGAAGCGATCGAGCAGGTGACGTCTGACCGCCATCAGCTTGTCCAACTGGTCGATGGGGTTCACGCCGTCGTCCCACTGATTGGACAAGGGATGCGTCATACCACCGATATCCGGAATGTACTTATACCCTTCCTTCAGGGTCTCATTGATGATCTTGTCGAGGGCGGCGTCTTCATCGGCTGCCTTTGGAAAGTCGGAATATCCGTACATGATCGCGCGTTTGTCCCAACCGCCGATGCCCCTGGCGTAGGCGTCGGAGACGTCGATGGCGCCATCGGGTTTCAGGGTAAAGCGAGGGAAGGGATAGTCCATGACGGAAGCCCGTTCTTTTACGCTGGCGATGAAGTTATGGCTCAGACCCAGGGTATGGCCGATCTCGTGTGCCGACAGCTGACGGATACGCGCCAGCGCCAGCTCTTCCATTTTCTTTGAGACCGGTTTGCCGTCTTCATAGGGCTGGAGCAATCCTTCCGCGATGAGGTAATCCTGCCGGTGACGATCGGAGCCCAGGGTCACGACGCCCTTGATGATCTCGCCGGTGCGGGGATCTGTGTAGCTGGCGCCATAGGAGAAGGCCCGTTGCGGGCTGCCGGTGCGGGTCAGCCAGTTGACCATGTTATAACGGACGTCCATGGGGTCGGCGCCTTCCGGCAATTCCTTCACCAGGAAGGCGTTCTTAAAGCCGGCCGCCTCAAAGGCCTGGTTCCACCAGGAGGCGCCTTCGATCAGTGCTTTGAGGATGATCGGAGGCGCACCCCGATCGATATAATAGACGATCGGCTCGACAGGTTCGCTAACCGCTGCATTGGGATCTTTCTTTACCAGGCGGTGCCGGCTGATGAACCGCTTCAGCAGCGGCTCGTCCATGGGCGCCGAGAAATCGTACCAGGTGAATTCGAAGAAGCCGCTGCGCGGATCGAATCTGCGGGGCTTATACCCGCTGTCGGGCAGCTGCACAAAGGCCTGGTGCACCCGGATGGTCACGGCGGTCGGATCGGGCGCCACCGCACCGCCGCGCCGGAATCCGCCCCCACTGCCTCCTCCCGTGAAGGTGATCAGCGCCTCGAATTCGGAGTTCTTTGGGAAGTTCTTTGTGTTCTCCATAAAGACCGCGCTGCGGGTCTCATCGAGCCGGTAGCCGCCGCCCGCGGCCGCCCCTGCCCTGCCGGGACCATTCGCCTGCGCCGAGAAAGCGCTTCCGGGGTTGCCACGGCCGGAGCCGATGTTCTCGCCGATATGCAGGGCATCGCGGACGATCAGTGGCGTTGCGTCGATCAGCACTTTGTCGCCTTCGACGGCAACCGGAGAGAATCCAAAAAGGACGGACTGGGAGAAGCCATCGGCGACGTCTTTTTTCATATCCACGCTGCCGTTAGTAGCCCGCTGAGCATAATTGGGCTGGAGGAGGAAAATTTTCGGGCCTACTCTGATAAACTTTGCGATGACTCCGGATGCCTGTCCCCGTTCGGCGCCGCCGTTGCCGATGCCTTCGGGCAGGGAGCAGAAGTAGAGGAACTCCTGGTCAAATCGATCCAGCTCGATGAGGACCTTTCCGGTCTTGTCGTCGTAGTAGAAATTATAGAAGCCTTCGTACTTCTTCATGTTCTGTGTGGAAGCCGCGATGCTGGTAGCGGGTTTTGCTTCATTCCGGCCGGCTTCGCCGCCTGCGGGGCGTTGGGAAAGGGCCGGTAGAGCGGAGGCGGTCAGCGCCGCCATCAGGAGTAGGTCTTTCGTCATATGCAGTAGTGTTGATCCATGTGTTTGTTGGAGCACCAAGTTAAGGCAGAATTGTCATTTACTTCGTCGCCAGTTCGGGAAATCGCTCCGGCGGGCGCCGGTGCTGGGTCGCCTGCTCGTACCCGTAGGTGATGCGGATCAGCGTAGGTTCATCGAAGGGCCTGCCGAGGAACTGTAGCCCGGCAGGCAGATGATCATAGGTAAAGCCCATGGGGATCGTGAAGGCCGGCTGGCCCGTATGTGGGGCGATGATCTGGCTGTTGTCGCCTTTATAGCCCTTGAAGTCGCCGATCTTTGCCGGAGGGTTGTTCCAGGTAGGATAGATCAGCGCGGCCACTTTGTATTTGTTCATGGCGGCCACCATCGAGTCGCGGAAGGCGATACGTCGTGGATCGGTATAGGCATCGCCGCAGGCATGGGTGACCGTATCGGTTCTCACTCCCTTGTCGAGTTCCTCGTGGATATCTTCTTTGATGTAGTCCGAATATTTTCCCGAGGCGACGATCTCGCGCAAATTCTGCACGGGCGGCGCCGGGTCCTGGTTGGCGAGGTAGTTGTCAATATCCTGCCGGAACACCTCACACCATTGGTTGGCGGCGAGGGAGTCAAAATTTCCGACGGTGACATTGTCGACGATAATGGCGCCGGCATGACGAAGGTCGATGATAGCCTTCTCGAAAAGCGCTTTTACCCGCGGGTCCGGATTGCGTTCGCTCAGGGTGCGGAAGACGCCGATGCGGACGCCACGCAGTCCCCGCTTGTCGAGGTACTGGGTATAGTTGACGGGAATCCGGCCGCTGCTGTAGCGGGTGACCGGATCGGCCGGGTCATACCCGACCATCACTTCGAGCAATCGCGTCGCATCTTCGACCGTACGGGCCATCGGTCCGCCCATATCGTTCCGTAGATAGAGGGGCACGATGCCGTCGCGGCTCAGCAGGCCGATAGTGCAGCGAAAGCCGACAAGGGAGTTGTGCGACGAGGGTCCGCGGATGGAGTTACCCGTGTCCGTACCCAGACCGGCCTCGCCGAGATTGGCCGCTACGGCTGCGGCCGTGCCACCGCTGGAGCCGGCCGGAACATAGTCGAGGTTGTAGGGATTGTGTGTTTCGCCGGCGAGGCTGCTGATGGTGACCATGGGGCTGAACGCCCACTCCGCCATATTCGATTTCGCCAGCACGATGGCCCCTGCGTCTTTCAGGCGGCGCACCAGTGTTGCGTCGGCGGCCGGAGCGTACCCTTTCAAAGTCAACGACCCGGCCGCCGTTTGTAATCCCTTCGTGTTATAGTTATCCTTTACGATCAGTGGAATACAATGAAGGGGGCGCAACTGATGCGTCCGGGCATATTCTGCATCGAGACCGCGGGCCATGTTCAATGCATCGGGATTGGTGAGAACGATGGCATTGAGGCCGGTGGATCTGTCGTAGGCGGCGATGCGGCGAAGATATTCGTTGACGAGTCCCTCACAGGTGCAGGCTTTGTTCTGGAGGGCCCGGTGAATGGCGGAGATCGTCGTCTCGACAACGGGGATGGTATTTTTTGCGGTCGTATCCTGGGAAAGGCCCGGCAGATGCAGGCTACAAAAAAGGATCAGGTAAAGGGGTCTCATGCGCGGCTGTTTGGTCAAGTGAATTTAAGAATTCTTTAGGTTATTTCCCGGTTAAGCGGATCCATATGGGTTAAACCTCCTTTTCCCGTCTCCCTCTTACTTATGAAACTTAAAATTTACAATCATGAAAACGACATTAAAACTTTTTTTGCTGGGCCTTGTCATCGCAACCAGCCTTACCTCCTGTGTGGTCTACGAACGTCCTTATCACCATCATTATTACTATCACTAGTCGTTAAATATGTGAGTGGGCGATGTGCCGGGGATTTCGAACATCCCCGAGAGACCGCCCGACATGGGACGAAGTGCTGGAATTCCGAATGGGATTTCACGCTGGCCCTCCGGTCTATTCATACGGCTCGGCCCTATAAGGTATTGCGGCAGGACTCTGTCTACAGTGTCGACAATTTCTTTGGGGGATATATCGGTATCGACGATACCCGGTACCTTCTTCATGTAAAGCGTCTTGAAGCTGGCGTAATTTGCGGCGCTTATTGCCGGATTCAATTGAGTTCCCGTCCCTTTTTACTATCTTGTAGGCATGCATACAATGACCCGATGCATAACGCTTGCCATTGGAATTTTCGCCGGAGTGAGTAGTTGCGCCCAGCCGGCGAGGACCGATACCTTTATATTTCATTTTGCTTTTGACCGCAGTGAAATCAGGCCGGCGGACAGTTCCGCCCTGCAGCGATTTCTCGCCGGCCTTACCATTGACTCCATTAGCATCACCGGCTATACCGATACCGTCGGAAGTCCGGATTACAATCAGCGGCTTTCCCAACGCCGTGCCGTATCGGCGGGGGAGTTGTTGCAACGTTTGCTGGCGACGGACATGGGCACGCCCGTACATCTTGAAGGCCGGGGTGAAGCGGAGCCTTTGCCGGGTGATGACAGTGAAAGCCGCCGGGTGATCGTCGTCGTCTGGTG
>Ga0105239_10003355_pt1 | contig 19676 bp, 16 predicted proteins | sample KBSC44metaG_FD_92761 | JGI IMG/M metagenome (GOLD analysis project Ga0105239, IMG submission 92761) | Corn rhizosphere microbial communities from Kellogg Biological Station, Michigan, USA - KBS C4-4 metaG | ecosystem: Host-associated > Plants > Roots > Rhizosphere > Soil | place: Michigan, USA...
CGTTGAGCAGGTTGCGCATAAACCTTTTGCGGTAATTCAGCGGACTCAGGTGCATTTTAGCCTTAAACATCTTGTAAAAGTGTGATACATCGCCAAAGCCACTTTCAAACGATATTTCTGATATGGGCTTGTCTGTTTGTACCAGCTGTTGTATGGCATAGTTCAGCCTGTACTCAATAATGGTTTCCATAAATGTTTTCCGGGTTACCTTCTTAAAATACTTGCAAAACGCGTTGGTGGTCATGTTGGCTATGCTTGCCGCCGCATCTAATGAAACCTGTTTCCGGAAATTCTCAACCAAATAAGCTAATACCGGGTTTATCCGCTCACGCTCAGCCAGGGAGCGTTCTGCTATCACCCGGTGCTGATCAAGCAATATATACTCGTCAGATGAAGCCATACGTTGTAATATTTCCAGCAGGGATATTAGTATTCTGAAGTTGCTCTTCTCATTAGCCAGGCTTAACAAAAGTTCTTTTACTTCCTTCTGGGTATCGGAGTGAAATAAAATGCCGCTGCCGCTTTTTTGAAAAAGCTTTTTAATATGCTGTAACTCAAATTTATTAAAAAACTCATCGCCCAAAAAAGCGTCGTTAAACTGTATCACAATGGCGCTGGCATCCTCAATGGGTATTTCTCCGGATTCCAGTTTCCAGCAATGCGGAAGATTGGGGCCAAGCAATACCAGGTCGCCAGAAACAAAATCTTCCATGTGGCTGCCCACATAGCGTTTACCTGTGCCTCTTATAACGCATGTCAGTTCGTATTCTTCATGGAAATGGTAAGGGGCATCAAATGCCAGTTTATCAAATTTCCTGACAAGGAATGATTGACTGTTTGCGGGCTGAAGGACTTCGTAAGAGGCTTTGATCATTGCATATTTTAACGTAAAGTAATGAATTTTATTTGGTGGTGGATAATATACGCCACTTTCCTGCCATTCATTTCATTTTTTTTTATATAAAGATAAGCTTCCTTTGAAAAAAAAGCTAATAAAATTATGATTAGTGCATTTACCTATCTGCCTGAGCTGGATGATCTTAAGAAATTACCATCCGAAAACATTCAAGAATTCCTTGAAAAAGGGCATACATTAACTCAAAACGTACTTTCAGAAGAGGAGGTAAAGGCCTACAGGCCTGTGATTGTGGATGCTGCAGAAAGATATAATACGGAAAAACGTAAACTGGAAGAAAGGGATACTTACGGGAAGGCATTTTTACAGATCATGAATTTGTGGCAGGTTGATACCGACAGTAAAAAGTTTGTTACCGCTAAACGGATGGCAAAAATAGCGGCCGATTTGATGGGGGTTGACAATGTAAGGATATACCATGATCAGGCTTTGTTCAAGGAGCCGGGCGGTGGCCCTACCCCCTGGCACCAGGATCAGTACTATTGGCCTATTGATACCCATAATACGGTAACCATGTGGATGCCTTTGGTTGATATTGATGTGGATATGGGTATGTTAACTTTTGCTTCGGGATCATATGTTAACGGCGCCGTTTTTAATCATGAAATTTCTGATGAGTCGGAAACCTTGTTTGATGATTATGTGAAGGAAAAGCAATTTGAAATTAGTCGGGCCAATACCATGAAGGCCGGCGATGCCACCTGGCACCGGGGTTTTACCATACACAATGCGCCGGGTAATAATTCTGATCAGATGCGTGAGGTAATGACCATTATTTATGTGGCCGACGGTGCCCGGATAACCCCTTACAAAAACGAATGGCAAAAAAATGACCATCACAAATGGCTCATGAGCAAACCTATAGGCGGATTGATCGACTCAGAGCTGAACCCGAAATTATTATAATGTTTTCGTCTGAACCCTGATTTTCTGGCTATAGGATGGTTTACACTGTAAACCCACTATTCGATGGTAAATATAACTAATTTATTGATTATTAATTAGTTATATTTGTCTTAACCATAAAAAGTGTAAACCATGTAAACCCAATTTATAACAAAATGGCCCGGCTGTTCAAAAGCTTAGGCAGCCACCCAAATAGCGTCAATAAACCATTTTTTGGTATCGAAAAATTGCCCTACCGGCACAAAGCCCGTATTGATGGCTATTTGATCGGCTTGCATGATAGTGAACTTTTGAGATATCTCCATATAGATATACTCATCCTTTAAAAAGGCAATAGTTTCTTTACCATTGATTGTTACCTGCTGATCAACGGTACTGATCAGGTAGCTTTTACAGGCTCCTGTTTCGGGATCATAAGTAGGGTAATGTTCAAATTTGGAGATATCAAAATTGGAGTTGAGTTCCCGGTTAATACGCTCCAACAGGTTAAGGTTAAACCGTTTGGTAATACCCTCTTTGTCGTTATAAGCGGCCAGTACCACTTTAGGGTCTTTTTTAAGATCCATCCCAATCAGGGCCATGTCGCCGGGTGATAAATGTTTACGCAATTCCCTGCAAAATTCAATAGCATCATTTATAGGCATGTTGCCAATGTTCGACCCCAGAAACAAAACCACCTTGCGCCTGGAAGAAATAGAGGCTGCTTTGGTAAGCATATGAAAATATTCGCCGTTTAGCCCTGTGATTTGCAGGCCTGGTAAGGTAACGGGCAGGGTCATATTCAGATAGGCTATTACATTTTCTGAAATATCGATAGGCAAATAGGTAAAATCAGCCTTTTTTTCCAGTAAATATTTAAGCAGGTAAGTTGATTTGGTAGCATCCCCGGCGCCTAATTCAATCAGATCGAAGGCATCGCCATCGGCAATAAGGGCATCTGCAATTTCGGATGTTTTTTCAGAGAATATCTCCAGCTCACAATCGGTAGGATAATATTCCGGGCTGTTCATCAATTCCTGAAAAAGCTTATCGCCATTGGCGTCATAAAAATATTTTGAATTTAACCGCTTTGGTGTTGATTTTAACCCGGTTATCACATCATTGTAAAACAAGTCGATCTTTGTTTTTGATGGGTCGTTCAATTCCGTATGTGCTAAGGTTGAGTCCATATCTCGGTATTTATGCAATTACTTTGCAAGCCTGATGCCTGTAAATTGCCAGCGTAAATTTGTTTGAAAAAAATTGCGATAGGTAATGCGGCTATGGCCCGGAGATGTAGCTTCCGAAGCACCGCGCAATACTTTTTGGTTCACCATAAATTTGCCGTTATACTCGCCAATGGCGCCCGGGGCTTTTGCAAAGCCTGGGTAAGGGAGGTAAGAACTTTCTGTCCACTCCCAGCTTTTGCCCCAGCTAAATTGTGTTGCCGCGGCTTCCCACTCAAACTCTGTTGGTAAGCGGAGGCCTTTCCACGAGGCGTACGCATAAGCCTCAAAATAACTGATATGGCACACCGGATTGTTCGGGTTAAGCAATTCCAGACCATGGAAGGTATAGTTATGCCACTCCTCATCAATTAAATGCCAGTAAAGCGGCGCTTCGATCTTATTGGTTTTAACCCAATCCCAGGCCTCGGCATGCCAATGGCGGAAATCATGGTAACCACCGCTATTGATAAATTCCAGATACTCGGCATTGGTTACCAGGTTGGGGCTTATTTCATAAGCGTTCAAATAAACCTTATGCCGGTTTAGTTCATTGTCAAAACAAAATCCCTCATCGGTAAACCCTATCTCATAAATGCCTTCGTTTATTTTAATAAAATCAGTTTCCACGGTTTCTACCTTTGGTGAATGGTAACTGCTTGAATAGGGTGGAAACAAGGGGTTATGACCTAAAATATATTTAATATCGGTTAGTAACAGCTCCTGGTGTTGCTCTTCGTGATTAAAACCCAGTATCAGGAGCTCTTTGATATCAGCTGCGGGCTCTACGCTCAGGAATTTTTCCATGGCTTCATCCACATAAGCCCGGTATTGGTAAATATCATTAACCGTTGGGCGACTTAAATTGCCCCTGTCTGTACGTATAACGCGATTACCAACGGTTTCGTAATAACTGTTAAACACATAGTTGTAATTAGGATTGAATTCCTGGTAGCCCATGAAATAAGGCTTTAGAATAAAAGTTTCAAAAAACCAGGTAGTGTGACCGATGTGCCATTTAGGCGGGCTAACATCTACAACAGGCTGTACCACGTAGTCTTCCGTTTGCAAAGGACTGCAAATATATTCGGTACGCTGACGCACTTTTTTATAACAATCAACTAAATTCATGGAACTATTTACTATTCAAATATCGTTTGAGGTTAGAAATTGTTTTAATATTTAAACTTTTGGCCTGTTGCTCTCTCATCATTAAAGCATACGCATTATTAAACCCGATGGGCTTTAACCAGCTTATTTGGTACTGTTTTTTAAATTCCCGTTGCACATAATTGTAAGTGCTATCCTTATTTTTTGTTACCTCATTTATTTTTTTTGATGAGGCTTGTAATATAGCCAGCAAACCGGTGCCCGTGTATTCCGGGTAAAAATCTATCTGATCATTGGTTAAGGCGTCGAAACAAATTTTTGTTCCGCCGAGCCCTGTTTTGGTTGATACATCATAATTGGTATATCCTTTTATAAGCATGCTGTACATATTGGCCAGTATATATTGTTCGCCAAATATTTTCGAGCCGATGCGTACAGTGCTTTCCTCATTGCTTTTGCGGGCTGGTTTAAACAGTTTATGGCTTACTAAAAAGTCTTTGGCTACCCTTTCAGGGCTTTGGTGAAGATAGTCAGTACGGTAATTTAAATCGGTCATCACGGAATCATTTATTTTGCCGGATAGCAAATTCAGCGTTTTCTCCAGCTCCGGAAATTTCTTCAATGCATCGTCCCTTACAATTGGCGCGGCATAATAAGGTGGGAATATGCCTTTATCATCATCCAGAACTACCAGTCCGTATGCTTTTAACCGTCCATCAGTAGAGTATCCGCTAATCACATCCAGTTCTTTTTCATAGGCAGCCTTGTACATCACAGCATCGCTGATCACAATGGTATGGATCTTTAAACCGTATTTGCTCTCCAGGCCCAGGTTACCATCCTGCCGGCCCATAAACTCGGGTGTAAAGCCAGCGGTGAGCTTGCTGCCATACGCGGTAGGGATAAAATAGAAAGATGATAACAATAGCAATAGAATAGGCAATGCGTAACTGCTGCGTTTTAATTTTCTGAAATTGAGCTTTTGTACGAGTGATAGTAGGAAATCGAAAATAATGGCCAGTAAGGCTGCCGGGATAGCCCCGGCAAGGATCATGTTGGTATTGTTGAGCGATATGCCGCCGAAAATAAACTCGCCTAAGCCTCCCGCCGCGATGAAAGATGCCAATGTTGCCACACCCACATTGATGACCGTAGCGGTGCGGATACCGGCCAAAATAACGGGCATAGCCAGTGGAAGTTCTACCTTGATCAGTATTTGCCATTTACTCATGCCCATGGCCATGGCCGCTTCTTTCACCGCAGCGTCGATACCGGTAATGCCGGTATAGGTATTCCGGATAATGGGTAGCAATGCATATAATAACAAAGCAACTATGGCCGGTTTGGGTCCAATGCCTAACAGGGGGATCATAAAGCCCAAGAGGGCTATACTTGGTATGGTTTGCAGTATCCCGGCAAAGCCCAAAACAGTACCGGAAAGCTTTCTTTTGCGGGCGATAATGATACCCAGAGGCAAACCCACAAGTACCGCGAAAAAGAGCGATATAAAAGTAAGACCAATATGCTGCATGGTTTGAACAGCCAGTTTATCGGCCTGTTGCTGCATAAACTCCAGTAAAGTTTGCTGATGTTCATTCATGCCCTTGCTTATTTTTATATTGATTAAAAGCCGACATGAGTTGCTCAAACCCGATGGTTTTTATGTCGTTTTTATCTTTGCTGATGTTGATAGTCTCGGAATCAGTAAATTTAAAATGCTCCAGCGCCGCCCACAGATCAGTGTCGGTTGATAACGACGAGGTATGAATTTCCTTATGGTGGTTGGGCAACAGATCCCATATATCCTGTAACCTTATCGCCTTAAATTCCAACTGCAGGCGCTGGTCTTTCAGAAAATCCTTTATGAACTTATTAGCCGGCTTAAACAGCAAATCAGCAGGAATGCCTGATTGTACTATCTTTCCCTTGTCCATAAGGCATATCCTATCGCCCAATTCAAAAGCTTCCTGCACATCATGAGTAACCATGATAATGGTTTTTCTTTTCAATTCATCTAGCGCCTTAAATTCTTTATGAATAGCTGCTCGTGTAACGTTATCCAAAGCACCAAAAGGTTCGTCCATCAGTAAAACCGGCGGATCAGATACTAAAGCCCTGGCCAGGCCAATACGTTGTTGTTGACCGCCACTTAATTCATTGGGATAAACATGTAAATAATCGGAGCTGAGGTGCAGCTTTTCCATCAGCTCGGCAGTACGATTTGCTATTTTCTTTTTATCCCATTTTAATAATTGTGGCACTATAGCGATATTCTCAGCAACAGTGTAATGCGGAAAAAGGCCATTGTTTTGTAAAACATAACCAATACCTCGCCTTAATATTTCTGGCTGCTCATCTGCGATGTTTTTACCATTGATGGAAATGCTGCCCGAAGTTGGCTCAATAAGCCGGTTGAGCATTTTAAGCGTGGTGGTTTTACCACAGCCACTGGTGCCTAGCAAAATGAGGTTCTCTTGTTCCTGAACCTCAAAGCTAATGGTATCAACTGCTTTAACTTTGCCGAAGCGCTTGCTTATATCTTTAACCTTTATCATAAACGGGGACTAATCCTCCAGGGTCATAAACAGATTATTCAATGATTCTGAATACAGGGGATGAGCAAATACACAATAGCGTATCCTGTCATAAGTAATGCCGCCTTCCATAGCCATTTGCAACACGGTCATGATCTCACCACCTTCGGGTCCTAAAACAGTGGCGCCTAATATTTTTTTGGTTTGGATGTCAACAACTGCTTTCATAAAGCCACGGGTATCGCCGGTTTCTATTGCACGGGCTACATGGGCCATGGGTAGTTTGGCCACTTTGTAATTCAGTCCTTGTTTTTTAGCCTCGGTTTCATCTATCCCTACCCTGCCCAACTGCGGGTCAGTGAACATGCAATAAGGTACTGGACGATCATTTATATTCAGATCTTGTTTCTCGATCAGGTTACGGTAAACAATGGTGTAATCGTTATAGGAGATATGTGTAAATGCTGGTCCTCCTTTCGCATCGCCAAGAGCATAAATGCCAGGAGTGTTGGTTTCCAGTTTGTTATTTACTTGAATGTTTCCTTTTTCGTCTGTAGCAACCCCTGTTTTGGCTAAATTAAGTGCTTCTGTTTGAGGAGTGCGGCCAACCGCTACCAATACATGAGTGCATTTGACCTTTTTTTCTTCACCATTTACAGATATAGTGGCAGTTATTTTACCTCCCTTTTTCTGCTTAAATCCGGTAGCCTGTGTTTGATTGTGGATAGTAATGGCCTCTGCTTCCAGTATCTTTTGCATTTCGGCAGAGATGTCCTCATCTTCATGCGATACTATCCTGGCTGATTTTTCCAGGATGGTAACCTTACTACCGAACCGGCGGAACATTTGTCCAAACTCCAGACCGATATAATTACCACCTAAAATCAATAAATGCTCTGGAACATAATCCAGATCGAGTATGGTTGTTGATGTCAGATAGTCAATATCATTCAGGCCTTCTATCTCCGGGATAAAAGGCTTAGCACCCGGGTTTAGAAATATAAGGTCGGCCTGCAGTGTTTGTTTTTTACCATTGTTCAACTCTACCAGAATGGTTTTATGACCGGTAAAAGTAGCTTCGCCAAATAATACATCAAGATTTGGGGTCTTTTCGGCAGCATGCAAACCTCCGTTGCGCGAACGGAGTACGATATCGTCTTTGCGTTTTTTAACTTGAGGCATATTAACCGAGAACTTTTTTACAGGTATACCAAGTTCCGCGCTTTTGCCTGCCATATAAGCTGCTTTTGCTGATGCCACCATGGTTTTTGTAGGAGTACAGCCGTCGTTTACGCAGGTGCCGCCATAAAACCGTTTTTCAATAATAGCGGTTTTTTTGCCCGCGTTAGCCAGCTTTTTGGCCAATGGAGCACCCGCTTGCCCGGCGCCGATGATAATGGCATCGTATTTTTTCATGCTTATTCGGTTACTTTAACACCTTTCCAAAAGGCCACATAATTGGTTATGTGGTTGGCAGCCTCCTTTGGTTGCGGATAAAACCAGGCAGCATCCTGATTTTTTTTACCATCAACATTAAGGGTATAATAGGACGCCAATCCTTTCCATGGGCAAGTAGTGTGGGTATCGGTATTTTCAAGATATTCGGCCTTAACGCTTTCTATAGGGAAATAGTGATTGTTTTCAACCACGATAGTATCATTGCTTTCGGCTATGATCTGATCGTTCCAGATTGCTTTCATAAAGTATGTTTTATTTATTTATAAAGATAGCTTTAACATGGCAAAGATTTACAATGATAAAGGCATGATTTTGTTTGAGACACTTTAAAACTGGTGGTATTTATAGCTAAAATATTTTTTTTAAATTTTATTTTTAATTTATCGGTAAAGCTATATCTTTGCAATCCCAAAACAAGGGAAAATAAATAAAAAAGGCCCGTTCGTCTAGGGGTTAGGACGTTAGATTTTCATTCTAGAAACAGGGGTTCGATTCCCCTACGGGCTACAGAGTAGTAAAAACAAGTCGCTAATAATCAAATTATTAGCGACTTGTTTGTTTTTAGTCAATTTAGACTCTATGATTTACTAAAAATAAATATTATTCAACTATTTGTAAATCAGTATTTTGTATTTCAACTAGTGTTCAAATCCCCCTGATAAAGGAGCGGGATTTTGTTAGAACACAATTTTAGTGATCTTTTGAATTAAGGACGTGCTCCGCAATTAATTTGGCAATTAAAGTGATGATTTCAGATTCTACTGTTGAAGATTTAGACTGATCCTTCTCTTTAGGAACGATACGGTTTGCTGGTCTTTTTTCATTTTTTAATATTTTGTATAAGGTAGCAACAGAAAGCCGGATATTCCTATAAGCTTGACCACGCGATTCTGTGACAATATTTTTATGGCCAAAACCAAATCATGTATTTCCCGGTCAAATAGGTTTGAGTTAAACTTGCTTTTGTACGCAGATGTCATGTAATCATGGGTGCTGTATAATCTGAAAAATCTAAGCTGCGTTTACTTTTGGGCAAAATCACCTTCAACAAAAACCTTAAATGATAATTAGTGAAGACTCTTAAGGAAAACAATCTTGCCATTAGTACAATCATTGTATTTTGTCTGTCGCCTTGTTCAGTGATAATTATGTTTATCATTTCACAGATGTAAAAGGCTAACTGGAACCAGATAGTGCGAAGATGATTTGAAAATAGTAATATAAAACATCGCAAGAGAAAATTTTAATGGTTTTATTTTAAAACCAGTTGTATTTTAAAATTAAAACCATACATTTGCGTATAGTTGCAATTAGCAACTAGTTTTATTTAAGTATTAATATAACATTTAAAAAATTCAATTATTATGAGCGCACAAAATGAAAACCCGCTTGCAATTGCCACAAGTAAGATAATAGCTATTGGTAGCCTTACAGAAAAGGCCTTACAAGCAGAAAAATCTGAAAGATTTGCTGTTCTACAAAAGGAAGTTCCTGCAACTGTTCAACTTTACCTGGAAGGTAAAATTGATAACTGGTTTGTAAAGGTTGACGGCAACGGTGTTGTATTTATTATGAACGTAAATACAGTTGAAGAAGCCCACAGCGTTTTGGAGGCCTTACCATTGGGCTTGGCGGGTTTAATGGAATTTAATCTGATCCCGGTAGGTCCGTTGAGTCCTCTTCGTTTACTTTTAAACCAGGCATAATCTTAAAATGTCGGTTGGGTTCCAAAGCCCCCTTTTGGATATTGATCCGAAAGGGGGCTTTGGTTTCATTCCAGTTGGCACCTGATTTGTCCGATGTGCTTAAATCTCGCTTTGACCCTAAATCGGAACTTAAAAGATATTACGGAATCTTCTATCTGTAATTTGCCCATGCAAAATGACAACGAAGAATAAAGTGATAATTATCCATATATTTGCAACCAGTTGTAAAATACATAAGCTTTTTTCACTTGGTTATCAAGTTAGCTACAACAACTATTAAATTGAGAAAATGGAAAAGCATAGATCACACTGTCCGGTAAACCTTTTAGTTGAAGTTGTTGGAGATAAATGGAGTTTATTGATTTTGAGAGACATCATTTTTTATAAAAGGCGTCACTTTAACGAATTGCTACATCAATCAGAAGAAAAGATTGCTTCAAATATTCTTAGGGACAGGCTTGCGATGTTTGTAAAAGAAGGTTTGCTTACTAAAGGGAAAGGTCCTAATGAGAAACATATGCAAAAGGTGACTTATAGCCTCACTGAAAAAAGCATTGAATTGTTGCCATTGTTGGTATCTGCGATTGAATGGAGTATTAAATATGAACCTGTTGATATGGAAAAATATAAGCCTGCGGTAGAGCTTTGTAAAGCCGGACAGGCCGGAATTGAGGGGTTTCAAAATCTTTTAAAGAAAGAACATCTTACCGTAGCGTAATAAGTCCATTGCGCAGTTGAATTTGCAGGCATTGCATTAAATAATCAGAAAATCCGGATAAACGCTTATTAAACATTATGTCGCTGATATAATCGCGACAAGAATAGGCGGTTCTGGTAGCTTAGCCTGTTGGATAAACTCGTCTTTGAGTTCCGGAATCAACTTTATTGTCCTCCGCCCAAGGTCCTTTTCTTGCAGTATGAAACCTGTATTGGCAATACGAATGGCGGGTTAAAAAAGATTTACATAGCATATCGAGGAAAGTAAAGTCAGCTGCTACTGTGGGGCTATGGTGTTTGAAGGTTATAATCCTCAGCTATGGCTGCTATCTGTTTTTTCTGGAAATCAACTACCGTCGAATCCCCAAAATCGAAGAAACGCTATAGATATTTTAAAAATATCCTTGCTAACAATTAAGCATTTGGCCTAATATGCCTAAAATATGTCCTTTGAGACAACGCAAATAGATCGTAATTTTGTTGTCATGAAAAAGGGTGTAAGGATGAGCAACAAGCCAAAAGAAAAAAAGCGGGTGGTCATTGTAGCGATGACCGGCCAGACACTGCTTTACTTGGCGGGGCCAACCGATGTTTTCTTTCATGCCAATAAATATTTGGCAGAAGCAGGAATTGAGCAGGGCTATGACGTATCTGTAGTGGCGCCTACTTTCAGTAGGCAAATCGCAACGGAAACAGGCATCAATATACAGTGCCAATTGGCCGCAATGGACATTCAGGGCCCAATTGATACACTGGTTATTTCCGGTAACGATTTTAGCGATGGTGGACAAATTGCCCTGGATGAATTTTATCAATGGCTGGGCACCAGGAATGAGCAAAATACCCGGAGGATCGTTTCGATCTGTGGCGGTGCGTTCGCTTTAGCCAAGACGGGCATGCTGGATAACCGCCGGGCCACAACGCATTGGGCAATAGCGGATAAACTCCAACAATTGTATCCTGCTGTCAAAGTCAATTCCAATCCTTTCTATACTAATAATGATGGACATGTATTTACTTCGGCCGGAGTAACTACAGGCATTGATCTGGCGATTACGTTGGTGGAAAAGGATTTTGGAAAGGACATTGCTATAAAGGTAGCGCGCAGGCTTGTTTTTTACCTCAATAGGCCGGGACTTCAATCCCAATTCGGCAGCTTACTACCGGATTATGAACAGGAGCATTTTGCACAGAAAACGCAAAACTGGCTCGTGGAACATTTACACAAAAAACTCGATGTAAGCTCTGTTGCAGATCACATGAACATGAGCACTCGGAACTTTACACGTGTTTTTACAAAACAGACTGGGATGTCACCTGCAAAGTTTATCGAGAAGTTAAGGGTAGAAAAAGCACGCAAGTATTTGGAAGATACAGAAATGTCAATTGAAAGGGTAGCAGAGCAATGCGGTCTGGGTGACCTGACCAACATGCGGCGTACTTTCTTAAGGCACCTGATGACGACCCCGTCAGATTACCGGCGGGCATTCCAGACATCTATTCACGATGTGGCGATCAATGAACTCATAGCCGTCTAATATTTTACATCATTAATTCAGGAAATGCCAATGACCAATTGTGCGTTACGGTACTTCTCATGACTTTACTTTTTTAAAACACAATTATCATGAAAATTGCAATAAACGGATTCGGCCGCATCGGCAGAATGACTTTCAGGGCCCTCCAAAATAAAACCTCCATCGAAGTTGTCGCGATAAATGACTTAACTGACATCCCCACACTTGCACATTTATTGAAGTATGATACCGTTCATGGCAGATTTCCCGGTGAAGTAAGCGTAGATGGTGACAACATTGTCGTTAACGGCAAGCCTATTAAGCTTATCAGTGAAAAAGACCCTGAAAAATTACCGTGGGGAGAATTGGTTATCGATGCGGTGATTGAATCAACCGGACGTTTTACGACCAAGACATCAGCCGAAGCTCACTTACGTGCCGGCGCTAAAAAAGTGCTTATTTCCGCACCCGCCGGTACCGATGTGAAGACGATTGTTCATGGTATTAACAATGAACTGATCGGTGATGACCAGATTTACTCAACCGCGTCATGCACCACTGGCGGTATCGCACCAATATTGTTTGTATTGGACAAAGAATATGGAATCGAATCGGGTTACATGGCCACGGTACACGCTTTTACCTCGGATCAAAATTTACAGGACCTGCCGCATCGCGACTTACGCCGTGCACGTGCCGCTTCTTTCAATATCATTCCTTCTACTACAGGTGCGGCAAAAGCCATCGGCGATGTTTTGACAAATTTAAAAGGCAGGCTCGACGGGCACTCCTACCGAGTGCCGGTTCTTGACGGTTCTATAGTTGACCTGTCCATCAATTTGAACACAAAAGTTTCTGTCGAAGACTTGAATGCCATGCTAAAACGATATGCGGATGCTTCTTTGAAGGGTATTATGGAATATACAGAAGAACAACTGGTGTCCTCAGATATTATTGGTAATCCGCATTCGTCCATCGTTGATGCAACAATGACCCGAACCATTGGAAAAATGGTTAAGGTTGTTGCCTGGTATGACAATGAATTTGGAATCTCCAATCGTATCTCCGAACTGATCTCATTAATATAACTAATAGCTGATCTTGATGCAGAATAGCCCGCACGTGACAAATAGTTCGGGCATTCTCGAAAACAGCGCCGACAAGGATAATCCATGAATTAAAATATACCCAGGTATAATTATTAATATGACTCCGCTAAGAAAAAATCTATTAATCATCACTGCGTTATTGGCTGCAGTGATGGAATTGATTGACGCTACTATTGTTAACGTCGCTCTTTCGCACATGAGCGGTAACCTGGGTGCGACGATTGAAGATGCCTCCTGGGTAGTCACCTCATATTCTATTGCCAACGTGATTATTATACCTATCACCAGCTTCCTGGTTGGTAAACTTGGCCGGAGAAATTATTATATCGGCTCAATAATACTTTTTACAATTTGCTCTTTATTATGCGGTACAGCCGGGAATATATGGACATTGGTGTTCTTTCGTTTTATACAGGGCTTAGGCGGTGGTGCATTGCTTTCCGTATCGCAGGCTGTGATCTTTGAACAATTTCCCAAAGAAAAGCAGGCTACCGCAGGCGCAATTTTTGGTATTGGCGTATTCACCGGACCAACCATCGGGCCGACACTTGGCGGTTATCTTGTTGACCATTTTTCGTGGCCATGGATATTTTACGTGAATATACCAGTAGGTATAATGGCCGTCATCTCTTGTTACATGCTGTTGACCGAACCGCCGATCAAACCTCCGGTTAGAAAGATCGATTGGACAGGTATCGCTTTGCTTGCTGTAGGCATCGGCACCTTGCAGACCGTTTTGGAACGCGGACAGACTGAGGACTGGTTTTCGAGTACCTATATTTTATGTTTCACCATTATTTCCATCATCAGCCTAACAGCCTTTATTATATGGGAGCTGAATATTGTCAGCCCAGTCGTCGACCTGAGTGTATTAAAAAGTAAAACACTCAGTATTGCCGCTATTCTGACTTTCATCGTTGGTGTCGGATTATACAGTTCCATCTTTATAACACCCATCATAGCGCAGCGGCTGCTTGGCTATACTCCATTGCAAACAGGCTTAATGATGCTGCCAGGGGCGGTGCTGGCGGTCGTCGCGCTCGTCATATCGGGTAAAGTGATGCAGAAAGGAGTATCGCCTAAATATATTGTTGCGGCGGGATTTATATCATTTATATATTTCAACTGGCATATGGCACATATGAGCTTTGATGCTTCTGATTCCTATATCGGTTACACATTGATCTACCGGTCTGTTGGTATGGCTTTTCTTGCGGTGCCCCTTACCACATTGGCGGTTTCATCGTTGGAGCCGAAAGACATTCCGCAGGGTGCGGCACTTAATAATATGATGCGACAATTGGGTGGCTCTTTTGGTATCTCCGTGATCGATACCTATTATGAACGTCGTACGGCGGTTCACCGCACCGACCTCATCACCCATATTACGGCATCCAATCCCTTGGTAACAGAGCGTATAAACAATTCTATTCACTATTTTATGGACAAGGGTGCGACTTTTTTTGAAGCACGTGGCAGGGCTATCGGGTTATTGGATGCGACCATCGTAAAACAAACTTCTATGCTCAGCTATCTGGATTCTTTTTATCTGATCGGCGCCTGCTTCGTTATTACGATGCCTTTAATGCTATTCATTCGCATCCGGAAAAAAGCCGCAAATATCCCTAAACCTGTAATTTCTGATCATTAATATTATTTATCATATCAAATACAAAATCATGAACATTTCAAATAAAACAATACTGGTGACCGGTGGTGGATCGGGTATCGGGTTTGCAATCGCTAAATTATTCAGCGAAAAAGGTAATAAGGTTATTATCACAGGCAGGGACGAGCAAAAGCTTAAAGTCGCCGCGGAGCAACTGAGCAACGCTAAATATTTTGTTGCAGACATAACCAATAGTGATAACGTTGACGAACTTTTAGCATTTGTTGTTTTCGATTACGGTGCGATTGACGTGCTGGTGAATAACGCGGCTGTCACTAATGTTTACAATTTAAAAAGCGATAGCGGTATTTTTGCAAAGGCCACCAAAGAAATTGCGACAAATTATCTTGCAGTAGTAAACTTGACTGAAAAATTCTTGCCCTTACTGGAAAAGCAGCCAGAGGCAGCTATTGTAAACATTAATGCGATCATCGGCTTGTCGCCGTCAGTTTATATGCCTACGCATTCGGTAAGCAAATCTGCATTAAGGGCGTTTTCACAAATCTTACGTTTCACCCTGGAAAAAGCTGAATCTACTGTCAAAGTTATTGAGGTTTACCCGCCGTTGGTTAAAACCGAATTTTCGAAGGCAATTGGTAGCGCAACCACCGGAATTCCGGCAGAAGAAGTTGCTGAGACGTTGTTTGACGGTCTTAAAAATAACACCCCTGAAATTTATATCGGCCGTACCGAGCAGTTTTATCAAAAATTCTTTGCTGAGACTGAACCTGCATTGGGCTTTTTAAACCAGCCAAGAGGCTAATTATTAAAAAGTATCATGAAAAATACAACTATACTCGTCGGTGGCGCAACTGGCGCTACCGGCAGCGTTGCCGCCAAACTTCTTTCGGAAAAAGGCTTTTCCGTTCGGGCTTTAGTCCATAACGAAGATGATCGTTCCCGAAAACTTCAGGACTTGGGTGCCGAAATTATTATCTGTGATTTGCTCGATTTCCGGTCTGTTCAACGGGCTTTTGTTGGTATTAAACGAGCTTATTTTGTTTATCCGATCCGGCCAGGGATTGTTCAGGCATCCGTTCATTTTGCTGAAGCGGCTCGCGAAGCCGGGACAGAATTTATCGTCAATATGTCACAGAAAACAGCCCATGAGGACGCTAAAAGCAATTCTGCTTTGCAGCATTGGCTTACTGAACGGGTGTTCGACTGGGCCGGAGTACCGGTGGTCCATCTCCGCCCGACTGTTTTTAATGAGTGGCTCTTGTATATGAAAAAACAAATTGCCGCAGGAACTTACGCCGTGCCGTTCAGCCCAAATGCCCGCTTTGCGCCGATATCTGCAGTAGACCAGGGAGCGGTCATCGCAGGTATCCTGGCAGATCCGGAGCCGCACATTGGAAAGACTTACCCGCTTTTTGGACCCGTTGAATTGTCTCCATTGCAAATTGCCGAAATAGTAAGCAAAACGCTAGAGAAGGATGTTCGCTATGAACATATTACCGGGGAACAATGGGTTCGCAACCTTCATGGTCAGGATATACCATTTGTTTCTCAGCATTTAAAAGAGGCCACGGATGATGTTGAGGTTGGTATTTTTGCTGGAACCAATAACATTGTTGAGCAGATCACCGGAAGGCCGCCCATGACTGTTAGCGAATTTGTTGAAAAACATAGACAGGATTTTTAGTACCTCTTGGCGCGTAAGAGTGATTATCTGCAGAATTTATATCAATTATGGTCTTCAGTACCTTCAAAAATGCGATTAGGTGTTCAAAATAAGCCCCATCCACGTTACGAAGCCGCTTTACAAAAGTAGAGCGGCTTTTTTTATTGGGTTTCTTTGACTAATTTGGGGATATAGCGATAACGCTGACCACTGGCATAAAATATGCTATCTTTCCAAATGCAGCATCAAGAATTTGAACCTCCTGAAGAGTTACGGGATGCCATAAAGTGTTTTTGGTATAACAGAAGAGAATCTGGAGAACAGCAATCAAGTTTTGAAGTAGTACCTGATGGTTACGCTGAAATTATTTTTCATTTCGGTGGCGACTGTAGCATTGCTTACAATGGCGACTTGCAACCATTGCCCTCTCCGTTTATGATGGGGCTGCTCAATCAGCCTGTTCATTTTTACACAAAAAACCGTTTAGAGATCATCGCTATCAGGTGCTTTCCCTGGACCGTGTTCGATTTGCTCGGGCTACAGTCTGGTAAAGATGGTGCGCACATATTTGAGCATCCCATAGCCCAGCTTCAGCCCATATTGAATAAATGGATTCAGGCCGGAAGAATAGATGAAGCGCTGGTTGAGGTAAAACAGTATTTCCTGAATGCACGGTCGGAGATTGCTATCAGCAGTATGTTATTCAAAGCGGGAGTTGCTATGAGGGAAGCTCATGGTACTATGCCGGTGAGCCAGGTAGCGGCTGCTGCTCATGCTACGGTTCGTACACTGGAAAGAAACTTCAAGCAATCTTCTGGTTATACGGTTAAAGATGTGTCTGCCTTGATGCGCTTTGAGCAGGTACGAAACCAATTATGGGTTGATCCCAATACCAACATCGCCGGCTTAGCTCATGAGCTGGGCTATACAGATCAATCCCACCTAAGCAGGGAGTTCAAACGCTACAGTGGAACTACACCAGCAGCATTCGCACGAAAATCAAAAAAGAGGAAGCAGGCTGTGAGCAATGATTTTGTCGCGTTTGTACAATCCTAATACTGGAGCATTCCGGAATTTTGTGTTTTAATTATTCTATAATGAAAACTACACAAAATAATTCTATACACGATGTAATTATCGCAGGCGCCGGGCCTGTAGGACTTTTCCTCGCCTGTGAACTGGCTCTGGCCAAGTGTTCTGTTCTGATATTGGAAAAGGCGGAAGATCCCTACTCACCCTTAAAGCAAATTCCTTTCGGGATGCGGGGACTTAATGCGCTTTCTGTTGAAGCCCTTTATCGTCGTGATCTATTACAAGAACTCGAACTACATAAACGCCTTAAAAATCCCCACTTAAATACCAAGCAAGGAGGCCGTCGTCAAGTAGGGCACTTTGCAGGCATTCCATTCCATGATGACAATATTGATACCTCACAGTGGAAGTATCGCTTGCCTGGCTCCACCGAAACCAACTTAATTTCTGAAATGCAGGAGCTTGAAACGGTGTTGGTTCGCCGGGCAGAAGCCCTGGGTGTAGAGATCAGGCGCGGGCTTGCCATTACTGATTTTCATCAAACTACAGACGGGGTGACTGTTCAATCGGGCGACCAATCTTTTCAAAGTAAATGGCTTGTGGGTTGCGATGGCAGCCGTAGTGTTGTTCGCAAGGCAGGTGGTTTTGAATTCGCCGGTACCGAGCCAGAATTTACCGGATACTCCACCCTGGTTGACATTGCCGATCCTGAAAAGCTAAGCCCCGGCCGAAATGTAACACCAACCGGCATGTACCTGCAATCGCAGCCGGGTTACGTAATCATCCAGGATTTTGATGGCGGAGCATTTCATCATTCAAAAAAACAGATCACGCTGGAGCACGTGCAGGAGGTGTTACGCCGCATATCAAACACCGATGTGACTATCAACTCCCTACATATCGCAACCACCTGGACTGACCGCGCACGGCAGACCACTACCTACCGCAACGGACGGGTACTTTTAGCTGGCGACGCCGCGCATATTCACGCGCCGTTGGGCGGCCAGGGACTTAACCTTGGTTTGGGTGATGCCATGAACCTGGGCTGGAAGCTCGCCGCAACTATCCAGGAGAAAGCCCCGGAAAACTTGCTGGACAGTTATTATACCGAACGATATCCACTTGGTGCGCAGGTACTTGATTGGTCGCGCGCGCAGGTCGCGATCATGAAACCGGGCCCAACTGCCCGCGCGCTGAACGCCATTATCCGTGACCTTATTGATACCCGCGATGGTGCCACTTACTTTGCCGGAAGGGTGTGGGGTGTCAACACACATTACAATCTCGATGGCAACCACCCGCTGATTGGTCGCAGCGTTCCTAACTTTGAGTTGGAAGACGGCACGAGGATTGGCGAATTAATGCACAATGGCCAGGGGGTACTGCTCGACTTCGGTATGAATGCTTCACTTAAAACTTTGGCGAGTGAGTATGGCGACCGGATGAAGCATGTTCCAGGCTGTGCAAAAGATCAATTAGGTTTGAGCGCTGTACTGATACGCCCTGACGGGTTCGTCGCCTGGGCTGCTGACAGTCAACCTAATCTTGATGAGGCTGCCCAAGCTGCATCGCGCTGGTTCGGTGACACCATCGCGGTTGTCTGAAGGAATTAGGAGGCGCGATATGGCTCGCGGCTTGAAGGGGCCAGTCGCTTATAGTTGCCCTACGGACTACAAAGCCGCTTTATGTAAGTAGAGCGGCTTTCTTACTTGTCAACAAATACTTGTTTAATAGCATCGAGATACCCCAATTTATTTAAAGTGTCAGGTTCTAAATAACTACCTTCGGTCCACTCATTCCAGGAATTAATAGTTAGGATTTTTGTTTTGTTAAGATGATTGTCCATATAATCTTTAGCTTCTATTAATGCATTTTTAAAGGCATTGGGTGTGTTGCCGATAATAATTGGCGTATAAGGATATCCGAAATTTCCCCATGAACTTTCCTGGTTAGTTCGGGGAGATGAGTCCCAACCCATGGATACATTAGGATAATAAGGAACGTTGAATTTTTCGCTGGCGCTTAAAGCATATTTGAAATATACATTCTTTACAGAATCATACGCGTTAGTTGGAAAGTTATTTAGTACTACATGATGTATCCACACGTAATCCGTTACTGAATTGAAGCCTAAATTTTTTACCAAAAGATCTGGAGAAATAATTGTTTTTTC
>Ga0105239_10003356_pt1 | contig 19666 bp, 15 predicted proteins | sample KBSC44metaG_FD_92761 | JGI IMG/M metagenome (GOLD analysis project Ga0105239, IMG submission 92761) | Corn rhizosphere microbial communities from Kellogg Biological Station, Michigan, USA - KBS C4-4 metaG | ecosystem: Host-associated > Plants > Roots > Rhizosphere > Soil | place: Michigan, USA...
CCCGCCAGAGATATCCTCCTGGATTTTCATGTCGTTGTCCGCGAGTCTTCCGGCACGAAAAGCAAAAGAATCGGATAGCCTCTTACCTGCCTCCGGTTGGACACTGATCGTCGGCGGATTCGCCGAGTAGCGCCTCCAGGCCCCGCCTTCTATTTCCAATCGCTATCGTCTGTCTATACAGGATCTTGGCATTTGTCTTGTTGAGGCTTGACTCAGTGATCAGGAGTGATGTACATTCGCTTAGTTAACGATTTACAATATGTATATACATATTGTGTGTCGTAGATCTTGAGGGAGGGTGTCATGGGGCGCAAATTTTCCTTGGTGAGTCAATCCGCGCGAGCAAGCCGTTCTCTCGCAGTTCGCGTAGCTTTTTTCCTGGCGGTGGCGGCCTTTCAATTATTGGGCCAGATCGACCGCGGCACGATCGAGGGCGTGGTCAAAGACCAGTCCGGCGCTGTGGTGCCCAATGCCAGGGTCCAGATCATTCAGACCGAGACCAACAGTGCTCTCGAGCTCAGTACTAACGGCGAGGGATTGTATAACGCGCCAAATCTCCCAGTGGCAATTTATCGTGTCGTCATCGGAAAGCCCGGGTTTGGAACGGTGGTGCGCGAGCCGGTAGATGTGCGTCCGCGTGCGAGCGTCCGGGTCGACGTCTCCCTGAATCCGGGAACCGTGAGCGAATCGATCACGATTACTGCGGATGCGCCGGTGCTCGACACCGCCGCCATAAATAATTCCGTGGGTTTCAAGGACACACTGATTCAGGAAATCCCCTTTATCCTCCCCGGGACCAAGCGGGACATTACCGGGTTCCTCAACAACATGCCGGGTGCAAATAACACCAACACCTTTATACCTACGGTTAACGGATCGGTCACTCAGGCGACCGAAGGGTTCATCGATGGCGTGCGCGCAACCGAGCGGCTGCAGAGGGGCTCGCTTAGCGAGAATGGTCCGTTCCTCGAGCAGGTCAGCGAGGTGAACGTTGTGACGAGCGCCTTCAATGCCGAATATGGCGGTTTTGGCAACTGGTTCACGAATGTGATCATCAAGTCGGGAACCAACAAGTGGCATGGAAGCGTTTTCGACCACTTACAAAATGACAAGCTGAACGCGCGATCTTTCTTTGCGCAGAAGAAGCAGACCGTCCGTAACAACGAAGGCGGGTTTACCTTCGGTGGGCCGCTGGTGATTCCGCATGTTTATGACGGCCACGACAAGACCTTCTTCTTCGGCAGCCTGGGCCTGTATTTCGCGCGCTTTGGGAATGCTGGGTTGTTGGCTACGGTTCCAACGCAGGCTATGTTGACCGGCGACTTCAGCCAGTTCACCACCGCAAACGGAACCCAGATTCCCATCTACGACCCAGCGAGCAGTGTCGGCGGTTCTGCGCGAACGCAGTTCGTAGGGAACATCATTCCAGCAAACCGGATCACTAATTTTGCCCGGATCACCGCCTCCTACATACCCGCGCCAGACTTGCCGGGCCTCACGAATAACTTTTATGACCATAGAGCCGCTACTTGGCCTTACTACAACACCACGGTTCCACTGATCAAGGTAGACCATAGTTTTTCAAGCAAACAGAAGGTGATGACCAGTTGGACCCGCCAGACCCGGCCTCGCCTCCTGTGGGGCAATCCGGCTCCTGGTTTTGGACCTCAACCGAAGTGGGGAGAGGTGGACCCGAATCCGCTGGACCAAATCTACGATCAGCAGGACACGTCCTGGAAAGTCCGGATCGCCCATGACGCTGTCATCACCCCGACGTTGCTGAATCACCTGGTTGTGGGCGGTGACTTTGAGTACAACGCCGCGCCCCTCGGGACCCGAGGCCAGGGATGGGACACCAAGCTGGGTATAAAGGGAATTCCGCAAGACAATGGATCGTTCCCCGCCTTGACCTTCACCGGTGGAACTGCGCCGCTGGCTGCGATGAGCCGCGGCTATGACCCGGTGTTCAATGCCATGGATTACACGGTTGTGGAGAACCTGACCTGGATTCGTGGAAAGCACACGATGAAATTCGGTGGGGAGATCGATCGGGATCAGATTAACAATATAAATTTGAACCAGATCGCCGGGGCGTTCCAATTCTCCAACGCCATGACCGCTGTGGCCGCCGGTAACACGGGATCCTCGGGCAGTTCGGTAGCCAGTTTCCTATTAGGCGCCGTGAATACGGCGAGCGCGAGCATCCCGGTGGAAACCGGGTTGCGAGATCTTCGCGTGGCCCTATTTGCGCAGGATGAATGGCGTGCCACGCGGAAGCTCACCGTATCCTACGGCCTCCGCTGGGACTACCAACCAGCGATTTCGGAAGTGCAGGGCAAGATGTCGACCTTCCAGCCCAACATCGCGAATCCTGGTGCGGGCGGGCGGTTAGGCGCTCTCGCGTTTGCCAACCAGCCAGGTCTTCCCGCGCCGTTTTTCTCCACCAGTTGGAAAAAAGGCTTCGGCCCTCGTCTTGGCTTGGCTTACCAGTTGAATGAGAAGACGGTGATTCGCACATCGAGCGGTATCTACTATGCCAGCCCCCCGATGCATAACCTCACCGGACCCTCTTCCACGGCCGGGTTCAGTGCGACCCCATCCTTTAGTTCGCCGGATGGATTCACGCCCTTGTATTACCTGGACACAGGCAGCTTCCCGCAGAACTACTCGAAGCCGCCGTCAACCGACCCGTCGTTCCTGAATGGCCAAGCGATTACCTATGTTCCAGTAAACGGAACGAGACTGCCGCAGACGGTAAACTATACCTTCTCCATTCAGCGTCAGTTGGCTCGCGACACATCTCTGGAAGTCGTTTACCTGGGCAGCCGAACCACACACCTCGGCTACTCCGCCAACTATAACTACTTGAACATCTCTAATCTTCAGTATGGTTCAACGCTGTTGTCGGCGATCAATTCGGCGGCCGCGATCAATGCCGGGTTTACCTCTCCCTTCCCGAGCTTTGTGAATCAACTTGGGGCCAATACGGTGTTCCAGTCGCTGAAGCCCTATCCGCAGTACACGGGAGTCACGACTGGCCCGAACGAAAGCTCCGGCTCGCAGAAGTTCAACTCTTTGCAGATCAAGGGAAACAGGCGCTTCTCCGGCGGATTGACGTTCTCCGGATTTTTCACCTGGTCGAAGAGCTTCTCGCTGGCCAACACGCAGTACCCGGGCGGGAGATACATGCAACTGGATCCCAATGCTGCCGTTTCCATGGGTCTCAATTGGGCTTACGAGCTTCCCTTCGGGAAGGGTAAGCAATTGCTAGGTTCCAGCTCGCGAGTGGTAAATGCTGTGGTTTCTGGCTGGAAGATCAATGGATTCGTCAAGTACAATTCGGGCCTGCCGTTGACGATCACTGGCGGCGTGGGCAGTTTGGGCACGATCGGCTACAGTCAGTGGGCTACCTCGGTTCCGGGTGTCTCGCCGTACCTGGTAACGAGTCCGGGTGATTTCACTCCCACCAGTAAGTACCTGAATGCGGCGGCATTTACCACCACCAGCGGTTTCAATTTCGGCAATGTGAATAGCAACCCGAGCTGGGTTCGCGGCTTCTGGTACAAGGAAGAAAATCTGACCGTTGGCCGGGTCTTCCGGGTCACGGAGCAGGTGAGATTCGATCTGAGCGTAGATGCGCAAAACCCGTTCAACTTCCACCGTTGGGGCGCACCGAATACCAGTCTCACGTCAGGTCAGTTTGGAATTGTAAACAGCGTTTCACCCGGTCGCATCTTGCAGGTGAACATGGCGGTTAAATTCTAGATCGCTCTCAAGAGGGGCGCGAATGCGTCCCCCGACGGTATCGCAGGAGTTCGAGCAATTATGATCTCTTATTCGAGAAGGGACTTCGGGAAGCTCGCGCTGGCGGGCATCCCGCTGGTGCGGAGCCTCGGGGCGATCAATTCCACGATCAGCGGCGTCCGCATGGGCGTCCAATCGGCCAGTTTTACGTTCAGCGGAATCGATGTGGATGGAATCATTAAAACTCTGAACGATGTCGGACTGGCTGAGATCGATGTGATGTCCGAACACATCGAGAGCTATTTGGGAGGCCCGGTCCAATTACCGGGAACGGGACGGCCTGCACCGTGGGCACGAGGAAGCACCCCAGGGCCCGGGCGTGTGACGGGAGGTGCTCCTGGTACGGCTGCCCCCGGCGGAGCAGGCCGCGGTGCTGGGGCGAATCCCGCGGCGAGAGAAGAGCTGCGCAAATGGCGGCTCGGCATCGGACTCGATAAGTATCGCGAGGTCGGGAAGAAATTCGCGGATGGCGGTGTCAGGTTTTACTCCTATAACTTGAGCTTCAACGACAGCTTCACGGATGAGGAAATTGATAAGGGCTTTCAGATGACGCAAGCTCTGGGCACGAGCATTATCACCGCGTCTTCACCGTTAAGCGTTTTCCCTCGATTGAAGCCGTTTGCCGAAAAGTATAACGTCGTGGTCGCCTTGCACAATCACACGTCGGGACCCGACGATTTCAAAGCTGCTATGTCGCTCTCGGAAAAGTTTTGGGTCAACTTGGATGTCGGGCACTTTTTCGCGTCGGGTTACGACCCATTGGCCTACTTGAAGGAACATCACTCAAGAATCACCAATATTCACATCAAGGATAGAAAAAAGAACCAGGGAGCCGAAATGCCCTTTGGTGAGGGCGAGACGCCGCTGCGGGAGGTGTTGCTGCTGCTCAAGAAAGAAAGGTATAGCTTTCCCGCTTGTATCGAGTACGTTGGTCCCGCGGGCCCGGCGATCGAGCTTTCCAAGTGTCTGCAGTATTGCAAGGACGTCTTGACATTCGCCTAGACAGTCCAGACTGCCCGTGCTCGCGAACCAAACGTGATTTATGAAGATGATATTAGACGGGCAAAGACTTGACGCAACGACGGGGCAAATGTTCCCGGTTCACAACCCGGCCACGGGCGAAGTCATCGACTGTGTGCCTCGAGCCGACACGAAAGACGTTGCCAAGGCGATCGAGGTTGCGCAAAGAGGCAGGGCAATCATGGCTGCGTTGCCCGCTCACCGGAGAAGCGAGATTCTCCGGAAAACTGCGGAGGGAATCGGTCGCCGGCATGAGGAACTAAGCCAGTTACTGGTCCGTGAGAACGGCAAGACCATCCGCCAGTGCCGGTTCGAGATGACGGCAACCCAACGGCTGTTCGTGGATTTCGCCGAAGAAGCCAAGCGCCTTCGCGGAAGCTACCTTCCGATGGACGCCGTACCCGGTCTGGAGCATATGGTGGCCTACACGATTCGGCAGCCAATCGGGATTGTAGTTGGCATCATCCCGTTCAATTACCCGGCCGAATTGTTCGCTCACAAGATCCCCGGCGCAATTGCCGCTGGAAACTCTGTAATCGTCAAGTTGCCGGAACAGTGTCCTCTCACCCTCCTGGAAATTGGCGGCATCATGCTCGAAGCCGGGCTGCCCCCTGAAGGCATGCAGATGCTGACCGGATTTCCGGCGGACCTCGGGGACGAATTGCTCACCCATCCCGACGTTCGCATGGTGAGCTTCACGGGCAGCATCGGCGCGGCCCGAACGATTGCAGGCAAGGCGGCGCAGACCCTGAAGCGAACTGCTTTCGAATTAGGTGGCACGGATGCCTTGATCGTGCTGGAAGATGCCGATCTTGGCGCGGCAGCAGACGCGGTGGTGCAGGGAAGGCTTACGAATGGCGCAGGACAGATTTGTTGTGCCGTGAAGCGGGTACTAGTGCAGGAAAGCGTGTATCCGCAGTTCTTGGATTTATTGCTCGAACGCTCTCGTCTGATCAACATGGGAGATCCGCTGCTGGAGGCAACCGATCTCGGTCCGCTCATTACCTCCGAAGCTGCTGAGAAGGTCCATGGTGAAGTCACGCAGTCTATTGGGATGGGAGCCCGGTGTGTGCTCGGCGGCGAACGTACGGGATTTTCATACTATCAGCCGACGGTATTAGTCGACGTCACCCCGGAAATGCCGGTGATGAAGGAAGAAGTATTTGGTCCTGTGGCGCCGGTCTATCCGTTCAAGGACGCGGCGGACGCGGTCCGAATCGCCAATGATTCCCCGTACGGGCTTCAGGCAAGCGTTTTCTCAGAGAACATCCACAACGCTTTAGCGGTTGCACACAAATTAGAGGTCGGCGGAGTTGTTATCAACGGCGCCGGAGCGTTCCGGCCGGGCAACGTCCCATTTGGGGGCTTCAAGCAGAGCGGAATTGGACGGGAGAGCATCACAGATACGATCCTCGACATGACCGAGGGGAAAGCGATTGTCATAAGCCATGCGCTTTCGTAGGGGGATGCTAACTTACATTTTGTTGATGGTCACGATCGCGACCGCCGCGTTGGTGGCGGGACAGGGATCGGCGCAAGCCCAGACGCGGGCAAGAGCGAATGAGGCGGGCGTCGTCAGCGACCCGGCCCAGGTGGAACGCGGGAAGGCGCTTTACGGTGTTCGCTGTACCTTTTGCCATGGCGCGGATGCGCGGGGCGGGGAGGGCGGTCCGAATCTAGTCCGGTCCGGGCTGGTCCTGAACGACACCAAGGGGGAGTTAATAGCTCCTGTGCTTCAAAATGGCCGCCCGGAAATGGGGATGCCAAAATTTGATCTCACCCCCGCGCAGGTAGCGGATATCGCGGCATTCCTACACACCTTCAGAGCGGCGGGACGAGATCCCGCGCGAAATGCTCCTCCCAACGTTCTAGTCGGCGACGCGAAGGCTGGACAGTCTTACTTCAACGCCAAGTGTGGATCCTGTCATTCGGTGACGGGTGACCTCAAAGGTCTAGGTTCGAAGATTGCCGATCCCAAGACACTTCAGCAAACCTGGCTGATGCCCGGCGGAGGGCGTGGTGGATCGACACTGACCAATGTTCCGCCCAAGACGGTCACGGTTACCATCTCCGTTGCTCAAAAGTTCGAAGGCCGGCTCGATCGAATCGACGATTTCACGGTCACCTTGGTTGACGACGAAGGCATTTCGCGAACCTTTGTCCGGAACGGTTCGACCCCGGCAGTAGAAGTTCACGATCCTCTGCGGCCGCATAAGGACTTACTGCCGGTATATACCGACAAAGATATTCATGACGTGACCGCGTATCTGGCGACCATAAAATGAAGAATCTTAGAAAACTACTATTCGCATCGGCCGTGGTTCTGACGCCAGAACTAGCGACGGGACAGGCGCTGAATCCTGCCGAACTGCTCAAGCCGCTTTCTGACTCATGGCCAACATACTCCGGTGACTATTCCGGCAAGCGCTACAGCGCCCTGACGCAAATCAATCAATCGAACATCAAGAATCTGGGGTTAGTGTGGACGTCCCGGATTACGGCGGGTTTGAATAACACGGGTGGAGGAAGAGGTGGCGGGGCTGCTGCGGTACCCACGATTATTGGCGGGGAAGGTACGGGCGAGCTGAACGAGAGTGGTCCCAATTCAAGGTCGAGCCGCATCGTGAGCTCGATTTTGGAAGTGAACGGGAAACTCTATTTCTCGACTCCCGACAACGCCTGGGCCGCCGACGCTCGCGATGGGCATATTCTGTGGCATTTCGTTTGGAAAACAAAAGGCGGGACTCACACTGGAAATCGCGGCTTGGGGATGTGGGGAAGTAGGTTGTTCCTCGAGACGCCTGACAATTACCTGGTCTGTCTCGATGCAGCCACCGGCAAGGAACTCTGGCACAAGATGCTGGCTCCTTTATCGCAGCAGTATTTTTCCACGAACGCTCCTATCGTCATCGGAAATCATGTCCTGGTAGGTTTGGGTAACGATCTGGACTCGCCTGCGTTCCTGACCGCGTATGATCCCGAGACGGGAGAAATTCAATGGCGATGGTACGCGACCCCGCAGGATGCCACCGATCCGGCTCTCAAGACGTGGGCGAATTTGACGGCGGCCAAGTTTGGCGGCGGTCACATGTGGATTCCCGGCTCCTACGATCCGGAGACGCACCTCTACATCGTCGGAACGGGGAATCCAACCCCGGCGTATACTTCGAAATCTCGCGGCGAGGGGGACAACCTCTATACCTGTACGCTGGTTGCCATAAACGTAGATACCGGAAAACTAGCCTGGTACTTCCAGACGTCGCCACATGACACGCACGATTGGGATTCCACACAGACGCCGGTTCTGGTAGACGCTCCTTTCAACGGAAGGGAGCGCAAGTTGGTGATCACGGCGACTCGAAATGGCTTTTTCTACACACTCGACCGGGTTACTGGCGAACATCTGGTTACCGGCAAGTTTTCCCCTACGGCGAATTGGGACAAGGGTGTGGACAGTAGAGGCCAACCCGTTCGAAATCCGGCTAAAGACTTCGACCTCGCAGGAGCGCTGGTTTCTCCCACCAACGCCGGAGCTACCAACTGGATGCCGCCCACCTTCAGTCCTGATACGGGGCTGTTTTACGTCACCACCGAAGATAGCTATGCCATGTACTACCTGACCGACACCGATCCCCGGGGATCGATGGGACTGGGGGGCAAGGACGAGCTGGCCGCCGGATCACTAGGCACGTTCCTGACGGCAATGGACTACAAGACCGGAAAGATCGCCTGGAGGCATCAATACCCTGAGGCGGGTGCATGGGGAGGCACGAACGTAGGCCATGCGCTTCTTTCAACGGCCGGCAAACTGCTTATGGGAGGCGATCCAGGGGGCAATCTGGTCGCTTACGATCCGGCCACGGGTGCGATTTTGTGGCATGTTCATTTAGGCGATGTCTCAGGTCCCGCACAGACGTACATGCTGGATGGCAAACAATACATCTTAGTCTCAGCGGTTGATTCGCTGTACGCGTTTGCATTGAATTAATTGCGGCTTAGATAAGGAGGTCTCGATGTACGGCCGAAGAAAGTTTGCGAAACTTTTCGCCAGCGTACCTGTGACTGTGGGTCTGACATCGTTGGCGCAACATGCAGCCGGCCAGCAAGCACCTCCGGCGAGTCCGGCCAAGCCGCCAGCGGGAAAAGGCCAGATGGACGGCAGTCCTCTCGGTGATCCACTGCCGGGGCAGAAGTGGAGGGTGCATGATCGCAATCGCCCCCAGCCTCGTAAAGTCACCCCCGGGTTGCCCATGGCCAATGAGCTTCCCCCCTCCGACGCAATCGTCTTGTTCGACGGCAAAAATCTTTCGCAATGGAACGGCACGGGAAGAGGCGGCACGATTGGCGAGCCTCGATGGAAGGTCGAAAACGGATATGTAGAAATGGTCCCCGGTTCCGGCGGGCTGGTGACGAAGGAAAAATTTGGCGATATCCAGTTGCACATCGAATGGATAACTCCGACCGGAGCGGATCCTTCTCGTGTGGGTCAGCAGCGCGGTAACAGCGGCATCATCCTGATGGGACGCTACGAAATCCAGGTTCTTTCCTCCTTTGACAATCCTACTTATCCTGACGGCGCCGCGGGCTCGATCTATGGAATGTATCCGCCCATGGTGAATCCCTGCCGTCCTGAGGGTGAATGGAATCGTTACGACATCATTTTTGAGAGCCCACGCTTTGATGGCGAAAAGGTCGTCAAACCAGCGTGTGTGACATTGATCTTCAACGGCGTTCTGGTGCACCACCGGGTCGAGCTGCTCGGCAGCACGGCGGTTGAGCCGATCGCCAAATATCAGCCTCATCCTCCGGAAGAGCCGTTTTCGCTTCAGGCTCACGCAGGCCCGGTCCGTTATCGAAACATTTGGATGAGAAGGTTGCTGGGGTACGACGCTTGAAAAGGAACGGATCAAGTGAGGTAGAGGAGAACAACCATGAAGATTGCATACGATTTCCGAAAACGTTCGATATTCGGCTTGGTCGCCGTAGCTTCTCTTCTGGCGCTGGGAATAACGGTGATTTCTGCTCAGAGCCCAACAGGGGCGGTGGTGGCCAAACCAGTCGAGAGCGGGAAGAATTCGAAGGGCATCACTAGGGCGTCCCAGAAGGTGATCGATCAACACATTGACCAGGCATGGATGAAGAAGGCGATGTTTGACCTGCTGGATCACTGGCGGGACGCTTCGGTGATGCCAAACGGATTCATTCAAGAAAATCTTGACCGGCAATGGAAGCCCTGGGGAACCCAGCGCGAGGCTAGTCTCAACGGCCAGGGCCGCCAGCTATACACCATGGTTGAGGGTTACGAGTACAGCCACGACAAGAAATACTTGGACGCGATGACCCGCGGCGCTGACTTTCTGCTGAAGATGCACGACGATCAGTTTGGGGGATACTTCAATCGCACAAATCCCGATCTCACAGTCATCGATGACACCAAGACTGGTTTTCAGACCTTTGTGATTTTCCCCTTGGCCCATGCGTATCGGGTAACGAAGGATCCACGATACGAGAAAGCCGCGATGGATCAGTGGCATGTAATGCGCGACAAGATGAGAGACGGCCAATTCTTTAGAGGCACGATGAAACGTGACTTCAGCGGCCCCGCGACGTCGCCCTTGGGCGGGAGGGAATCGCGCGCGGGTGTTGCGCCGGCTCCGGCCGGACGCGGAGGCTTCAATCCCGGAAGGCACAGCCTGAACGTGCATATGTTCGAGGCGCTGCTGGCGCTCTACGATGCCACGAAGTCGAAAGAAGTCTGGAACGAGATCACGGCTGAAATGGCGGAGATGGAAAAGCTCTACGATTACAACCTGGGATATCTGCCGGAGGGCTACGACGAGAATTGGAAGAGCACCGGCGGGACCAACTTCAACGTGGGCCACTTATTTGAATGGGCGTCTCTGTTCAGCCGCGCCGTGGAATTGGGCGCGGATCCGAAGTTCGTCGCGCTGGGCGGCCGGAGCATCGACCTGGCGCTAAAGATCAGCTACAACAAGCCGGATGGCGGGGTCTGGATGAATGCAGGCGTGAATGGCGAAATCGCCCGGAAGTACATGATCTGGTGGACCGAGTGCGAGACTTTAAAAGCTACCGCGCGCTATGCGATCCTCCACGGTCGAAGCGACCTTTGGCCTTATTTTGACCAGACTCTGGCGTTCGTGAAGAAGAACTTTCTGGATACTGAATACGGCGGCTGGTTTGAGGGCGTCATACCCGGCTCTCCGCGCGAGGCCTTAGGCGATCGCGCTTATATCAAGGGTGCAGTGGACGGACCGGAATGGGGTTCCTACCACCAGACGACGATGTTCACCGACCTACTGCATCTCGCCAGCCGATAGCGGCGGGAGGAATGAAGCTGTGTTGATTTTCGCCGCTTGCGTCGCAATCTTTGTATACGGGATGGTTTCCTCCATGTTGGGAACCATCAACCCAGGCTTAGCCACCAAGTTCCACCTGGATAATGTTCAGACGGGTTACCTCGCCTTGGCCCAGGGCCTGGGATTTGTGATCGCGTCGGTTTCGGGCGGCGCCCTCATGGACAGGAAGGGCAAGAAGATTGGTCTCCTGCTCGGTCTCGGGCTGGTGGCGGCGGCTTTGTTCCTGCTGGCTAACGCCCCGGCTTACCCGGCGATCATCGTGGCGATGGTGGGCCTGGGGATCGGAGCCGGCATTATTCTTACCGGCGCGAATGCTCTGGGCAGCGATGTCAGTGAATCCAAGCGGGCGGTTGTACTCAACTTCTTGAACGTCTTTGTGGGATTGGGAGGGCTAGCCACGCCTTTCGTGGCCGGAAACCTTCTGTCAGGTAACGCCGTACGAGTGGCATACGCCGGAGCCATCATTACTTCGGCGACTTTCGGTTTGCATGCTCTGACAAAGATGCCCAAACCGATTCGGGCGGTGAGTTCTCAATCTCAAGGGTCGAGCGCGGTATTCAGGAGGCCGGTACTTTATGTGCTCGCGCTCATCATCTTCCTATATACCGCCTGCGAATTCGGTATCTGGAACTGGTTGGTCAAGTATCTAATAAGCCGCGGAATTCAAGAAACTAGTGCCCTGAACATCCTCTCGCTCGGCTTCGCGCTTGGATTGCTGCTCGGGCGCGTTGCCATCGCGCCCGTCCTGATCAAGATTCCGCCGCTTCACGTGGTCTTGGGAGCTGCCGTCTTGATGGCGATCACCAGCTATTCGGTATTGCAGGTTTCTGACGCTACAATGGCGGCTGCCGCTGTATTTTGCTCGGGCTTGGCGATGGCTCCGGTGTTCCCCACCACGCTCGCTGTGCTCGCCAACATTTTTCAGCAGGGGACTGCGACTGCAATCGGATTTACGATTACATGCGGATTTACGGGACTCACGGTCAGTTCTGCCATAATTGGCTGGCTCTCCGGGAGGGATCCCGGAGGACTGAGGACTGCTTTAATGGTGTTACCGATTTTTTCGCTCGTGATTGTCGGAATTGCCCTATTGCTACTCCGTTCAAAAGCAGTAGCCAACGGGAGTGCTATGGGTTCACGGGCGTCGTCCGGAGTGCCGGCGAAGGTCGGGTGACGTTCCGCTTCCCAGAGGAGACTTGCGTTCATGAAATGGACTCTTTTTCTTGTCGCGATCGCGACGAGCTACGCTCAATCGACCGATCGGTGCGCGGATTTGACTCGGTTCCAGATGCCGGGCGCGGCCATCGAAATCGCGCGGGCCGAGATGGTGCCTGCGGGACCAGCTCCGGGTGGGCGCGGTGGGCCGGGTCCGATGCTGCCGGCGCATTGCCGGGTGAACGGTATTGTTGACAAACGCATGGGTGCGGATGGCAAAACCTACGGCATTCGATTCGCCGTGGCCCTGCCCGAGAATTGGACCGGCGACTTCCTGCAGCAGGGTGGCGGTGGCCTCAATGGAACGGTGGGCGAGCCGATCGGCAATCAGGCCGTCGGGAACAAGCCAGCGCTGGCGCGCGGTTTTGCTGTCGCCACCAGCGACACCGGACATCAAAGTAGCGGCGGCGGCTTTGACGGCGCCTTCATGCAGGATCAGCAGGCGGCGCTGGATTTCGAATTCATCGCGATCGGGCGGCTGACGGTGCTCGCGAAGCAGATTATCGCGGCCTACTATGGCAAGCCGCCAGTGCATTCCTACTACGTCGGATGTTCGACGGGCGGCCGCGAGGCGATGCTGATGTCACAGCGGTATCCGCTGTACTTTGACGGGATCGTCGTGGGCTCGCCCGCGATGCGCACAGGCCATTCGAACCTGGCCACGCGCACTGTGACAGTAGCCTTGAACTCGGTCGCGCCCAAGGATGCGAACGGCAAGCCGGGACCCGCGCTTTCCGACAGCGAGAAGAAAGCTTTCGTCGCAAAACTGCTCGACGCATGCGATGCGCGCGACGGCGTGAAGGACGGCATGATCTTCGATCCTGCCGGTTGCACGTTCCGGCCGAAGGATCTCCAATGCGTGGGCGCGAAGGCGGAAGGCTGTCTGTCGCCGGAGCAGGTGGCCGCCATCGAAAAAGGCTTCGCGGGCCCCAAGGATTCGCGCGGCAGGCAGGTTTACGCCGGCTGGTTCTACGATACGGGAATCACGGCACAGGGCGGTGGCATTCCCGGCTTGCTGAATCCCGGCCCAAGCCCGGTGGGTGGTCCCACTGTGGCCACGACTCAGGACGTGGATGCGGACGCTGCGACGGTGGACAACAATCCCGTGTCCCGCATCGGTGACAGCTATAGCTGGGTCAACCTCAACAGCTTCTCGTCGCACGGTGGGAAGCTGATCTTCTACCACGGCGTGAGCGACCCGTGGTTTTCCGCCAAAGACACCATCGATTACTACCAGCGAATGACGGCCGCCAACGGGGGTGCGTCCAAAGTCACGGATTGGAGCCGCCTGTTCCTTTCCCCGGGCATGGGGCACTGCGCCGGTGGCAACGCGACGCTCGATAGCTTCGATATGCTGAGCGCGGCGGTGAATTGGGTGGAGAAGGGCCAGGCACCCGAATCGGTTATGGCTACCGGGCGGTCATTTCCCGGGCGCAGCCGTCCATTGTGCGCTTACCCCGCGCATGCGCAGTACAACGGAACAGGTAACCCGGAGGACGGCGCGAACTACTCGTGCCGTCAGTGACAGTTATTTAGAGAGGATCGGAACCATGAAAAAACTATTTGTACTTGCCTGGATCGTCGTCGCCATCGGAATGTCGGTTGCGGCCTATGGCCAGAACACGGCCCTTCGCGTGGGAGCAGCCAAAGTGGACGTCACCCCCGCTGCGAATGCCCTTCCACAGAACTACCAGGGCATTCTGGATCACATTTATTCGCGCGCAATCGTAATCGACAATGGAAGCGCCACAGCTGCGCTCATCACAGTGGACGCGGGAGGTGTATCCGACGCGATCTGGCAGGCAGTGTCCAAGCAACTCGAAAGCGAGCTTGGTATTCCCGCTAAGAACGTGTTGCTCACAGCGACGCACAGCCACAGTGTGCCGGGCCAGCCAGCCGGTCCGTACACCCAGAAGATCGTGGAGTCCGTCCGGCTGGCGAAGCAGCGGCTTGCTCCTGCTCGCATAGGATATGGGACTGGTGTTTCTTATATCAATGTTAATCGCAACATCATCGATCCCAAGACAAAGCGCTGGTGGGAGGGGCCGAATTATGAAGGTCCGTCAGACAAGACCGTTGCGGTGATCAAGTTTGAAAGTCTAAGCGGCGAGCCGCTCGCAGTCTATTACAACTACGCCATGCACGGTGTTGCTGCGGGTCAGCTCGACCTGGTGAGCGGAGACGCTCCGGGGACAACGTCGAGGTACATCGAAGACTCGTTCGACGACAAGATCGTCGCACTGTGGTCGAGCGGCGCTGCTGGCGATCAGAATCCTATCTATTTTCAGCAGACCTACGACCTGCGCGAGATCCGGATCAAAGACTACGCCAAGCGCGGTCAGGACATCAGCAACTCGATGCCTCCCGGCGGCCAGGGGCTGGACCGAAAGGATCCCACGGTGATCAAGCTGATGAACCAGCAAAAGCAAATGATCCTTTCCATGGGGCAGTTCCTGGGCGAAGAGGTGATGCACGTGATGCGCGGTATGGACAGGATGGAGCCGAGCGTTCGGATCGACGGCCGGTACAAAATTGTCAGTTGCCCGGGGCGTGAACGCACGAACGCTGGCAGGGCTGGTTTTCCGGGCGAGTACAAGGAGGCTGGTCCGGTCGACATCAGGCTGGGACTGCTTCAGGTGGGGGACATAATGATTGGCGCGGTGAACGCCGAGGTATTCAATCCGATTGCCCAGCGCCTGAAGAAAGAATCGCCTTATGCGCGGACCATGATGGCGACTCTGACCAATGGATCGGCGCGCTCCGGCTACATCCCGCATGATGCCGGTTTCGGGATGTATACGTTTGAGGTCCTGTCTTCGCGTTTGCAGCCGGGATGTGCCGAGTCTGCGATCGTCAACGGAATCCTGGACTTGATGACAGAGTCTGGTAAATAGGTCTCGGCCGCGGCCTGACCTTGGCTAGACTCCTGCGTGATGGCCAAATGGATGTTCGAGCGCTGAATCGCGCTGACTTCGTCGAAGACAAACAGAAAAGCCTAAACCTCAACCTCAAGGCCGGCATTGCATCGACGCCACACGGTCCAATATTGTTCCTGATCTGGTGGCTACCCCACATTGTCAACGGACGGCCTCTTGCGTTCTACGAGCAGGTACTGAATCTGCTGAATCCACAGACGTCCGAAATCCTCGGCCGCGTCGCGGATCAGACTCACCTTCATGTGGTCGTCATTGATGTGACCGGCAAAACCCGCAACCTCTTCGGATATAAGAACACGTTCGGCTTCGGCGAGTCCGCGCAGGTGAAACCGTCCCCACAGTCGGCCCGGAACGAAAATACACTATGCGTAAGTACCTGAAAGATTTGGTGAGCGCGGAAGGAATCGAACCTTCAACCTACTGATTAAGAGTCAGTTGCTCTGCCAGTTGAGCTACGCGCCCTTCGTGAATGGCGGCTGCGGCGGGGGAATCTGCAGCCGTCTTTATTGTAAGCAATTCGATCCGCCCTACACAAGGATCGTCGCGACGTCCACCGTCGAGCGGTGGCCTTCCACTACCACGATGCCGCTTTCGGTGACGTGGTACAGCTTCTTGTCCTGTTCCAGATCGAAGCCGATGGTGGCGCCGTCGGGCACGCGCACATTCTTGTCCAAGATCGCGCGGCGCACCCGCGCGCGCCGTCCGATATCGACATTGTCGAATAACACCGAATCTTCCACCACCGCGCCAGTGTGCACGCGCACGTTGCGACCCATCACGGATCCGCGCACCATGCCGCCGGACAGAATCGAGCCGCCGGCGATGATCGAATCGATGGCCTGGCCGCGCCTGCCTTCTTCGTCGAAGATAAACTTCGCGGGCGGATCGGCGTAGGTCGCCGTCCGCAAAGGCCAATCGCGGTTATACAAGTTCAGATCCGGAAGGATGGCGCGCAAGTCCATGCTGGCCTCGTAAAACGCCTCAATGGTTCCGACATCGCGCCAATACGGTTCCTGGTTGGGAGGATCGCCGGGAATCCGGTTGGTCTGGAAATCGTACGCGTACATCGGCGCGCGGCCCACCAGCGACGGCAGGATGTCACGGCCGAAATCGTGCGAGCTATTTTCGTTTTCTGCGTCGGCGTACAGCTCGCGCAGCAGCAGGTTGGTGGAAAAAATATAGTTGCCCATGGATGCTAAGACGCGATCCGAATCGCCCGGCATGGTGGGCGCATCGGGACGCTTCTCATGAAAACCCACCACGCTGCCATCGGGCGCGGCTTCTATCACGCCGAACTCGTGGGCCTGCGCCTTGTCGACCGGAATCGCCGCGATGGTGGCTTGCGAGCGCTTGTGCATGTGGTATTCCAGCATCTCGCGAATGTTCATGCGGTAGATGTGATCGGCGCCGAAGATGACCACGTAGTGCGGATCGGCCTGCTCGATCAGATTGATATTTTGATGCAGCGCGTCGGCTGTGCCTCGATACCAGTCTTCGCCGGGGGACCGCATCTGAGCCGGCACAGGGATGATGAAATGCTGCTGCAGGAGCCCGCCCACTTCCCAGCCTTCGCTCAAGTGCTGCAGCAGGCTCTGGCTCTTGAACTGGATCAGCACATAGATGGAATAGATGCCGGAGTTCACCAGGTTGCTGAGGACGAAATCCACAATGCGATAGCGTCCGCCGAAAGGCACGGCCGGTTTGGCTCGTTCCTTGGTCAAGGGATAGAGTCTGGTACCTTTTCCTCCGGCCAGCACAAACGCGAGTACCCTAGCCTGCATGGGGCTTATTGTGGCAGGACCAATACGCCGGTTGCAAACGTAAGATAGTGATAGACAAGTGGATCGAAACGAAATACTGGAGCACCTGCGTGCAAGGATCGTGCGGTTCGCGGCATCTAGGTTAGTGGGGGCAGCCGCGGACGGTTCCGCGGGGGATACACCGGAGGATATCGCCCAGGAGGTTTTGCTGGTGCTGCATGAGAAATATCCCGCCCTGGACCGCGCCGAGGACTTGGTGCCTCTGGCGATCGAAATCGCGCGATTCAAGATCCTGTCGGCTCGCCGGAAGACCGTGCGGAGGGGTGAGCATACTCAGGTATCGGTGGACGATCTTCCTTTGGCCGGAGGCGGTCCGGACCCTTTGGAGCAGGCTGCCCGACGGGAACGGCTGGAGCGCCTGGAGTCAGCTCTGAAGGAGTTGGGGGATCGCTGCCGTGAAATATTCAGCCTTAAATTACAGGGGCTTAGCTTCGTAGATATACAGAAACAGTTGAAGGTAGGTTCACTCAATACTTTATATAGTTGGGACTTCCGGTGCCGCAAGCAATTGCTGGAGAAACTGGGCGGCAGTTGGGGTGAAAAACAATGAACCCTGAAGATGTTCGGAAGCTGATCGGCGGCTACGCCACGGGGTCTCTCAGCGAGGCCGAGCGGAAGCTTTTATTCGACGCCGCGCTGGACGACCAGGAGCTTTTCGACGAGCTTGCGGGTGAGCAGGTTTTGAAAGAGATCCTGGAGGAACCAGGCGCACGGCAGCGGCTGCTGAGTGCACTCGGGACACTCGGAGCGGAGCGGAAGTCGGTGCAAGCGCCCTGGTGGTCGAGACCCTGGCCGTGGATGGGAGCCGCGGTGACGGTGGCGGTCGCGATCATTATCGTGGTGGCGCAACGAACTCCTCTGCCTCAGCCGACGCAAGAGATCGCCCAGGTGCTGAAATCGGCGGAACCGGTGGCAGCGCCACCGCCCCCGTCTCCGCCACCAGCGGCAACTCCGAAGGCGGTTCCAAAAGTCGCGCCGGTACCACCTGTGCCTCAGGCTGCAGAGAAAACTTCGGTGGACGCGATAGCCGAGGCCCGCGCCGACAAGGCAGAGCCTCAAGCTCTGGCTCAAGCTCCGCCCCCGCCTCCTGCACCCCGAGCCCTTGGGGCAGCGGCGGGATTCGCCGCGGGCGGAAGAGCCGAGGCCCTGTCGGCGAACATCGTCAGCGTCTTCGGATTTAACTACACGGTCCGCGCGGATGGAATGTTGGAGATCGTTCCGCTATCGCCGGGGTTTCTGTCCGTCGCCGGCGGCGACAGCGTCGTGCGCCCGAACGGACCGGTGCCCGCGGGAATGCCGGTGCGCGTTCAGATTCCGGCCGGGACGATGAGCGTGACCATCGGATTCTATGCAGTGCAGGGAATTACCGGCGCGCCCGTGCGTCGCGACGAGGCATCAGGAACTGTGACCGATCAAGATCCACCCAACGGCCGGATCGCTATTCAACTTTTCCTGACACCAGGGACTCAATAAATTTGCGCTCGATGGGCCAGGTTCCTGTGACCTTGTCCTGTTGCGCTTCGAATCGTCCGGACACGAGCACAGCAGTGAGATCGCCCGAAGCTGGGGTCAGCTTATCGCGCGCCAGCATCTTCTTGAGCAGATCGGTAACACTCGAAAACTGCGCGGCCATCTTGGTGGCATCGTCAGGCGCAGCGCAATCCACCTGCATCTTCAGTTCGAAAGCTTTTTGATCTGGAGCCGGACCCAGAGTGAACACCGTACTGCGCGCCTTCTCGAGCTGCGACCGGAACGGGCCCATGCCGGCAGGGAGATTCTTGGCATCGGCAAAAATGTAGGGTGGGGCAGAGACCCACACTGCGGCGGCCGGAATCTTGGGCGGCTCCTTCCAGAAGCCGGGGAAGATCACGCGCACCGCTTGGGCATCTTTAGCTACTGCCAGCGCCAGCACGTCGTTCCGCAGCAGCGTGAACGAAATGGTCTTGCCCGGCTGGTTCGCGGGCATGGTGCACTGTTTGTCCTGACAAGACCCCTTTTGAGAGCGAGCGTAATCCGCCAGCTTGTTCCAATTGAAGCGGCCCTGCGCCGCGAAGTACTCGTCACCGTCTCTGAATCCGGCGGCGACGGCATCCAGATCTTTGCGGTAATCGAATCCGGTTTGCTCGACGAACTTCTTATAATCGGCCTCCTCTGCGCCTTGCACGCCGGCCAGGACTTCCAGGATTTGCGCGGAGCGCAGCATACCAACGTTCATGTAAACGTGCAGTGAGCGCTCGGCCGGAAGGCATTGGACCAGCCTCGCGGCATCGTAGGGGCGCGAGTAAAACCAGTACGCCCAAGCGCCCAGAATGACGCCGACGACTGCGGCTAGAGCGGCGCCTTTTTTCATCTCGTTATATCGATCAGACAGCCGCGACGGTTTCCACCACACGCGCCTGTTTCCACAGGGCGATGTAGGGTTTCAGTTCGGCCATCATCTTGGCGAACTGTTTGGGATCGAGCGATTGCGCTCCGTCGCTCATGGCCTTTTCCG
>Ga0105239_10003358_pt1 | contig 19664 bp, 13 predicted proteins | sample KBSC44metaG_FD_92761 | JGI IMG/M metagenome (GOLD analysis project Ga0105239, IMG submission 92761) | Corn rhizosphere microbial communities from Kellogg Biological Station, Michigan, USA - KBS C4-4 metaG | ecosystem: Host-associated > Plants > Roots > Rhizosphere > Soil | place: Michigan, USA...
ACTTCACCGTCCATGATCATGTTAAAGCCACGGATAGTTTCTTCAATGGGAACCAATACCCCTTTCAAACCGGTAAACTGTTCTGCCACGTGGAAAGGTTGTGACAGGAAGCGCTGAACTTTACGTGCGCGGAATACAGTTTGTTTATCTTCTTCACTCAACTCATCCATACCAAGGATGGCGATGATATCCTGTAATTCTTTATAACGTTGTAAGATCAGTTTTACACGGTTGGCTGTATTGTAATGGGCATCACCCACAATTTGCGGTGTAAGGATACGGCTGGTAGAATCCAGCGGGTCAACCGCAGGATAGATACCTAAGTCAGCGATCTTACGGCTTAATACGGTAGTAGCATCCAGGTGGGCGAAGGTTGTAGCCGGAGCGGGGTCAGTTAAGTCATCCGCAGGTACATATACCGCCTGTACTGAAGTGATAGAACCGTTTTTGGTAGAAGTGATACGCTCCTGCATGATACCCATTTCGGTAGCAAGGGTAGGTTGATAACCCACGGCAGAAGGCATACGTCCCAACAGAGCCGATACTTCGGAACCGGCCTGTGTGAAACGGAAGATATTATCTACGAAGAAAAGAATGTCACGACCTTTACCCTGTCCATCACCATCGCGGTAGTATTCTGCAATGGTCAAACCGCTCAGGGCCACTCGGGCGCGGGCTCCCGGGGGTTCGTTCATTTGTCCGAATACGAAAGTAGCTTTTGAATCGCTCAGTTCTTTCATATTCACTTTGCTCAGGTCCCAGCCACCTTTTTCCATGCTGTGTTTGAAGTCGTCGCCGTATTTCATAATACCGGCTTCGATCATTTCACGCATCAGGTCGTTTCCTTCGCGGGTTCTTTCACCCACACCGGCAAACACTGATACACCTGCGTATGCTTTGGCGATGTTATTAATTAATTCCTGAATCAGTACGGTTTTACCTACACCCGCACCACCGAATAAACCGATTTTACCACCTTTTGCATAAGGCTCGATCAGGTCGATTACTTTAATACCGGTAAATAATACTTCGGTACTGGTGCTCAGGTTTTCGAAGGCTGGCGGTTTACTGTGAATGGGGCGACCATTGGTTTTAGGTACAGCAGGTAGACCATCGATAGGATCACCGGTTACGTTAAACAAACGGCCTTTGATGGCTTCACCGGTTGGCATGGCGATCGCAGCACCGGTATCTGTTACTACCATTCCCCTTACAAGACCTTCTGTACCGTCCATGGCGATACAACGAACGCTGTCTTCACCCAGGTGCTGCTGGGCTTCCAAAACCAGCACTTCACCATTCTGGCGCTTCAATTCCAGCGCATTATAAATTTCGGGGAGCTTTCCTTCAAACTGCACGTCTACTACAGCACCGATAATCTGCTTGATCTTACCAACATTTGGCATATTATAGTTTGATTTAGCGTGATCGTTTTGTTAAACTGCTTTGATTGTCAATTACTTATTTACAATCAAAAGCAGCATTTTCAATTTCGGCTGCAAAGGTAAGGGAACGCCACATAATTTGGCAATTTGGGGGCATGGATTTTTCTAATATTGGAAGTCAGAAGTTGGGGGCAGAAGTCTGAATCCGCCGAATTTTCCGGCTTTCTGACTTCCGGTATCTGACCTCCAACTTCCGGGCCCGGATTTCCGACTTCATTTTAATAAATGTTCGATAACGGCTTTTTCGTTTTATTTGTACTTTGAATATGGATGCGATATCCTTATATCCCAACATGCAGTTAACTGAAGTAATCAATGATACCATAGCTAAGGATTTTATCAGGGCAAATGTTGAACTGAATAAGACCAATCCCAATTACATCCGCCCACTTAACAAGGACGTGGAAGAGGTGTTCGACCGCAACAAAAACAAATCTTTCAGGCATGGCGAATGCACCCGCTGGGTTTTGTATAACAATGAAGGAAAATGTATAGGAAGGATCGCCGCCTTTGTAAATAAAAAATATAAAAATAAGGGCGATGAATTCCCCGTAGGAGGCATCGGCTTTTTTGATTGTATTAATGATCAGTCTGCCGCCGATATGCTGTTCGACGTAGCCCGTCACTGGCTGTTGCAACGCGGTATGGGCGCCATGGATGGCCCTATCAACTTTGGCGAACGCGACCGCTGGTGGGGACTGGTGACCGAAGGGTTTCAGGAACCTTTGTACTGCATGAATTATAACCCGCCTTATTACAAAGAGCTATTTGAGAATTACGGATTCCGTCCTTTTTTTAATCAGGTTTGTTTTGGACTAAACCCCAAAAAGAAACTGAGCGACAAACTGTTCGAACGGCACGACCAATATGCCAATAAAGATTACCGGGCCATTCAGATCGATAAGAGGAAACTGGAGAAATTTGCAAACGATTTTACTATTATATATAATAAGGCATGGGCCGGCCATGGTGGTTTAAAAGAATTGAAAAAAGAGCAGGTGCTGCACATGTTCAAAACCATGAAGCCCGTAATGGATGAACGCATCATCTGGTTTGTCTATAATAAAGAGCAGCCCATTGCCATGTTTATTAACCTGCCCGATCTTAACCAATGGTTTAAGCACCTGAACGGGAAGTTCGACTGGCTGCATAAGTTAAAATTCCTCTGGATCAAAAAAACCAAACCCTGTAAAAAATGCACCGGGTTGGTATTTGGCATTGTTCCCGAGTTTCAGGGAAAGGGTATAGATGCGTATATGATCGTTGAAAGCGGTAAGGTTATACAATGGCAAACGCCTTATACAGAATACGAAATGCAATGGATTGGCGATTTCAATCCTAAAATGCTCAACCTGGCGGCCGGGCTCGGCGACACCTTCCGAAGCAGGGTATTAACTACCTATCGTTATCTGTTTGATCGTACAAAAGAGTTTAAGCCCCACCCGATGATAAGTTAATATCGAATATTCAATGACGAATATCCAATATTGAAGTATTTGGATTTCACTTCAACATTGGATATTCATCATTCGACATTCATTATTTACTTCTGCTTAAGCGCCCATTGCACTGTTTCTTTAATACCATCGGCATAAGAAGTTGGCGTAAACCCAAACGCTTTATTGAATTTGGAAGAATCGAACAGATAAGGATATTCACTCTGGTAATTCATTTCAACCAGTTCTTTCATAATGCGGTTAAACAAACCTGCCAGCCACAGCATCCATCGGGGAATAACTGTTACACCATCCGGTTTTTGCATGGCAGCGGCCGCCTGTTGTACAAACTGTCTGCCTGTTGGCGGATTATCCGCTGTTGGCAAGTGCCACGTTTGACCAAACGCATCATCTCTTTTTGCCAGCATATATAAAGCCTCTGCTGCATCTGGTACATATGTAATGGAGTGAGGCTGATCGGCATTGCCTAACCACTGAGCCTTTTTTCCATTCAGCAGATTCTGGATCACCAGTAAATTGGGAACACTGGTTTTAAAACCAATAGGTCCGTAGAAATCGGCAGCGCGTGCAATCAGCGCTTTCAGATTCCCTGTTTTTGTTTCCTTCAATAATTGATTGGCTATAGCGGCCCTTACTTTTCCTTTTTTGCTGCAGGGATTATAGGGTGTTTCTTCTGTCATCACGCCATCTACTTTTCCATACATATATACGTTGTCGAAAAAGATCAGCTTTGCACCGGTTTCTTTACAAGCATTGATCGCATTGGTTATGATCACAGGCCATTGTACGCTCCATACACGAATATCATAAGGCAAACCGATCAGCAGATATACTACAGAGGACCCTCTCACTGCTTCCAATGTTTGCTGGTAATTGGTTGCATCGGCCGATACAGTTTCAACGCCTTCTATAGGTTTTGCATGCCGCGACACCAATCTTACCTTTTCGTTATTTTTTAATAAAATAGGAAGCAATTGGTCAGCTACTGCCCCACCTGCACCAAAAATGGTATGAATGCTCATAAAGAATTTGTTTTTAAATATGCGTTTGAATAATGTCGTTGCATGTTGTGGTGCTTAACTAATTTTAGGGGCTAACAATTTATACAGTACCGGAGTTACTACTCTTGTTAAAAGCGTTGAGCTGATCAATCCGCCGATGATCACCAATGCAAGCGGTGAATACAACGGATTATTTTCCAATACAAGCGGCAGCAATCCTCCAATAGCCGTAAGTGTTGTTAAAATGATCGGCACAAATCTGGTTTCACCTGCTTCCTGTATCGCCTTATCAAGACTCATTCCCTGCTTACGTAACTGATCAGTATAATCAACCAGCAAAATAGAGTTTTTTACTTCAATTCCAATCAGGGCAATCAAACCGATCACCGCAACAAATGAAAAAGTATAACCGGTTGCCAGCAACATTAACACCGCACCAATAATTCCCAGTGGTATTACCGACAACACAATGAGCGTTCCACGAAACGTTTTAAATTCTAATATCAGCGTACCGAGTATTCCAAAAATAGTTATCAGAACAATGGTGCCCAATCCGCCAAAGCTTTCCTGACTGGCTTCTACTTCACCGGCTGCAACATAATGTGAATTTGCAGGAAAGCGCATTGTATCCAGTTGCTTCAACAGACCCTGTGTTAATTTGCCGGTATTATATCCGCTCTGAACAAAAGCCGTAGTAACAGCAAAACGGTCTTTATCGTAGTGCTTAATAGTAACAGGCGATGTTTCAAACCGGATGTCGGCCACCTGGCTTAACGGTACAGAAGCACCGGAAACACTACTTACATATACTTTACTGAATGCATCAAACGTTTGGCGGTCCTCACGTGGTAGCATCACGGTAATATTATACTCGTCGCCGTTTTCTTTTCTGTAGGTGCCGATATTCAAACCTGCAACAGCTAACCGGATGGTTTGATCAATCTCATGAACAGGCACTCCCAGCAGTCCGGCCTTTTCTTTATTTACTTTTACACGCAGGTCGGTTTTCAATGTGGTCAGTTCGTTATTAACATAAATAGTACCTGGTGTTTTCTTCAACAGATCTTCTACCCTGAAAGCAAGGCTACGCAATGTATCCAGATCTTCACTGAATAAGCGGATAGCGATCGGAGCTTCCATGGGCGGTCCCTGTTCAAAATCTTTTACTTCAATTTTCGCATTCGGATAATCTTTGAACCTGAGCCGTAACCGGTCGATCAGTTTTCTTTTTTCTGCCGGCGGTGTTTCCTTCAACTGAATAAACAGCTGTGCATAATTGCTTACATCGTTTTGCGGCACTACGTTATAATAAATACGTGGATTACCACGGCCGGTATTAGTCACATAGTTTTTAAGATCGGGAATATGCCTGATCTCATTTTCAACATAACGCGCCACCTGATCTGTAGCCTGTAAACTGGTGCCCAGCGGTGTTTCAATATTTATCAGAAACATAGGTTTTTCAGATGCCGGAAAAACACTGAAGCCAACAACAGGTACCAATGCCAGACTGCCTGCAAAAATCGCCAGTGCAATCAGTAAAGTTGTAACCGGTCTTGAAATGGCACTGTGCAGCAAACGACGATACGAACCACCTATGAATTTCTTCAAACCGCGCATGAACAGATTGCCTTCAGGGTTTTCGTGATTGCTCAAAATACGGCTTGATAAAAACGGTACAATAGTTAATGATACAAACAACGAAGCCAGTACTGTTGTGACCACTGCTGCCGGCAAACTACGAATGAAATCACCAGCACCCTCGGGCAAAAACATGAGCGGCAAAAAAGCAAAGATCAGCGTAATGGTACAGCCAATTACTGCCAGCCCTATTTGTTTGGTAGCAGCCATAGCGGCTTCGCGGCGACTATAACCCAGGCGCAGATATCTTTCTATATTTTCAACTACCACAATACTGTCATCAACCAGCAATCCCAACGCAACCACCATACCTACAATACTTAACTGGTTAATAGTTATATGAAACATATCGAGCAGAAAAAGACCAATGGCAAGCGATAAAGGAATAGAGATCATTACCACTATAGATGCCCGCACGCCTAACGGCAATAAGGTTAATAGCACAAGGAAAATAGCAATAGAGAAATCACGACTGAACCCACCAAGACGTTTGCGAACACTATGGGCATTATCAAAACTTTGATCATAGGCAATGCTTTTAGGCAATTCTTTCTGAAACTGGTCCAGCACCGGTTTTATTTCTTTTTCCACTGCAAAAATATTGGTGCCCATTTTACGGCTTGCAGTTACAAACACAGCTCTTTTTCCATTCAGACGTCCTATATAGGTTTGCTCTTCATAATTAAACGCTACATCGGCCACATCTTTTACATATACCAGTTTGCCGTTTACATTGCTGACAATAGTATTTTTTATTTCATCAACACTTTTATAATTGCCACTTGTTTTAACGTTAAACTTTTTCTCACCCATTTCAATACTGCCGCCGGGTATATTTACATTTTCGCTTTGAATAGCGCCCAGTACTTTATTAAGTGGAATTTTATACTGCGCCAACTTTTCAAGCTGCAGCGATACACGTACCTGCTGATCAGGAAATGCCCAGTTATCTACATTCTTTAAGGTTTTAATTTTCTCCAGACGTTCTTTTAGTTTTTTGCTCCATTCTTCCAGATCTTTATACGGTGTTGTTTCACTCATTAAAGCGATCTGCAAAATGTTTACATCTGATGGTGAGAATTTCTGAATATCTATATTCAAAATATCCTGCGGTAGTTTAGTGCGAAGCGCATCCATTTCGCGCACCACATCCTGATATTTTTTATCGGGATCGGTTTCATATTTAAATTCTACACGAATTACGGCCAAACCATCATCAATACGGGTAACAATACGCTTGATATCGTCCAGTTCATTCATTCGCTTTTCAATGGGATCTGCTACCAGTTCTTCCATGTCTTTAGGACTGGTACCGGGATACACCACTACTACATTAAATTGCGGCGCCTGAAAGTCGGGGTCTTCACCACGCGGCATGTTCAACAGCGAATTAACGCCTATAGCGATCAGTGCCACAAATACAATCAATGTGAACTGATAGTTTTTTACTGAGAAGTCAGTTATCTTCATATAATTTGAGAATTTGAAGATTTGGAAATTTGAAAATGAAGAAGAGAAGAGCCACAAACTATTTAATCACTTTAACCACGGCTTTATCTGTGAGGTAGCCTACCCCTTCGGTTATAACTTCATGCACACTATCCAGTCCGCTGATAACAGCCGCTTTGTTATTTTCAAGAAAGGCTATAGCCACTTTATTTTTAGTAACCGTTTTTCCATCGGCGTTTACGGTGTATACATAGCCTGTTTTATCATTCGCTTCGGTAATGGCTTCAACAGGTACGAGGGTAACTGTTTGTTCTGTTGCAGGCCGCAATTGTACAGTGGAAAATAAACCGGCGGCAAAGCGTTCTCCATTGGGCAATACTTTTACTTCTATTTCGTAGGTACCGCTGGAAGCATCGGCGCCCTGCGCTATTTCGGTGATAATACCGGTGAATGTTTTGTTGGGATAGGCATCAATTTCAACGCTGGCCTTGTCACCTTTTTTAAGTACAGCCCAGTCTTTATCACTTACGCCAAACCGTATTACCCAATCATTGCCGGCTGTACCATTGAACAGGAATACCGGAGCACCGGAAGATGCGAGTTCGCCTTCATTCATTATTTTTTTAACAATGGTGCCGTTTTCGGTGGCGCGTATCTGAGCATACTGCTGGTTAAAACGGGCAATGCGTAAACTCTCTTCTGCTACCTGTAACTGCGTATTAGCATTCTGTACCTGTTCCAGTGTAGCTACAGTATCGTTGTATAAATTTTTTACCCTGTTTACATCACGCTGTACTTTTTCAACGCCTTGATTGGCTTGTTGCACCTGAGCGTTTATTTCGGTAAGATCAAGTGTTGCCAACAGTTGTCCTTTTACTACATGATCACCTTCTTTTACAAATATTTTTGAAACAATACCGCCTATTTTAAACGATAGTCTGGCTTCGGAAGTAGAGGCCATTGAACCTGAATATTTCAGTACAGGCGCATATTTGGTAGTGGAAACCGGTTGCAGTTTTACAGCAATGGCGTCATCGGTTATGGTAGCAGCTTCTGAGCGGCCATTACATCCTGTTATTGCAATAGCAATTACATTGGCTATTAAAAAGGCAAGGGGGAATAATATCTTGGTCATAACAAAGTTTTTAAAAAGTATAGGAAGCAGTAACACGTTCTAATTCGGCAGCGCGGGTTAATACGGCCAGTTGAGCCAATGAGTAGTTTAATTGTGCATTGGTTAACTGAGTACGCGCATCGATAAGCTCTATCTGCAAAGCCTGACCTTCACGAAAACGGCGTTCAGCAAAGCGATACGTTTCCTGTGTGCTTTGTACTTCATCAGTCAAAGCCTGAAGTGTTTGCACGGCGCTGCGGTAATCGTTATAGGTTGTTTGTACCTGCAGAGTTAACTGATGCTCTACATCTCTGTATTGGGTATTGAGATTTTCAAGATCAAGCTGCGATTGCTTTATTTTATATTTATTATCGTTTGCCTTAAAGAGGTCCCATTGTAAATTCAAACCACCTAACTGATAAAACTGATCGCTGTTAAAATGAAAACCAAAGCCCTGATAGCCCACATGATAAAATGCATTCAGTTTGGGGATCAGGTAAGAGCGGTTCATTTTTATGCTCGTGCCTATTACTTTTTGTGCGCTCTGCAGTTTGGCCAGTTCTTCGCGGCGAACAGGAACATCTGCGGTAGCAGTTGCTGTAGTATTTACCTGTTGAAAAACTACAGAATCAGTAACAACAGGCGCATCGAGGGATTGATTGAGTAGAAAATTAAAATAAGCGGCAGCGTTCAGTTGCTGGTTACCGGCTGCAATCAGGGAAGCTTTTACCTGACTTACCTGTGCCCGTGCACGCAATACGGTTTCTTTGGTAGCCATGGTATTTTGCATGAGCTTTTCGCTTACCCGCAGATTTTCATTAGCGAGCGCCAACGCGTTAGTGTAAATATCAACCGCCTTGCCCGCCTGCAGGTATTGATAATAGGCTTCTTTTATATTTTTTACCAGCTCGCGTTTGTAAATATCAATATCAGCCTGAGTAGTGTGGATGAGCTCCTGTTTAATAGCCCGATTATAGTATATATCGGTATTCACCAAAGGCATGGAAACTTCAAAGCGGGTGTCGTGAAAGTCGTTCGGCAAAAAGCTGATGCTCTGATTGCTTACCTGTGGAAATTTACCCTGACCGGTTAATTGGTTCAGAGTTGAGTAAACGCCGTTGAGCAGGTCGCCGATAGGGATATCCTGTTTACGGCCTCCTGAAGCCAGCGTATATTGGGAAGCGATACCAGCCTGTGGATAGAATAATGTTTTTGCCCTTTTCAGATCGAGCTGCGCTTTCTGCAGGTCGAAACTTTTTTGATGCAGAGCGAGATTGCTATCCAGCCCTTTTTTAATATAACTATCCAAAGTAGTTTGTGCGGTGGCCGGGATAGCGACAAGAAGGCCCCCGACAATCCCGATAAGCGGGACTGACAGACTTCGTTTCATAAGTCAATCGGTTTTATTTTATAATGTAAATATTATTAACAGCGTTAAGTGATAGGGCAAAAAAAATGACGCCTCTCTTTTATTCCTTTTTACCTGAAGTGTCCAATACATTCAGCAGCCAGGTTAATGCTTTATTCATCATAGGCACCATATTTTCGGGTGATGGCGCCAGTTTTTCCAATCTTTTACTAACAGCCAGTGATACCATGCCATGTACCATACCCCAGATTGCCATGGCCATTGAATCTACATCTGCTTTTTCAATGAGATTTTTATCTATACACTCCTGTAATGTCTCTTTCAATCTGCCAAGCGCCTGATCACCACTTCTCCAATCGCAGTTTTCCATACCGTTCAAAGCTTCCATAGGAGCTTGTAATACGAACATAAGATTGTAGCACTCAGGGTTTTCAAGACCGAACCGAATGTAATTCTCTCCCATCTTGTGCAGACGAACCAGCGGATTTTTTATTGTCCAGAGTTCGATATTATATTCAGCCATTTTTTGAAACCCTATTTCATGCAGATTGAACAGGATCTCATTCTTATCTTTAAAATAGAGATATACGGTGGTAGGACTATATTCAATCAAATCGGCTATTTTGCGAATCGAAACACTATCATAGCCCTGCTCTGTAAATAATTTCATAGAGGCGTCGAGGATCGCCTTCCTGATATCTTGTTTCTGTTTCTCTTTTCTTTCCGCTATGCCCATTGTAATTAAATTAACGACACAAATATACTTAACACTGTTAAGTTTCCAAATTATTCTTTCCTTTTTTTAATATTTTGTCAACTGCAATTGGCTGTTTTGACTAAAAGCTCCTGTAAATAAAGCATTTGCGATTGGCTCTATATTTATATTCCACATCAACATCATACCATCTTTCAATTTCTCGCATCTTCTTACATTTGCTGCATACCATGGAGAAATTTATTGTTTCAGCACGAAAATACAGGCCCCAAACCTTTGATACGGTGGTGGGTCAGGGCCATATAACCACTACCCTTAAAAACGCTATCAAAAACCGCCAGTTGGCGCATGCCTTCCTGTTCTGCGGTCCGCGTGGTGTGGGAAAAACAACCTGTGCCCGTATATTGGCAAAGACCATCAACTGCGAAAACCCTTCCGCTGATGGGGAAGCCTGTAATCAATGTCCATCATGCGTAGCCTTTAACGACGGCATCTCCCTCAACATTCATGAATTGGATGCTGCCAGTAACAACTCGGTAGATGACATCCGCACCCTGGTAGAGCAGGTGCGTTTTGCGCCACAGGCCGGAAAGTATAAAGTATATATCATCGACGAGGTGCACATGCTCAGTTCCTCGGCCTTCAATGCATTTTTGAAAACGCTGGAAGAGCCGCCCTCCTACGCCATATTTATATTGGCTACTACGGAAAAGCATAAAATTCTGCCAACCATCCTTAGCCGTTGTCAGATCTTCGACTTTAAACGTATTACCAGCAACGATACGGTAGAGCATCTGCAAAGCATTTGCGATAAAGAAGATATCAATGCCGAAAAGCCAGCCCTGCAGGTGATTGCACGCAAAAGCGAAGGCTGTATGCGCGATGCTCTTAGTATTCTTGATAAGATAGTAAGCTTTACCAGTGGTACAGTCACCTACCAGAATACGCTGGAGCATCTGAACATTCTGGATGCCGATTATTATTTTAAGCTGATGGAATGCATGCAGCAACAGGACCTCGCCGGAGCCATGTTACTGTATGATGATATTGACCGCAAAGGTTTTGAAGGCGATCTGGTGATCAATGGTTATGCGGAATTCATCCGCAATCTGCTGGTATGCAAAGACGAAAAAGTGGCCGCACTGCTGGAAGTGGTTGAAAGTTTTAAAGATAAATACATTGCTACAGCTCAAAAGATCCCGGTGGCGTACCTGATCAGCGCCCTGAATGTTTTGAACGAAGCTGAAATTAATTATAAAGGCGCCCGTAATAAACGGCTGCATACCGAACTGGCCATCATTAAACTCACCTACCTGCAACAGGCCCTTGAACTGACTGTTCAGGACGGTGCTGGTAAAAAAAAAGTAGTTGATAATGCCCAGCCGGTAGCTTTCAGAAAACTGGCTATAGTGGAAAGCCGGAAGTCAGAAGCCGTCCCGCTGGCTAGCGGGAAGAAATCTGAAACAGCAACTGCGGAGCCGGTGAAGAAGTCAGAACCCGTGATTCAGAAACAGGAGCCCGTAAAAAAGGAACCTCCAAAAACGAATACGGAAGCAAGGCTGATGATCGATGCGGGGGTTGATGATTATATTAGTCCGGAAGAAGAAGAACAGAACTTTATGCTTGCCCAGCAAGCGGCAACTACCTCCCCGACCAACGGTGGCAGTCAAAATCCTTCGACTACGTCCAGAACTTCTGGTACAGGAAAGCTGGGCACCCTTGAATCTATCAGACAGAAATTTGCCAATAAACAGGTTGGCAATGGAAACCCGATTATTCCGCTCAGCGACGAAAAACTCCAGGAACTCTGGAAAAACTTCTCACAAAAATTAAAAGATAATAAAAACCCGGCTGCCCAGTCGTTCGACCTGGCGCGGTTACATATTATTAATGACAGCATGTTTGAGATCGTTACCAATAACAATCTCGAGCAGAAATTTATCGAAGGAGAGCGCCGGGAACTGTCGGAATACCTGCAGCAGCAATTCAATAATCGCACTTTATTGTTTACGATAGTAGTTACCGACAACCCGGTAATACAGGAGCCTACCGAACGGCCCCTTAATACGAGGGAACAATACCAGAAAATTGTGGAACAATACCCACTGATAAACGACTTAAAAAACAAGCTGAAACTGGGATTGGATTATTAGCATTCGGGCGTTGGAACTACGTGAAACCCAGTTCGAAATGGTTAAGTTTTCCAATTGACCATTTTGCTGTAATTTCGACCACTCAAATAGAAAAATCAGAAATATCAAATAAGAACTAATTATGGCTGAAGTGATCTTAATGCCCCGCCTGAGCGATACCATGACAGAAGGCGTGATAGCGGCCTGGCATAAAAAGGTAGGCGACAAAGTAAAGAAAGGCGACATTCTGGCTGAGGTAGAAACCGACAAAGCTACCATGGAACTGGAAAGTTATAAAGATGGCACCCTGCTTCACATTGGTACCGAAAAAGGGGGAAAACTGCAGGTAAATGATCTACTGGCTATTATTGGTTCTCCTGGTGAAGATATCAGCTCCCTCGTTTCAGGCGGAGGTCAGAAAGCCGCAGCTTCTGCCGCTCCCGCTGCAACTCCCGCTCCCGAACCAGCCAAACAGGAAGCAAAAGCACCCGCTTCTTCAGGCGAATCGCTCGACCTCGCTAATATGCAAGAGGTAATTCTGATGCCCCGCCTCAGCGACACCATGACTGAAGGTGTTATTGCTGAATGGCATAAAAAAGTAGGCGACAATGTTAAAAAAGGCGACCTGCTCGCCGATGTGGAAACCGATAAGGCAACCATGGAGCTGGAAAGCTATAAAGAAGGTAAATTATTATATATAGGTGCACAAAAAGGTGATAAAGTTCCTGTGAACGCCTTGCTGTGCATCATTGGTGATGAAAAGAAAGTAGACGTACAAAAAATTGTAGCCGCTGCTAAAGGTGGAGCTACATCCGCTGGCGGTGGCACTCAGCAAGGTCAGCCTGCTCAGGCAGCCGCTCAAACACAGGCCGCCGAAGCGCATACAGAAACAGCGCATGCTGAATCTACCGAAAACGGCCGCGTAAAAGCTTCTCCGCTGGCCAAAAAATTGGCTTCTGATAAAGGCATCGATATTTCTAAAGTACCAGGCTCAGGCGATGGCGGTCGTATAATAAAAAGAGACGTTGACAATTATGTTCCTGCAGCCGCTTCTGCTACAACAACTGGTGCTCCTGCTAAAACCACTGCACCTGCTACACAGGTTGCCGGTCAGGTTAGCTTTGAAGATGTACCTGTATCGCAAATGCGTAAAACAATCGCCCGAAGATTGTCTGAAGTAAAATTCAGCGCGCCTGAATTTTACCTTACCATGGAAATAAACATGGATAAAGCGGTAGAAAGCAGAGCCAAACTGAACGATATATCTCCTGTTAAGATCTCATTCAATGACATGGTGCTGAAAGCCTGTGCCCTTGCACTGAAACAACACCCCAAAGTGAACAGCAGCTGGATGGGTGATAAGATCAGAGTAAACCACCACGTAAACATAGGCGTTGCCGTAGCAGTTGAAGAAGGATTACTGGTGCCTGTTGTACGCTTTGCCGATCTGAAGCCATTATCACAGATCGCTGCCGAAGTAAAAGATTTCGCTAAAAAAGCAAAAGATAAAAAACTGCAACCGAGCGACTGGGAAGGAAGCACTTTCACCATCTCTAACCTCGGTATGTTTGGCATTGAAGAGTTTACTGCCATTATTAATCCGCCGGATTCCTGTATCCTGGCTATAGGTGCGATCAATCAGGTTCCCGTTGTAAAAGACGGACAAATAAAGATCGGTAACATCATGAAAGTTACCCTTACCTGCGACCACCGCGTTGTTGATGGAGCTACCGGCGCCGCATTCCTCCAAACCCTGCAGGGATTGCTGGAAGAGCCTTTAAGAATGCTGGTATAAACAAACCTTCATAGTTATAAAAGATTAAATCCCGCTGTTGTGGCGGGATTTTTTTATTGGAAGTAGTGTTAAGCGGTAAGAAAGGGGTTAATGATTTGCAATCGGTTTTCAACTAGTAAATTGTGATGCATATCCTCCGTATATAATATTGTACAGTTTGCTTCAATAGCAGCAGCAATAACAATACTATCGAAAAGCTGAAAATCGTACTTTTTTATAAGGTTCACTGCATTTGAATAAGTAGAATCAGAAACATTAGCAACGCCGGAGAATGGTAACCATTCCATAAGAGCAGCCAACGCATCTAATTTCGTTAACTTAAATCTCTTATGGCATACATTGAGATATTCGCTGATTACTTGAGTAGAAACAATTGGATTACTGGCAACCAACTCTTCCGCAGTATTTTTTTTCAAAGATTGCTGATCACTATCGTGCAGGTAAAGTAAGATATTAGTATCTAAGGCGATCCTGTTACTCGTAGTCATTAGCTTCGTCTCTGTTAAATTTAAAACTACTCAGATCTACGCGGAATTTATCGAGCCCTTTTTTAATAGCAGCCAACTTTTGACTTCTGCTAAGCTCCTGCTTAAGCGTTTGATCCTGTTCTACTTCAAAAGCAAGTACCTCTACCGTTTTCCCTACAAGGTCATCCGGTAATTGCAACACATATGTATTTTGTGTTGGCCTTACTATTTGTCTAATCATGCTAATTGCCATTTACTCAAATTTACACTTTTGCAGGCTGATATACAAATCTTTACCTCGCCCCAACCTCCAGCAAACTCACCTTTCCATCCATTGTACTTACAACAAGCTGTTTGCTGTTTATCACCCGTACGGTATTTATCATACTGTTATCGATCTTATGCGCCCAAAGCACGGTTTGATGAACAGGATCAATATCATATACCACGCCATTGCGGGTACCGAAAAATACCTGCCCGCCCTTTTCAATAAGCATAGATGGTACATGCTCATATCCAAATCCGGCATTCATTACCCATGCAGGATGCTGCGCCGTACGACTGGTAGCATACGCCACTACCGTATCCTGCATCGTTTTTCCATATACATATTTTCCATCTTCTGAAATACCAATCGATTCACGTACCCTTGTTTCGCTGTTCTGCCATAATGTGGCGCCTGATAAAGCATCAATAGCATAAATAGTTCTGTTCGGACAAACCACATAAACAACACTATCATGCGCTACAGGAATGCAGGCGGCAGGAGAATAATTAATTACAGAAAAGCCGGGGTTCCATTGCCAATCCAGTTGTCCGTTGCTTCTGTTCACAGCATACAGGTTTTTATCCCATGCTCCGAAAATCACATCACTGCCATAGATCAGGGGAGCACTTACAACAGGTCCCTGCAAACCAGTAAATTTCCAGAAAGCATTTCCGTTGTTAGCATTCAATGCGATAAAACTGTGATCACTACCGCCGATAAAAACGCTATCGCCAACAATTACGGGCGAACCTAATACAGATGCACTAGTTTTGAATTTCCAGCTTAGCTCACCATTCAAGGCATTTAAACAATATACATTTCCATCGCCTGACCCAAATACCACTTTTCCATTTTTGGTAGTGGCGGGAGAAGAAAACACCGATCCATCTGTTTTAAACGACCATTTCTTTTTTCCATCTTTTATTGATAAGGCCGTTACTACGCCATTCTGATTACCAAAGATCACCAGATTATCAGATACCGCCGGAGTAGAAATAACATTGGCATCGGAAGCAAATGTCCATTTCGGTTTTACCTGACTGTATTGTTGATTAATGGCGTATGAAGGACGTTCGAATTGTTTCGCAGGATAATTGGGATGCTTTGTTATTTTCACTTTTGTCCAGGGTGCCAGGGTTTCTACCCCTGGCCGCCTTTCCCTATAAACAATGGAATCATTTGTTACATCAACGAGATTATACCCGCCAACGGGAGCTTTTACCCGCAGGTTCGACCGGCCCATTACACCAGGTATACCTTCAAAATCGAAAGCTTTATTGATATGCCCATGTCCGCAAAAGATCATTAATGTATTGCGCTGTTTCAAACGGTCAATTATTTCGTACCAGTTGTCGAGGCTGTTGTCTATCGGATAGTGATTACAGAAAATAATGGGTTGTTGTTTGGGTGTTTTTGCCAGCAGACTGTCTAACCATACAATGGCATTACGGGGAACATGGCCATCGCTCATTCGAACATAGGGACCGGAGGCACAGCCAATAAAACGAATGCCGTTATAATCGAAACAAAACTTGTCGTTGCCAAACACCTTCAAAAAATGTACGCCGCCACTTTCGCTCCAGCAGGCATCATGATTACCCGGAATGATATACCATTTTACCTGTAAACTATCCAGTATTTGTTTGGCCAGTGCCAGTTGTTCATCTGTTCCCAGTTCGGTGATATCACCGGTAATTACAACAAATGCCACATCATGCATCTGGTTAATATCCTGCACTGTCCGGCGCAGATCTTCTTCTGCAGAGCCATTAGGCGAACCGATATGCGTATCGCTGATATGAATAAACCGAAAGGGTTTGATCTGCGCGCTCGCTGAAATTATACTGTTAAGGAATAATGAAATAAAAATAAGCCTTTTCATAGTGGCCAAATTAATGCATAATCACAGGGGAATCACCAGCAGAAAACGGCAGTGACATTAAAATAGTCTGAAAGTCGGAAAGTCCGGAAGTCCGAAAGAAAGAGGTACTTTTAGTAAAAGATACTTTCGGACCTTACTGACTTCCGGACTTTCCGACTTTCTTATTATGTTGCAACAATCTACTATACAATTACTACGATTCCACTTTTCTTTTTTCCTGTTACCCGTGTTTTTATTTGCAGTGAGCCAGGTACCTGTCATTAACACCACTGACACGTTATTAATTTTCTTTATTCTTCATTTTCTGGTATATCCTTCAAGCAATGGCTACAACTCCTATATGGATCGCGATGAAACCAGCATTGGCGGCATAAAAAAACCATTACCCCCTACGCGCCAGCTATTTAAAGTAAGTATCATTATGGATGTGGTGGCCATACTGCTGAGCCTGTTTATCAGCTACTGGTTCACATTTTGCATTATAACGTATATAGCTGCCTCACGGGCCTATAGTTACCGGGGCATCAGGCTGAAAAAATATCCTGTTGCCGGTTATCTTACTGTAATTATATTTCAGGGCTCAGTAACTTTTTTTATGGTATACCACGGAAGCAGTTTAAATAAAACGCTGCAGGCGCCGCCCGCAGCCATGATTGCCGCCGGCCTACTCATTGGTGGTTTTTACCCGCTTACTCAGGTATACCAGCACGAAGCTGACAAAAAAGATGGCGTAATTACCCTCAGTGCATTGCTAGGTTACCGGGGTACATTTGTTTTTACTGCTGCTGTATATGCTTTAGCCATGGGCGTGCTTGCCTGGTATTTCTTTATGCATGGTGAACAAAAAAAGTTTCTGGTGTTAGCAACTACCATGCTCCCCATTCTCGTATATTTTTTCAGGTGGGCAGGTTTGGTGTGGAAAGATGTTCGTTATGCCAGTTTTACCAACACAATGCGAATGAATATACTGGCATCTGTTTGTACCAATCTTGCATTTCTTATTTTATTAATCTGGAGGATCTTTGAGTAAAATTATTGCCATTGGTACAGCGGTACCTTCGTATAAACACAGGCAGCAGGATATTCTGCAGTTTATGCAGCACATATACTGTTTTAATGAAGCCGACAAGCGCAGGCTGCGTTTTCTGTATCACCAAAGCCATATTGATGCCCGTTACTCTGTTGTTCCCGATTACAGCCGATCAGCCAACGAATGGAAATTTTATCCGCATACCGAAAATCTGGAACCCTTCCCTTCACTTGAACAAAGAATGGTATGGTACCAGAAATATGCCGCTCCCTTATCGGTAAATGCCATTCGTGACTGCCTCGATGGAAAATTACAGGAATCAGATATCACTCATCTGATCACCGTAAGCTGTACTGGTATGAGCGCCCCGGGGCTCGATCTGCAATTACTGGAATTGCTCGATCTGCCCCGCAGTACCTGGCGTACCTCCATAAATTTCATGGGTTGTTATGCCGGCATTCATGCCCTGAAAATGGCAGATGCTATCTGTAAAACCGATGAACAGGCAAAAGTGCTGATAGTTTGTACCGAGTTGTGCACGCTGCACTTTCAGCGCGAACCAACCATCGACAACATTGCGTCAAGCCTTTTATTTGGCGATGGCAGCGCTGCCACTGTAGTTACCGGCGACAAACATCCATTAAAAGGGATCTACCTCAACAACTTTTATTCGGAAGTAATTCCCAAAGGGAAAAAAGATATGGCCTGGGAATTATCCTCTACCGGTTTTTTAATGACGCTGAGCAGCTATATACCCGACCTGCTCGAAGAAGATTTTGCTACCTTTGCCAACAGAGCACTGGCACAAACAGGATTAACAAAACAGGATATTTCACACTGGTGTTTTCATCCCGGTGGAAAAAAGATCCTTGAATCCATTCAAAAAACATTGTCATTGAACAATGACGATCTGCAAACCTCTTACGATGTATTGAAGAATTATGGGAATATGAGCTCCCCCTCTATTCTTTTTATTCTTAAAAAAACAGTATCCGGTCTTTTGTACAACCACAACAGGAAAGAACGCATTTTCGGTGCAGCCTTCGGCCCGGGTTTAACTATGGAAACATTTGTGGCCTCAGCATAGCCCTGAGCGTAGTTTCACGCAAAGCCGAAGGATCGAAAGGATGCGGAAAATGTTAAAATTCAGAAAGCGGAAGGAAATACAGAAAACATCTGTGTGAAACCAGCCGTATCCTTCTTTTTAAAACAGCAGAAAATCATATATTACAATTGTGAATTTTCGTCACAGATCATATCAGCCTGAATTACTTGACCGGCCTGATATTCCGTTTGAAGATATCAAAAGGAATATGCAGGAATTGAATTTTATTAATACCTGGCTGGGTGGCCATGCCATTACACTGAAAGGCGTGCAGACCCTGATCAAAAGCCATAAACCTGTTGTGATCTGCGAAATAGGATGCGGCGGTGGCGATAACCTTGCAGCGATTCAGCAATGGTGTTATAAACAAAATATTGCCGCCAGTTTTATTGGTATTGATATCAATCCGTTTTGTATAGAAGTAGCTGCCACCCGCTTGCCGGAGAACACGCAGCTTATTGCCGCAGATTATAAAGATGTTGAGCTGGCGCAACAGCCCGATATTATTTTTTCGTCATTATTCTGCCATCACTTTTCCGACAGGGAAATGGTAAAGCAACTGCAATGGATGCAGATAAACGCCCGGCTCGGTTTCTTTATCAACGACCTGCACCGGCATCGTGCAGCCTATTATTCCATAAAAGTATTGACCACACTTTTTTCAAACAGCTACCTCGTGAAACACGATGCCCCTTTATCTGTAGCCCGGGGCTTCACAAAAAAAGAATGGATGCAATTTTTCAATATAGCCGGAATCAGTAACTTTTCCATCGAATGGAAATGGGCTTTTCGCT
>Ga0105239_10003360_pt1 | contig 19656 bp, 20 predicted proteins | sample KBSC44metaG_FD_92761 | JGI IMG/M metagenome (GOLD analysis project Ga0105239, IMG submission 92761) | Corn rhizosphere microbial communities from Kellogg Biological Station, Michigan, USA - KBS C4-4 metaG | ecosystem: Host-associated > Plants > Roots > Rhizosphere > Soil | place: Michigan, USA...
CACCTGTCGAAAATTCCTTCTCCCAACCCGATGGATAGGGCCTGATGGCAAGTGCCGGATTGGGTCCAGGCTCCTCCACGCGTTCGGGCTCGATCTCGACGCGGGCATCGAGCGCAACCACGCCTGCGGCGTCCGCCAGCAGCGGATTGACATCCATTGAAACGAGGCACGGAAAATCGACAACCATCTGCGACAGCCCGTTGAGCGCCGCGATGATCGCTTGCCGATCCGCCGCCTCGCGATCGCGGAAGCCGGCGAGCAGCCGGCCTATTCGCGTTTGCCCGATCAGGTCCCCGGCAAGAACGTCGTCGAGCGGCGGGAGCGCGATCGCCGTATCGTCCATCACCTCGACCGCGACGCCGCCGGCGCCAAACAGGATGGCCGGCCCGAAGATCGGATCCCGGCTCATTCCGAGGATGAGTTCCTGCGCCTGTTTTCGCACGACCATGGGCTGAACGGCATAGCCTTCAATATCGGCTTGCGGCGCGTGCCTGCGCACGCGCGCCTCGATTGCGCGTGCGGCCTCCCCTGCGGCCTCGGCATCGGCAATGTTGAGTACCACCCCGCCAATGTCCGACTTATGCGAGATTGCCTTGGACAGCAGCTTGACGACGACCTGCTCGGACGTCTTGAGGAGCCGGCCGGCCGCGGCTTCCGCCTCTGCAGGAGATCTGGCGACGACCGTCTCGGGCACCGGGATGCCGTAGGCGGAAATTGCTGCCTTGGCTTCGGGCTCGGTCAGCATTCGCCGACCCTCCCTCGCGACCTGCCTGAATATGGAAAGCACGGCTTCCCGATCGCTCGCGACGTCCTCGCTGAGGCTCGACGGCGTACGCATCAGTGCCCGCTGGGCACGCGACCATTCACTGAGATAGGAGACGGCCGTTGCCGCGTCAGCGGGCGTTTCGAAACTCGCAATGCCGGCCTGGTGAAGGATTTGCCGCCCGGAGCGCGCCGTGCGTTCCCCGAGCCAGCAGGTCAGGACCGGTTTGCCGCCAATCATCCCGTCCCTTGCGAGTTCCGCCACCGCGCTTGCGGTGGCCAGCGGCGAGCCCAGTCCGGTTGGGCAATTCATCACCAGGACGACGTCCGTTGCCGGATCGGCCGCAACGGCTCCAACGGCGGCCTTGTAGCGCTCCGGCGGGGCGTCACCGATGATGTCGACCGGATTGGCGTGCGACCATGTCGGCGGCAATGCGGCGTTCAGGCGTTCCATGGTGGCGGGTGAAAGCACGGCCAATTCGCCTTTGCAGTCGACGAGCTGATCGATGGCCAATACCCCTGCCCCGCCGCCATTGGTGACAATGCCGACGCGGGCCTGCTTGAGGGGAGCGAAGCGGGCGATCGTTTCTGCAGCGTCAAACAGCTCGGTCAGGCCTTTGACACGCAGGATGCCGGCGCGCAGCAATGCCGCATCGACGACACGATCGGCCCCCGATAGTGCACCGGTGTGGGTCGCAGCCGCTTTGGCCGATTGCTCACGCCGACCAGATTTGATCGCGATTACCGGCTTGATCCGTGCCGCCGCGCGGGCTGCCGAGATGAATTTGCGCGGATTGGGAATGGTTTCCAGATACATTACGATGGCGCGTGTGTGCATGTCGCCCGCCAGCATGTCGAGGCAGTCGCCTACGTCGACATCCGCCATGTCGCCGAGCGAGACGATCTGCGAGAAGCCGACATTGTTGTCCGCAGCCCAGTCGATCAGCGACGTGGCAATGGCGCCGGATTGCGACAGCAGCGCGATGTTGCCAGGCTCGGCGGCCATATGAGCAAAGCCGGCATTGAGCTTCAATGGCGGTATCATCAGCCCGACCGTGTTCGGCCCGATGATGCGGAACAGGCTGGGCCTGGCGGCATCGAGCATCGCCTGGCGCAAGCCGTTCTCGCGCGTCAGTCCGGCGGTAATGACGACCGCGGCCCGTGTGCCCTTGTCACTTAGTTCGCGCACGATGCCGGGAACCGTTTCAGGCGGCGTCACGATGACGCCGAGGTCCGGTATATCAGGCAGATCGGCAGCCCCGGCATAGCAGCGTCGACCGGCGACTTGCGAGTATTTTGGGTTGACTGGCCATATCTCGCCCTCGAAGCCGCCGTTCACGATGTTCTCGAAAACGACGCGTCCGACAGAGCCCTCGCGCCCTGATGCTCCGACGACGGCAACTGACTTTGGAGCGAATGCATATTCGAGATTTCGGATCGTCACCCCTGATGTCTCCTGTTCGTTTGCAACAATCACCTGTCGAGCTTGCCCGTTCGTTGCGTTGGATCAAAGCCTTCTCGGCCTATCCGGATTACCCATTGCGCGAGTACCACGCGCTCGTCAGTGCTTGCGACATTGGCCCGCATCGTTCAAATCGGAAAAGCATTGCATGAACGAGACCATCCTGCGGCGCGCATTGCTGGTCATTGCCATCCTGGGCCTCGCCCTTGGGATCGGCGTTTGGCGAACCGGCCTGGGCAGCCTTCAGGCCGACACGATCTGGACGGTGGCGACCTTGCCCGTGGTGGTGGCTCTCGCCATCTCCATTCTGCGTGATTTCTGGATCGGCCGCTTCGGTGTCGATGTTATTGCGCTGGTGTCGATGTCCGCCGCGCTGCTTCTTGGCCAACCCCTGGCTGCAGTGGTGGTCGCGATCATGTATGCTGGCGGCACCGTGCTCGAGGATTTTGCGCGCGGCCGCGCGGAGCGGAACCTAAAGGCACTCACCGACCGGTCGCCGCGTGTCGCCCACCGAACGTCAACGCCAGGGGCAGAGACCATCCCCGTCGAAGACGTTGCTGTCGGCGACGAGCTTTTGGTTCGGGCTGGCGAACTGCTTCCTGTCGACGGCATCCTGGTTGATGCTTCGGCCTCTCTCGACGAGTCGGCGGTCACCGGAGAGCCGCTACCGGAACGGCGAACAGCAGGCGATATTCTACGTAGCGGCACGGTCAATGCGGGCGAGGCCTTCAGCATGCGGGCTTCTGCCCTCGCGGAACAAAGCACTTATGCCGCGATCGTGCGCATGGTTGCCGCAGCGCAGACCGCTAAATCCCCGTTCATTCGCATGGCCGACCGCTTTGCCCTGTTCCTTCTGCCGGTCACATTGCTGGTTTCCGGCGCCGCCTGGTATGTTTCCGGCGACCCAATCAGAGCGCTTGCCGTGTTGGTCGTCGCGACGCCCTGCCCGCTCATCCTTGCCGCGCCCGTTGCCTTCATCGGTGGCGTATCGCGGGCCGCGCGTGCCGGCATCCTGATGAAAGGCAGCGCGGCTCTGGAAGCGCTTGCACAAGTCCGAACCGCGATCTTCGACAAGACGGGAACCTTGACCATCGGCGGCGCCGAGCTCATCGAAATCGAAGCTGCACCCGGCCGCGACGCCAACCATCTGCTGCAGCTGTTGGCATCCCTGGAACAGGCCTCGCACCATGTGCTCGCCGACTCGATCATCCGCGCGGCGCGAGGCAGGCAGTTGGTGCTCTCGCATCCGCGTGGTGTCCAGGAGCATCGCGGTGCCGGCCTGAAGGGCCGGGTCGACGACATGTCGATCACCGCGGGATCGCGGGCTCTCGTGCTCGCCGACAAGCCGCTGCCCGGATGGGCGAAAAGCGGTGAAGAAAAATACCGGGGCGAGCCCGTACTCAGGGTTTTTTTAGCACTCGGCGGACGGCTTGCCGGTGTTTTCACGTTCGGCGACGCCTTGCGTGTTGATGCGCATGATGCACTCGGCAAGCTGCGCTCAGCCGGCATTGCGCGCCTGATTATGCTCACGGGCGACGACGGCGTGGCGGCGAAGCGCATCTCCGCCAGGCTCGACCTCGACGCCCTGGTCACCGATGCGACCCCTGCCCAAAAAGTCGCAACGGTCGAATCCGAGAAAGCTTCGGCGCCGACGATGATGGTCGGCGACGGCATCAACGATGCCCCGGCCCTCGCGGCCGCGACGGTCGGTATCGCCATGGGCGCACGTGGTGCGACCGCCTCCTCCGAGGCCGCCGACGTCATTGTGCTGACCGACAGGCTGCAGCCGGTTGCCGATGCGGTCTGGATTGCACGGCGAACGCGATCGATCGCCTTGCAAAGCATCATCGCCGGGCTGGCGCTGTCCGGGCTGGCAATGATCGCGGCTGCCATGGGGCAGATCACGCCGGTTGCCGGTGCGCTGCTTCAGGAAGGGATCGACGTAGCGGTTATCCTCAACGCGTTGCGCACCCTTGGCGATGGGCATCTGTGGCGCGCATAGTGGTCGAGAACAAAATCGGTGGATGGCCATGGCACAGCAAGATCTGGTGGTTTGCAGCAAATGTGGTGGGGTCAACCGCCTGCCACCCGTCCGCAACGCCATGGAGGCAAAATGCGGAAAGTGTGGAGCCAAGCTGTTTTCAGGGCATCCAGACGATGTCGATGCCGCAGCTTTCGATCATCAGATCGCGCGCAGCAGCCTGCCCGTTGTTGTCGACATCTGGGCACCTTGGTGCGGCCCCTGCAAGATGATGGCGCCGGCCTATGAAGCGGCGGCAAGCGAACTGGAACCGCATGTTCGCCTGATCAAACTCAACTCCGACAATGAGCAGGCTGTTGCCGCCAGACTCGGCATTCGCGGCATCCCGACCATGATCCTCTTTCATGGCGGGCGCGAAGTCGCGCGCACATCCGGCGCAATGACGGCAGGCCAGATCGTCAGGTGGGTTCGCGACCGCCTGCCGACGGTCGCGGCCTGAAGTCGCCGCTCCAATGGATCCGCTCATCGCCCGGCTTGGACTGGCCCTGGCAATTGGCTTGCTCGTCGGCCTGGAGCGTGGCTGGCAGGAGCGCGATGCACCCGATCGCAGTCGGACGGCCGGAATTCGCACATTCGGCATATCCGGCTTGCTGGGCGGCGTTCTCGCCGCGCTCGCCAACGCGCTCGGCGCAATATCGGTGCTGGTCGGAGGCTTCATCGCCTTTGCGGCAATCTTTGCCTGGTACAAGGCGCGCGAGGCTGCCCATGACGAGGATTTCAGTGTCACGAGCGTGATCGCGGGCCTTGGCGTTTTTGCGCTGGGCGCGCTTTCGGTTACCGACGACTATCGGGCGGCTGCCGCCGGCGGCGCCGCATTGGCGGCAATCCTGGCCAGCCGAGAGGTCCTGCACGGCCTGCTGAAGCGACTGACCTGGATCGAGCTGCGATCGGCGCTGATCCTGGCCGTGATGACGGCGATCGTCCTACCCTTGCTGCCTAACCGGACGATGGACCCGTGGGGCGGTTTCAATCCGTGGGAAGTCTGGTTTCTGACGGTGCTGATGGCCTCGATTTCGTTCGCCGGCTATGTGGCTGTCCGAATTCTGGGAAATACGCGCGGCCTGCTGGTCAGTTCGCTCGCCGGCGCGATCGTCTCTTCCACCGCGGTGACCTTGGCGCTTGCCCGCAACGCCGCCTCGGCGAGCAATCCGCTACCACTCGCAGGGGCGGCATCCCTGGCAGCAATGGTTTCGGTGCTCCGCGTTTGTGCCGTGGTGCTGATCATAGAGCCAATTGTGTTGGCTTCAGTCGCCATACCGGCGATGGCAGCCGCGCTCGGCTTCGCTGTTTGCGGTGCGTTGCTACTGACTCGCCACAGCGGGAATGCAGAAGGCAGCGCTATTGCGCGCAATCCATTCGAGTTGGGTCCACTGCTTCTGTTCGCCCTGCTCTTCGCGGTTGTCGCGACCGCAAGCGCTGCATTGGCAGCCCAATTCGGTGGCCGCGGCCTGCTGGGTACCTCGGCGCTGGCTGGCACGTTCGATGTCGACGTCTCGGTGCTCAGTGCCTTGCGGCTGGTCACGCATTCCGTCCCTGTCGAGACTATCGGCCAGGCGGTGCTGGCGGCACTGGCGGCAAATGCGATCGGCCGTCTTTCGCTGGCGGTATTTGCCGGGCCGATCAGGTTCTGGTTGCCGCTGGCCGGCGCAACCTTGGCCGCAGCGACCGCCGGCTACGGCGCCATGTTGTTGCTTGGTCCTGGATAGAAACGCGGCGACGGAGCCTTCCTTGACGCGGATCAAGGGCGAGGTCCAGCCACCGCTCTATAGAACTCCGTGAAAGGAGTTCGCCATGACCAGTCTGAAGGATCTCACCCCCAAATTCCGCCACGTCCGGCTGCTGCTGGCCCGTGAAAAGGGTCACCCGGAAGGCGACCGCGAAGAGGGCTACGACGTGCTGGCTCCGTTGACCGGCGAAGGCCGAATCGACGCGGAAGAGTGGAAATCGCACCGAGCCTCTTGCCGCGTTCGCCGCTTTCGCACCGGCGAGGAGGACTTGATCGGCCGGCTGAGGCGCAAGCCTGGCGGACAGTGGTATTTCGACTATGCCGAAGGCGATCGCGATGACGAGATCGGCTTCCATCTCGGCGACGAACGGTTCGTGACCGGCGAATATGTGTCGATCGAGCGCAACGGCGCCATGCACACCTATCAGGTGGCGAGGGTGGAACGCCCCTGAAGCGGCAACGTCAGGCTCCCCGGGAGTAGACCATGTCATGACGCATCCTCATTGTGGTCGGCCATCCCGACCCGTCCCCGGACCGTCTCTGCCGCGGTCTCGCCACGGCCTATGGCGAGGGCGCGGAGAAGGCGGGGCACGCCGTTCGCCGGGTCGATTTGGCGGCGATCGATTTTCCGATGCTGCGGACAATGCAGGAGTTCGAGCACGGTTCGATTCCCCATGAGCTGAAGGAAGCGGCCGAAGCGATCATCTGGGCGGAGCACATTGTCTTTGTCTTTCCGCTGTGGCTTGGGACCATGCCGGCCATGCTCAAGGCATTTCTGGAACAGGTCATGCGGCCGGGAACGGCCTTTGCCTATCCGAACAAGGGCGGCGGCTTCACCAAGACATTGCTTCGCGGCCGCTCCGCGCGCGTCGTGGTGACGATGGGCATGCCATCCGTTCTTTACCGGCTATGGTTTCTTGGACACGGCATCGCCGGCATGAAGCGAAGCATCCTGCATTTTGTCGGCATCAGTCCGGTGCGCGAGACCTTGTTTGGCATGGTCGCTGGCGCCAGCGTTGCGACCCGTGCGAAATGGATCCGGCAGATGCGCGACCTTGGTGAACGGGCCAGATAGTCCTCGACAGTCGATCACGGAACCAGCACGGCAGCGCCGCTCAATCTGCCTTGCCTCAGATCGTCCAACGCCTGATTGGCCTGTTCCAACGGATAGACCTTGGTATGCGTGCGCACCTGCGCACGCTTGGCAATGGGAAAGAACTCTTGCGCGTCGCGTCGCGTCAGGTTTGCGACGGAAATCAGCTCGCGCTCTTCCCACAACAAATCGTAAGGCATCGCTGGAATGTCACTCATGTGGATGCCTCCGCACACCACCCGGCCACCCTTGCGCACGGCACGAAGCGCGATCGGCACCAGATCGCCAACAGGAGCGAAGATGATCGCCGCGTCCAGATGCTTGGGTGGTGACTCATCCGATCCACCTGCCCAGGCCGCGCCCAGCGAATGGGCGAATTCCTTTGCTTGCTCGTCACCAGGCCGGGTGAAGGCGAAGATTTCACGACCTTGCCAGATCGCGATCTGGGCAACGATATGCGCAGCGGCGCCGAAACCATAGATCCCAAGCTGCTTGCCGTCCCCGGCTTTCTTCAGGCATCGCCAGCCGATCAGGCCAGCGCAAAGCAACGGCGCAAGGGATACAGGGTCTGCGTCCGCATCCAGATCGAAGGCGAAGCGTGCATCGGCAACGACAAGGGTGGCAAAGCCACCATCGCGGGTATAGCCGGTGAAATCTGGCTGATCGCAGAGATTTTCGCTATCCGCGAGGCAGTAGGGACAGTGTCCGCAAGTGTGCCCAAGCCAAGGTACGCCAACCCTGCGCCCGATCCTGGAACGCGCAACGCCCTTGCCCACGGCATCGACAATGCCGACGATTTCGTGACCGGGAACCAGCGGCAGTTTTGGGTGACGAAGATCCCCATCAATGACATGCAGATCGGTCCGGCAGACCGCGCATGCCTCGACCTTCAACCGTATCTCACCGACCCCCGGTAAGGGGTCGGATCTGTCGGCCAGTCTCAAGGGAGTGCCGATGCTCTCGAGCACCATTGCTCTCATGATGCGCCCCACGTTGCCCCGGAAACAAACGAAGCGGATTACGACCCACTCTTGGCCTTGCCGTCGTACGGCGGCCCACCGGTAAAGTACGGCGATCCCGGCAAGCTTTCGAGAACTGCGACAAGTCACCGACTCTGATCAAGGCGTTGCCTTGTTCTGCGGCCTATGGATCGACTGTGAATTCAGCCCACATGCCGGCCCCATAGTGACCTGGAACGTTGCAGATAAGCAGGTATTTTCCGGCCTTCAATTCGACGGTTAACGTGCCTGATTTGCCAGGGTCAAGTTCCGAAACTTCGCCCTTGTCGCCAGCTTTGTCTTCGTCGACCCGGTTCTCGGCCTCAACGTAAGGAAGTGGCTTGCCGGGATCGGCAAGGTACATCACGATCATTTCGTGAACGGTGTCCTTGGAGTCATTCTTCACATTGAATGTGACCTCCCCGGCCTTCACCGTACCGGGAGAAGCCTTGATACCCATGGTGGCCTTGGAGAGATCTATTCCCGGCGCCGCATAAGCGAGCCCCATCGGCATCTCCGCACTCGCGCCCTTGTCCCATAGCGATATCTGGACAATCGCAGCAGCGTGGACAGCACCGGCGCTGCCGGCCATGAGCATTGCGGCGGCAAGCCCTAGCGCCGCTCTCCTCGATATGGTTTTCATGACGTTCTCCTCAGGAAGGCAGCGGAAGCGCTCTACTTCCCAATTGTCATACTGCTCGCGACACCACCCGCCGTCCTTGCGCCAGATCAAATCGACCGGCGGCGAGCCGAGCCAGCAGCGTCGATGCCGCTGTCAGCCAGTTGTCAGCTTGAATTGTTTATCCCGCACCAATGACGGTCATACCGCCGTCTGACCGGACCGGTCGAAATCCACCCCTCAAGGCGCAAGATCCGCGCCCAACCTCCCGAATGGAGCCATCATGTATCGCACACTTGTCCTCGCCGCACTCGCCGGGATGATTGCAGGGCCAACGCTCGCTGCTGGGGGCAGCTGCAGCACCGCCCCGAAATCACAGTTCAAACCCAAAGCTACGCTCGAGGCTCAATTGACTGGCGAAGGCCTCACCGTTCGCCAGATCAAGGTCGAGAAGGGCTGCTACGAAGTCTACGCGGTCGACAAGGCCGGCAAGAAAGTGAACCTCGCCTACAACGCAGAGACCCTTGAAAAGCTCGACAATGCCGAAGCCGGCGAAAACTGATCGGAACGCATCGGTAGTCGCGGACGCGCAGCCATTGCCGGAGATGGTGCGCGTCTGGGACCGGGTCGTGCGGAGCTTCCACTGGGCGCTGGTGCTCAGCTTCGTTACGGCCTGGTTTACCTCCCATTCCGCGGAGGACGTTCACCATTGGGCCGGCTACGCCGCTGCCGCGCTGGTCGCAATGCGGCTCTTATGGGCCGTTCTGGGCACGCCCTATGCGCGGTTTTCGCAATTCGTGCGCGATCCGGTGACGGTGCTGCGCTACCTCTCCGCAATACTGAGTGGCCGCGAAGCCCGCTACATCGGCCACAATCCGGCAGGCGGAGCAATGGTGATCGCGCTGATTGCGGCGATGGGTTCAACCGCGCTGACCGGATGGCTGATGACAACGGACGCCTATTTCGGCGTGTCGTGGGTCGAGGCGGCGCACAGCCTTGCCGCGCATGGCTTGCTGCTGCTCGTCTTCCTCCACATTGGCGGCGTCGCACTGGCAAGCTTTCGCCATCGCGAAAACCTGGTTCGGGCGATGATCACCGGCTGCAAACGCAAGGCCGGGCCCGCTGACATCGCTTGACGTTCTGCTAGCGCGCCAAGTCCGGTTCGCATCTCAACGATCACGGTGCGCATTTCGATCGCCCCTGTTCAGCGCGATCGCGGGCGCCAGCGACGCCATACGGGCGAAGTGGGTCCGACAAATGCGCTGATAATCAATCCGGCGTCATGGCACCAGGACAGCGGCGCCACTCAATCTTCCTTGTCTCAGATCGTCCAACGCCCGATTGGCCTGTTCTAGCGGATAGACTTTGGTATGCGTGCGAGTTCGCCGCGAGGAACAAGGGAAGCGGGTCATGCTCGCTTCCCTTTGACGTTCCGACGCATCAGGCGATTGTAAGGTGGTCTTCAACCATGCGCACGCCAGGCACAGCCCAGGCGGCGCGCTCTGTTGTACGGCGTTCGGCCCAGCTGTTGACCTTGCCTTTCAGGGTAACCTTGCCGTCGGATACGTTGACTTCTATCGCTTTTGACCCGACCTCGGCATTACGCTTCAAGGCGTCTTCGATGCACTTTTTCACATTCGGCGCAGTCGCGTGCGGCATCACCTCGATGTTGTTGACGACGCCGATCACGCCGGCCAGGTATCGGATGGCGGCGAACGCGGCGGATCTCTGATACTGCCACTCCACCTTGCCGGTGAGTGTCACCCAGCCATTCTGGACTTTCACCTGGACCGCTCCGTCTGGCACGACAGTATTCCAGCTGATCGAGTGCAGAGCACGCTTGGCGATCTCGTCGTCGGCCGTCAGATTACTCCCCAAGGGCCGTACTTCGATTTCCTCCGCGATACCTTTCACACCCTTGACGCGGCGTACCGCTTCTTCCGTGGCTGCCTTCTGCGCGTAGGTCGACACATGGCCGGTCAACGTGACCACGCCGTTGTCAACGGCGATGCCGATATTGGCTGCGTCGATGCTTGGCTCGAACTCCAACTCATCGATGATGTTCTGCCTCAAAACGTTGTTGTTCATGGTTGCACCTCTTCTTGTGAGCGGGCCGCGCTCGCTCGGTCAAGGTTTGATTATGGAGAGGCGAGGTCATGTGGACGTTGATGCGGATCAAACGATCTCGAGCAAACGGCGGGCCCCGAGCTTGCGCCTTTGGAAATCAAGCTTCTATTTGACCAACATCAAAGCTGCCTGGCCGGTCTTCCTGTTGATTGCCTCCCATCTGAGCCTCAAATCCGGGAGAGCATCATGACCACGGCCGACATCAACGTTCCTGTTCGGAAAGTCGCTACCGCGGCGCCAACGAAACTCAGACTGGGGTCCCTGACCGCACTGGTGATCGGGTCCATGGTCGGCTCCGGCGTTTTCAGCCTGCCGCAGAACATGGCGGCAGGCGCCGGGCCTCTCGCTATCCTGATTGGCTGGGCGATCACCGCTGTCGGGATGCTGGCGCTGGTCTTCGTCTATCAATCGCTCGCCACCCGCAAGCCCGAGCTCGACGCCGGGCCCTACGCTTACGCCAAGGCCGGCTTCGGTCCCTTCATCGGCTTCAACAGCGCCTGGGGCTACTGGATAAGCGCATGGGTCGGCAACGTCTCCTACGCGGTGATCGTTTTCAGCGCGCTCTCCTATTTCTTTCCGGCCTTTGGCGACGGAAACACCTGGCAGGCGGTGCTCGGCGCATCGATCCTGCTATGGCTGATCCATGTCCTGGTTCTCGCCGGCATCCGGCAGGCCGCCGTTGTGAACCTCATCGTCACGGTGGCGAAGATCGCTCCAATCGTCCTGTTCGTTGGGGTTGTTGCCGTCGCCTTCAAACTGCAGGTCTGGTCCCTCGACTTCACCGGTCTCGGGAACGCCGGTCTCGGTTCGATTACCGCCCAGGTGAAGAGCACGATGCTGGTGACCCTGTGGGTATTCATCGGTATCGAAGGCGCCAGCGTATTTTCCGGCCGGGCCGAGCGCCGCAAAGACATCGCCATGGCGACAGTCCTCGGCTTCTTCACTTGTCTCGCCCTCTACGCCCTGGTGTCGCTGCTGTCGCTCGGCATCCTCAGCCAGCCTGAACTCGCCGCGCTGAAGAACCCGTCCATGGCGGGCGTGCTGGAGGCGGTCGTCGGTCCCTGGGGCGCTGTCCTCATCAACATCGCGCTTGTCGTGTCGGTGGTCGGCGCCTTCCTGAGCTGGACGCTGCTTGCAGCCGAAATTCCGCATGTCGCCGCCAAGGACGGGACGATGCCGAAATTCTTCGGCCGGGAAAGCGGACGTGGCGTGCCGTCGACTTCGCTTCTGATCACCAACCTGCTGGTCCAAGCCTTTCTGGTGATCACGCTCTTCGCACAAAGCACCTACCAGGCACTGTTCTACATCGCGTCGGCCGCAATCCTGGTGCCCTATATCTTTTCGGGAGCCTACGCGGCCAAGCTCGCCTTGACCGGAGAGAGTTACGAAAGTGGCGAGCAGCGTGTCGGTCCGCTTTTCGCCGGCTTGCTGGCAACGGTCTACGGCCTGTGGCTCGTCTACGCGGCAGGGCCTGCCTACCTGTTCATGTGCGCGATCCTCTATGCGCCCGGCATCATCTTCTTCATCTGGGCGCGCCGCGAAACCAATCAGCGCGTGTTTCATCCTGCCGAAGCGGCACTCGCCGCAGCCCTCGTCGCCGTCGCCATCCTCGCCGTTTACGAGATGTGGACCGGCGCCGTCAGCCCGCTGTGAGAGGATTGACGCGATGACAAGCCTGGGTGTCCACTCCGAGGTCGGCCGGCTGCGCGAGGTGATGGTCCACCGTCCGGACCTCAGCCTGCGCAGGCTGACACCGGAAAACTGCAAGGCGCTGCTCTTCGATGATGTGCTGTGGGTCAAGCGCGCTCGCCAGGAGCACGACGTCTTTGTCGATGCGTTGCGCGAACGCGGCGTCGTGGTCCATCCGTTCGCCGACCTGTTGGCGGAGACAATAGGTCTTGCCGAAGCGCGTGACTGGTTGCTCGAGCGCCGGGTTCATCCGGGGGTGGTTGGACTGGACATGGTCGGCGAGCTGCGCGGCTGGCTGAACGAAATGCCATCGGAGCAACTTGCCGCTCATCTGGTCGGCGGCATTGCGCGTGCGGAGCTTCCCTTCGAGCCCAGGGGGCTGACTGGACGAACGCTTGGCCCCCAGGACTTCGTGCTCCCGCCGCTGCCGAACCAGCTTTTCACACGCGACAGTTCCTGCTGGATCTATGGCGCCGTGTCGGTCAACGCCATGTACTGGCCTGCCAGGCGCCCGGAGGCAGCCAATGTCGAGGCTGTCTATCGCTTTCACCCTCGCTTTCGCGACAGCGGCGTCCCATTCGTCTCGCCGAGCCAGGGGACGGGCATCAGCCTCGAAGGTGGCGATGTCATGCCAATCGGCGAGGGGACGGTTCTTGTTGGCATGGGCGAGCGCACGACGCCGCAAGCGGTGGGCGACCTCGCGCGAAGCCTCTTTGCAGCCGGCGAAGCGACGCGGGTGATTGCCGCTTTGATGCCGCGCGACCGCAGCTTCATGCATCTCGACACCGTCTTCACCTTCTGCGACCGCGACCTCGTCACCCTGTATCCGCCGGTGGTTGACCGGTTGCGCACCTTCTCGCTGCGCCCGGGCGATGCAGAGGCGGCGGTCGAGGTCATCGATGAGACAAAGCCCTTCACGACGGTGGTCGCCGAGGCCCTCGGGCTGAAGACACTACGCATCATCGCGACGGGCGGCGACCACTACGAGGCCGAGCGCGAGCAATGGGACGACGGAAACAATGTCGTCGCGGTCGAGCCCGGCGTCGTCATCGGCTACGACCGCAACGTCTACACCAACACGCTTCTGCGCCGCGCGGGCATCGAAGTAATCACCGTCGAGGGGGCCGAACTAAGCCGCGGCCGCGGCGGCGGCCACTGCATGACCTGTCCCATTGCCCGCGACCCGGTCTGACCAGAAAGGATTTTCCAATGTCGATCAACCTTCACGGCCGCTCCGTCCTTACCCTGGACGATCTGACCGCCGATGAGATCCGCTTCCTTCTCAAACTGGCGGCCGATCTCAAGGCGGCCAAGGTCGCAGGACATGAGATCCCGCGTCTTGTCAGAAAGAACATCGCGCTCATCTTCGAGAAGGATTCGACGCGCACCCGGACAGGCTTTGAGGTGGCAGCCTATGACCAGGGCGCCCACGTTACCTATTTCGGGCCGAGCGGCAGCCATATCGGCCACAAGGAATCCATGAAAGATACGGCGCGGGTGCTGGGCCGCATGTATGACGCGATCGAATATCGCGGCTTTGGTCAGCACCAGGCCGAACTGCTTGCCGCGCATGCAGGTGTGCCGGTTTACAACGGCCTTACCGACGAGGCGCATCCAACGCAGATCCTTGCCGACTTCATGACGATGCGCGAATTCACGCACAAGCATCTGTCGGACATGACCGTCGCCTTTGTTGGCGAGGGCCGCGACAATGTCGCCCTGTCATTGGCGCTGGGTGCAGCCAAGGTTGGCATCGATATGCGCATTGCCTCGCCAAGGGATCTTTGGCCCGACGAGGCGTTCTGCGCCCATGTCAGGGAGCTCGCCGCACAAAGCGGCGGCCGCTTCCGGCTGGATGAAGACGTGACGAGCTGCGTTCAGGACGCCGACTTCGTCTACACCGATGTGTGGATGTCGATGGGCGAGGACAAATCCGGCTGGGCGGAACGCATCCGCCTGTTGACGCCATACCGGGTCACCGGAGAGGTGATGGCGGCGACGGGCAATCCCCACGCCAAATTCATGCACTGCCTGCCGGCGTTCCATGACACCGAAACAGAAATCGGTGCCTTCATCGCCAAGGAGTATGGCATCGACTGCATGGAAGTTGCCGACGAGGTATTCGAGTCGTCAGCCTCGATCGTCTTTGACCAGGCTGAAAACCGCATGCACACGATCAAGGCCCTGCTCGTAGCCACGATCGGCACCTGAGATGCGTATCGTCGTTGCCCTGGGCGGAAACGCGCTGTTGCGGCGCGGCGAGCCGATGACCGCCGACAACCAACGCGACAATGTCAGGCGTGCGGCGTCGGCGTTGGCGGCATTGATCGGCGAAGGGCATTCGGTCGTCATCACGCATGGCAACGGCCCTCAGGTCGGGCTACTCGCGCTCCAGTCGGCCGCGGACCCGGACGGCGGCTCCTTCCCGCTGGACGTGCTCGGCGCCGAGAGCGCCGGCATGATCGGCTACATGATCGAACAGGAACTCGGCAACCTCCTCAAGGAGAGGCTTTTCGCAACCCTGCTCACACAAGTGAAAGTGGATCCGCACGATCCGGCGTTCGCTCACCCGACGAAGCCGATCGGCCCGGTCTACGATGAGGCAGCCGCACGCAAGCTTGCCACCGAACGCAGCTGGCGAATCGCACCCGATGGCGACAAATGGCGCCGGGTCGTGCCTTCGCCCAAACCGCTGGCAATCCTGGAAGCCTCGGTGATTTCGTTCCTGGTCGAGCGCGGCGTGATCGTCATCTGCACCGGCGGCGGTGGGGTTCCGGTGATAGCTCGGGATGACGGCAGTCTTTGCGGCGTGGAAGCAGTCATCGACAAGGATTTGGCAAGCTCGCTTCTTGCCCGCCAGTTGCAAGCCGACATGCTGCTCCTGTTGACCGATGTCGACGCCGTATATGTCGACTATGGAACGGCGGCTGCTCGGGCGCTCCGGCGCGTGAGCCCCAAGGAGCTATCCGGGAAGAATTTTGCGGCCGGCTCCATGGGGCCGAAAGTCAGTGCCGCAATCGAATTCGTTGAGGCGACCGGCAATTCGGCAGCGATAGGCCGGCTCGAGGACGCTGTTGAAATCGTCAGAGGTCGGCAAGGCACCAGCTTCCACGCCTGAGCCGCTTTCGATCTCTCAGCCCGGAGTGCGTACAGGCATCGGCGCGGCCTAAGCCTACGGCCGACGGAGGCGTCTCATCTGCGATCCAGGCTCTTTATGTAGGAAACGATGGCGTCAATTTGCGTGGGAGTCGCGACGAATTCCGGCATGTCGGGGTGGCCGGTCGAGATCCCCTCACCGAGTGCCTCTTCAAGATCCTCCACCGGATAGCGGCTCGACAATGTGCGGAAGGGCGGCGCATCAGGATGGGTGCTCTTGTCGTTCAAGCCGACGGCATGGCACCCGGAACAGTTCGTCTCGACAAGCTTCTTGCCGCGAACAGTCTGCGCGTCGTGGCCTGCCCATGCCGGCGTCGCGCAAAGAAGGGCAAGTCCAAGCAGCAGGAAGCGTCCAGACAGGGATCGAGGTTTCATCGTCCCAGCATGGATGAGATATGGACGCCATACCTTGATCTGGCTCAAATCTGGCACTCGATCACACATGGCTTTACTGGTGCGTTCGGCACGAACCGAGCCCCCCGCCACCTCCGCGGCGCGTCTCGTAGAGCCGGACGTTCTCAGGCGGTGGCGGTCGCCGCGGCCATGTCCTCGATCGTGTTGCGCGCCTCCTTGCGCAGATGCCCGGCCGCCTCCGCGGCGAAGCTGGCGCCGATCGAGGCGACCTTGCCGATTTCGTCCGCATAGGCGGCTGTGGAGTTTTGGACAAAGTTGCCGACGACGTCGAACGCATCCACGAATTCGCCGCTGGCGATCAGTGTCTCGACCAGTTTCAGGTCGGCTTCCAACCGACGCCCGAGGAACGAGAGGCCTTCAAGCTGATAGCGCATAAGAATCCGCGCGGAATGCGCCTGCAAGGCGACGTTCGCCTGCAGAAGCTTCTGCCCTGACCTTATGAAAGGAAGCATCTCCGGCACGCGCAACGCCTCATTCCAAGGTGCGATGACGTCTTCCAGATCGCATGTCGTCATCTCAGTACCTCACCTTCACCCGACTAGGTCGTGCATGGCGGCCAAAGCTGTAGTTTGTCGCAGAAGGTTCGCCTGTGGTTGCCGACGCGAGTTCAAAGCAAATCGATGCTCCGGCGAGATAGGCAAACCCAAACGCGACGCCCCAGAGAACGATGACATCGGCGGACATGGTCAAATCCTCTCGTTGGTTCTGGCCAAGAGTGGCAGAACCGCCGCGCGAAACATTGATCCCGATCAAGCCTACCGGCCTCGTCGTCATTTGACCCTGGTCAAGTCGATCGCGCTGCGCCAGTTACGCGGTTTCCCGCGGCCACGCCGCTTCGCCCGGCTCGGCGCGACGAGCGCCTAGGTAGTTTCCCTTAGGGACATAACCGAATTTCGGCCGGTTCGATTTTGCGCGATTTCTGTTGTCACGGATCAACCGGGAACACAGCCATGTACGCTCAACAGATCGCCAATATTGAACTGCCCACGCAGCAGGCCCCTTTTGCTCTGCTCGATGCGACGCAGCCGGTCAGCTTCTTCCCGGCGGGTACGGAGATCTACGCCCAGGGCGAAAAGGCAGGGCCGCTTTACCAAGTCGAATTCGGCGCCGTGCGCGTCTACCGCCTTCTGGCCGATGGCCGCCGGCAGATCAGTGCCTTCCATATGGCCGGAGAGACATTCGGCTTCGAAGCCGACGCCACCCATCATTTCTTCGCCGAGGCGATCAACGCGACCGGCATCCGGGTTTTCCGGATCGCCTCAGCCGCGGACATGTCCCGGCAGTTGCTGCCGCTGGCACTCAAAGGTCTGATCAGAGCCCAGGAACATCTGCTGGTGCTTGGCCGCCAGAATGCCATCGAGCGTGTCGCCGCCTTCCTGGTCGACATGGCGGAACGCCAGGGCGGCCTGCGCCAGGTCGAGTTGCCGATGTCGCGCATGGATATTGGCGACTATCTCGGCCTCACTATCGAGACCGTGTCGCGGGTCTTCACCCGCCTGAAGGACAAGGGCGTCATCCGCCTGCTTGGCCTGCGCAGCCTCGAGATTCTCAAGCAGGACGTGCTGCTCGACATGGGCGAATGACGCGCACCGCTTTAGCGATCCAGAACAACAATGCCCGCAAGGGCAAGCCAAGGACCGAAGACGATGAACACGACCCTTACCACGCACTCAGGATTCCGCTTTGACGTTCGCGGTGCACGCCCCGAAGACGAGCCGACGGTCGCCGAGTTTTTCACCCATGTGACGCCCGAGGATCTGCGCTTCCGCTTTCTTGGCGCCGTGCGGGAAGTTTCGCACGAGAGGCTGGTTGCGATGACCCGATCCGACGATGCGCATATCCATAATTTCCTGGCATTCGCACCGGACGGAATGTTGATCGCGGTGGCGACGCTGGCCAGCGATCCGGCCGACAGGCGTGGCGAGGTCGCCATCTGCATCCGCGATGACCGCAAACATTTGGGGGTCAGCTGGGAATTGCTCGCCCATGTCGCGCGCTACGCAGATGAGCACGGTCTCGAAACGATCGAATCGATCGAAAATCGGGAAAACCGCGCAGCGATCGATCTTGAGCGCGAGATGGGTTTCACCGTGACTGCCGACCCCGACGATGCGACACTCGTTCTGGTTCAGCGCAAGCGGGGCGCCAGTCTGCCGGCGTAGGTACTCGCTCGCCTCCCAGCCGCAACGAGACCTGCTCAGAAAGCAAGCAGGTCTCGCGCCACGGCGAACTCCTCATCGGCGGGAATGACAAGAATATCGACACGTGACGTAGCGGCGCTGACGAGACCATCGCCGTTTTGGTTCAAGCCTTCATCAAGCGCCAGGCCAAGCCACGCGGCAGCCTCACAGACTTTGCGCCGGATCAGGGGCGCGTGCTCGCCAATACCGGCGGTAAACACCAAAGTGTCGAGACCGCCAAGCGCGGCGGCCAGCGACCCGATCTCTCGCCCGACGCGATAGATGAAGAGATCGACGGCTTGAACGGCCGCTGGGTCCTTGCTGTCGAGCAAGGTCTGCATGTCCCCGGAAATGCCGGACACGCCCAGCAGGCCCGAGCGCTCGTAGAGAAGGTCGGTCAGTTCATCGGCCGATAAGTTCTTGCTACGCAGAAGATGCAGGATCACGCCCGGATCCAGCGCGCCGCAGCGGGTGCTCATGACGAGACCGTCGAGCGTCGAAAATCCCATTGTGGTCGCCACACTTGCCCCTGCCCGCATGGCGCACAGGCTCGCGCCGCTGCCGAGATGGGCAACGATCGCCCGGCCACCGGTGCCGGCGCCGTACCGTTCCCGCAGCATCCCTGCAATGTGGCTGTAAGACAGTCCGTGAAAGCCGTAGGAAACGATCCCCTGCTCCGCCATGTCTCGCGGCAGACCGTAGATCTTGGCGAGCGCCGGCCGGGTTGCGTGAAATGCCGTATCGAAGCAGCCGACTTGCACGGCGTGCGGCAGCAGCTCAGCTGCCAGCTTGACGATCTCGAGATTGATAGCCTGATGGATAGGCGCGAGCGGCTCCAGCCCGTGCAGGGCTGCCAATGTGCCTGCGTCGAGCAGAGCCGCCGCTGTGAAGGCCTGACCGCCATGAACGATGCGATGGCCGATCTTGCCGATCCGGCCGAGGAGATTGCGATCGGCGAGCAACGAGGCCACCGCCGAAAATGCGTCGGCGATCGCGATCGGTCCATCGCCAAGGCTCTTGTCGACCGCGGCCGCCGCTGCCGTGGCCACCGTGCGCAGTCTCGGATTTCGGGCGAGCGAAGACACGCTGCCGCGCAACAGCAGGGGAAGGTCCCCTTGCTCCTCGAAGACGGCGAACTTCAGGCTTGATGAGCCGCCATTGAGGACCAGGAACGCATCAGTCATGATCGGCCTGTCACCGGCTTACTGTTCCCACTTCCAGCCGAGAATCTCCGGCATATCCTGCCCGTGGGCGCGGATATAGGCTCGATGCTCAATCAGCTTTCCTTCCATCGCGTGTTTGAGCCCGACATGGGCGCCGCTCGGCTCGGGAATCCGGTCGAGCACGCTGAGCACAAGATGATACCTGTCGAGGCCGTTGAGTACAGTC
>Ga0105239_10003361_pt1 | contig 19655 bp, 17 predicted proteins | sample KBSC44metaG_FD_92761 | JGI IMG/M metagenome (GOLD analysis project Ga0105239, IMG submission 92761) | Corn rhizosphere microbial communities from Kellogg Biological Station, Michigan, USA - KBS C4-4 metaG | ecosystem: Host-associated > Plants > Roots > Rhizosphere > Soil | place: Michigan, USA...
ACCAATGACCAATGACATAATGACCAAAGACCAAAAAGCCACTCCCGGTATAATTCCCAAATCCTTCTGGGGTATGAAAACGTCAATAATTGATATGGCGCTCACCCCGGAACTGCTGGATCATATATTACGGACGACGGCGCCCGACAATCCCATCCGGCAAAAAGGGAGTGATAACTTTAACGAACCAAACCCACCGGCGAATACCAAAACAAATGATGGCGGTCAAAGTGCAATAAGTGGTATTCCCAGGTGGAAACTATAAGCTGCAGGAGAAACACGTTAACATAAGGCTTATTGGAGGTGAAGTCTCCAGGCATAGTCATCGATATTTTCTACGGAGAGCGAACACTACGTCACCTCTTTTGGCCGGGCTACATACTCGCAACTTTGTAAAAGATGATCAAACACGACTAATGGCAGCATTTTGACTGTTGCATAGAGCCAGAAGGGACTGAATTAAAGTCTCATAAAACTAAAATCATCGTCGTCATTCTTGAATAGCTCAGACAATCTATTTAAATCCGTCGGCGAAAAATATTGACTGTCAAAAAATTCTGCATCGTAAGGCGTTTTTATGCCATATGATTGAAGATTAATTAGTTGCGTTTGATATTTATCGCGTAAATGGCTATTATCTGTGTCATATGAATCGTCAAAATCAGCATCCATTTGTGCTATCAGATCTTCCATGATTAGTATACCATAATCGACCCCGTTTTTTTTCAATAAAGGTGAGGGATCTGTATCGAATTTGGTTTTTACGAACTCGCATATTTCGAGTACATAATCAGGCATTATGCCAGGGTAAATCATGGGTTCGAAAATTCTAGTTCCGATCTTCTTAATAACGTCGATAAGTCTTGGATCTTGAACGTCTTCTAGGAAAAGTTCTAATTGTGCAGTAGCATAATCGTTCACACATGCGTCTTCAAAATTTTTGATTGCGGCCAAACGCTGGCAAATTTGTTCAATGGTACCATCGTTAAGGCAATATTTATATTGCATAATAACTAAAAGCATTCTTTGAGTATCCTTATTATGCAGTTTTTTAAATTTGCCGTCTGTAAGACGTGCTTTGAGGGATTTGGTTACTTTGTATTTTGTAAGAGAACCAAATAAAGGGTATAATCTGCAATATAACTGGTTAATATAAACTGCCGATTTGGTAATGTATTTCACTTCTTTAGGGTCGGAAATAGTATATTTATAAAGAAAATCGACTAGGGAATGATTGCTGAACTTGAATATTCTACCGTGGCTACTGTAGTCCTTATCAATAAACCCTTTGGTCAATCTGCGAAAGCTACTTCTGAAAGCATTTAAGGGGACTGTATACCTGTGCTTTTTAACGTGGTAATTCAATCTTGATTCGAAAGCCTTTTCGATTAACTCAAACGAGGCTTCGTCGCCGAAAGTGAAAATTGTATTTAGTAGAATTCGGTCATAGTCCGAAATTTGTTGTTCATAAGCGTCACGCCAGATTTCGTCAGGCTCATTAAAGTTATCGCGGATATATTTCTGATAATTTTCGCTTTCTATTTGGGGTATTCGACTGGCGGTAGTAATATATTCGACTGATCTAGGAGAGAAGTTTTTGTGATTAACAACAAAGCTTTCGATTTCTGGCTCGGTTGCCTTCGCTTTAAGGTCCTCAGTTAATTCAGATACTTCAACATGGTTCCTGAATAACTGTAGTTTCTGATCTTTTGAATATTTCTGTAAGTCGACGATGTATTCGAAACTGCCAAATTCCTGATCGGTCATCCGTTGCGAATGTGCCAACGCATCATTAAAAATAAACTTTCGAGTAGTCATAATCAATAACTTATTTGGTTGGCGTTGTATTCTTTCCACAATATAAAGTAACGCGGTTTCTGCGGCCCTAAGTTTTTGGATCTCTGCGGCGTTATGACCAAGGAAGTCGTCAAAATAGTAAATTTGGCCACTATCGTCCAGATTAATAGTCTTTTCAACCTCTTTGATATCGTCCAAAATGTAGTTGAGATTGTATCCATTCTTAATGTACTCATATAGCAGCATTTCAGCAAGAGTGGTCTTTCCTGCCCCTGGATCGCCAGTAATGATCAATACCTTATGCTTATTTAATATTTTTCTTGCACGCTCGAAGGACGGGGTTTGAACGTAAAGACAAAGTTTCTTAATCAAATATGCGGAGGCAAATTCTTGCGATCTACCAAATTGCTCAAAAGCTAGTATTCTTTTTAATACTGCAGCGCTTGAAAACCAAAGTTTAAAATGATTGTCCAACACAGAGGGGTGCACATCAAGCAACTGATTTAAAGATTCTTGCCCGTAAATATCTTGTTTGCTTTTTATGTACGGTGAGAATAGGTCGTAAATGGCATCGGTATTTGATACGCTCAACGGTAGTGAAGTAACTATTATATACTGCTTTGGGGCAAGTTTGACTACTTTAGGCAACTCGTTATTTCTAAGATGGCGCAATAATTGCTCAAAGCCACTGTTTAAATAATGCTTTACTTGGCCGATGATATAATTTTCATATTTATCTTTTGAATATCTGAAATCTATCCCTTGATCCTTGCCAATACTAAAGGTTCTATACGTTATGCCATTTCCAAGTCGGTTGTTTTCTGCATTGAGTAAATCACATGCCAGTATCTCTAGATCTGTACTATTAAGCGTAGAAAAGTCATAATAGGCCATGAGATAAGACTAGATTTTTAGAATTGTATAAATAAAAACAACATTGCTAAAATTATTAATTTTTTTAAGTCTACACTAGTAGGAAACGGTTGTCACTGGGAGGCACAGCCACTAGCTTTTTAACTGTTTCCTCAAGCCATCAACTGCCGCTGAAATGCCTTGCATTGCGTTTTCATCACTCCATTCTTTCCAAAAGTTTATTGTAGCACTCTCAGGTTTTAGCTTAGGTTCGTCAATTATAACACGGGTGGGTAATAGTGATGCATCGCCCACTATTAAAGCTTCGCCAATATCTAAAATAGGGAGAACATCGGTAAGTCCTGCTAAGTTATCAGGTAGTAATTTTTTAATCACCGCCTGATCCTCGGCATTGGAAAGTCTTAGAGCAATAAAGTTATTACATTGACTGAGAACTGTTCTGTTTACCTCTGCAGGCCGTTGACTAATTACGATTAAACTAACGCCATACTTTCTTCCTTCTTTGGCAATACGTTCGAAAGTCTTCAATCCAAGTTCCGATGCAGAATCTTGGTTAGTTCGTTCTGGGATATAAAGGTGTGCTTCGTCACATAGAATGCAAATAGGGTGCTGATTAGACTTGATAGTCCACTGCTGAACGCTAAATACTAGCCTCGAAACTAATCCTATTACTAACGGTAAAACATCAGAAGGAACTTCCGAAAAATCCAATATTTTGACTCCCGCTTTTTTAGGTGACAAACAGCTACCGTGCATTAAACATTCACAAAATTGGGTCATCCAGTCCAATTTCATTTCGTCATCAGATATTCGAAAAAGAAAGCCTAGACGTTTGTCATTACTTTTCGCTTCCAATCGTTGAATGAATCTGGTTAGTTTACTATTATAAGGCCCTTGTTTTTCAGTCCCTGTTTTTGCCCCCTCGACCATTTCACAATCTAATTTCTTTAATTCTGCTAATACTTTGTCAAGACTATACGGTATCGGGCTATCGACAGTTATAATGTCGACATATTCTTTGTCTCCAACTTCATTTAAAAAATTCTGTTTTTCTGCGAAAACTAATTTTGAAAACAACATGGCTTGATTTGGAGCATTACTATCACTTCTATCAAGTAACATTGCTAACATTTCTTCGTAAGAGAGTAACCAATAGGGAATCATTATAACACCATTATCAAGATTTCCCGTTCTTCCTAGATCTGATGCATTTGCGACACGAAAGTGTTGGATTCCATCGGCTATAAACGATTTGTTACTATACTCCCCATGTATATCAAAAAGCAAAGAATTAGCCATAGGTAGCTTAGCGATTTGCTCTATTAACTTTGCCACACACCAAGACTTACCCGAACCTGTGCTACCTACAATTACTGCGTGCCTTTGAAATAGCTTATCACCATCTAAAAAAGCTTCAGCATTTTCATTTATCGAATATTTTCCAATGGACAGAGGTATTTTATAATTTTCTCGAGTAGATATTGTTTGCATAAATTTAGTGATGTTTTCACCATCAATTGCAAAACATGGAGCATCGATTTCTGGCACTGTATCAAGGGTTCGTCTGAAAACATTTTCTTTTAGCCCATATTTATCGAGCAATGTGCCAATTAAATTTATTTTGAGAATATTTTCCGTTAACAGGAAAACTTCCATACCGGTATCATCGCCGACTTTTTGTTCTTCATCCGTTATTTTTCTTGTTATTCGATTTATTATTCCAATCAAGTGTTGCCCGGCTTTCGAACTTTTAATAGCTACTAAATGATTTACTTGCAACTTACGCAGTTTATCAATTTCTTCTACCTTTATGATTACCGTGGAAGTGTCGACACTATAAACGACACCCATCGCTTCGCTACTTTCGAATTTTAATATCGACATAGATTTAAGATTTAATTAATTTTATATATTCTCGCAACTGCCAAAATGAACAATCATCAAAAGTTATTTCCCCATGAGATGAAGAATATATTTTAGTGCTGGCTGGGGTAATGCCTTCTTCGATTAAGACATAGTTTTTACACCGGTTATTTATTATCGATTCTTTCGTCGCGTTAGTTAATTCTTTTGTAACCACGATAATTGGCTTGTCGCGTTGTATTTGATCTAAAAGATAAGGCTGTACATGTTCATCATTGAAACCATATCCTATGCAGAGATATCCGTTAGCATTCTTGATTGCGTTATCTGCTTCACTAAAAATCGTCCGAAATGGGTCTTTATGTGTTTCAAAATATTTACCAGTACCGGGAGTAACTATCGAAGGCATATAGTCGTCAGGGATATCTCTTCTAAACGGCAAATGGTACAGTTTTTGATTTTCTGATTTAAACCAATCAAGAGATCCGTGGACTTTCCAAATATTAACCTGCCCCTTATATCCAAATTGTTTGTTAATGGTTATCTTATTAATGTCAGACTCGAAAGCGCCAATGTAGTTTTGTAAATAGCCAGTATTAATTAATGCGTTAGACATACTTGCGGCATATTCGGCAATTCTGTCATAATTTGTGGTAATTATTGTGGCTTTTCTATCTGCGGCTTCAAGAAAATAACTAAGCAAGTCATTAAGCGGAAAATCTAATTCTTTCCTAATAATTTTATCATAAGCTATTAAGTCGTATTTATTTATAAAATGCCAAGTTTTGATTATAATTTCATTTAGAACACCAATTCTAATGTTGCTAATTTTAAATAACGCCTTTTCTAAATCTTTATACTTGGTTAGATAAATTTTGAATTTTTCGAATTGATCGATGTCTCTCTGATAAGTAAATGCAATGTTATCTCTCAAATGTTCACCCAAAGTATTCATGGATGGCAAATTAAAAGGAACTGAAGAACCACTTCCTAAAACGATTAAAGGAATTCTATTAGTCCAATTTTGAAGGATTTTACACAGTTCGTCTAGGTCCATTGTGATAGTAAGGTTTTTCTTATAAAATTAACAAAACAATTGATATAATGTTAATTTCAGAGGCTTGCGTTCAACATTATTTATAATTTACGGCCCAACGCTACCGCAGGTACTCTCCACTGCCGCACAGGCTCCGGCCTTGTGGCGCCGCGTTTAGGTGGGCTATGCGCTATGTCGCAGAATCCTCCTCCGGCCGCTACCGCCGGCCACAGAAGCGGCATAGGGCCCCGCGTTTAGCTATCCCAACACACCTTCGCACCACCAATTTCAACTCAACCAACCCATTTAACTTTCATATTCCTGCCGCCATAAATCATCGATCAATACATTGTCATATTTCACCCTGGTTTAACCGGCACGATATGGAGCATACGGCTATTCCTTACTTTTACCCACAACATCCCCCCGATATTTTATTTACAGGTATGCTGTTAATCGGTTTTTCGAGCTGAATAACGGTCCTTAAAACTGGATTGTCCGGCAGCCGCATACACCGAAGCTAATAGAAAAACACAAAAAAATATGGCAGCGGGGGCAACTATGCCGGTGTGTAAACGCGTAATCCGTCGGCAGGCTTAAAGAAGTATAAACCATTAATTTATAAATATGAAACAAGTAATTATTTCTAACAATGTCCCGGCACCTTATGGCCCATACAGCCAGGCAATAGCTGCCGGCGGTTTTGTTTTTGTTGCCGGGCAAATCCCCATCGACCCGTCGACCGGCGAATTGGTATCGGGCGGGATTAAAGCGCAGACCCGCCAGGTTATGGAGTACATAGGGGCAATCCTTACGGAAGCGGGAATTGATTTTGACAACGTTGTAAAAGCCAGCCTTTTCCTTACCGACATGCAGGACTTTGCCCAGGTTAACGAAGTATACGGAACGTATTTCACCGGCAAATTTCCGGCACGTGAGACCGTGCAGGTAGCCGCGCTCCCCCGCAACGTGAATGTTGAAATTTCGGTAATAGCCATAAAACCCTGACGCACCATTTTGCTGTAAGGAGTAGACTTTTACCGCCAGATAACATCGGCAAATCACAATCGGCGGATTAAATTTCGGCAAAAGCCATTCTCATTTCGGGAATGGCTTTTGTGTTTGCAAGGCCGCCGTACAGGCTGCTTAAATTATTGTGCGTCCAATCGGTACCCGTTGGACAGGCGATCTTAAATTACCTGTTTTTCTTAAACTACCTTATTTTTTTTAACCGCCGGATTGCTTCTCTTTGAAGAGTTAATTATAAAACAAGTTTTTGCTTGCCACAACCATTCAATTGCCTGTTATTATAAAAAATAGAAAAACTACTACCATCTATATGAAAACAAAAAACCTGATCGCTTTTGCAGCCGGCTTGCCCGGATAGCTGTTTGCGGCAGCTATTTAAATTTCAATTGCAGTGTGCTGCTCTTTTATAAGCGCTATCAAAGAATAGGCATGCCACTGCATTTGAAAATATGGGCGCAGCATGAGTAATTAGGGGCAAAGGGCGGCCGGGTTACGGCCTGGCTGTCCCTTTATTTTGTGAAAGATAAAGCCGTGCATTAGTTCCCCTCTTGAGAGGGGGCGCGCCGGAGTGTGCAGTGGCAGGGGTGTGTTCGCCGCCATACAATAGCGTAAAAACTTGGCGAAGAGGACACACCCCTGCCCCTCTCAAGAGGGGAACCGCACGGCCCCGGCTTTTAAAATATAATTTACACACATCTACCTATGAACAATACATCTATTTCTACACGATTAACAAAAAAGTACAAAGTAAAATTCCCGTTTGTGGCCGCCGGTATGGCCTTTGTTGGCAGCACGCCCGACCTGGCCATTGCCGTTTGCGAGGCCGGCGGCATCGGCTCCATCGGCGTGGGCGTTTTGCCACCTGAGGCTATTGGTCCGCTGGTGGCCCAGGTAAAGAAAGCCACCAAACACCCCTTCCACGTTAATTTTGTAACCCTATTTGCCACCGAGGATCACGTTAAGGCCTGCATTGATGCAAAAGTGCCCATCGTATCCTTTCACTTCGGCCACCCGCCAAAACATTTTATCGACTTACTGCACCAGGCCAAAATAGACGTATGGGAGCAGGTTGGTTCGGTTGAAGCTGCCAAAACAGCGGTTGCTGACGGCATCGACTTAATTATAGCCCAGGGCGTTGAAGCAGGCGGACATAACTTTAGCACGCTGCCCACATTTGTGCAGGTACCGCAAATTGTAGCGGCTGTGAAACCTGTAATGGTATTGGCTTCGGGCGGGGTTACCACCGGCAGCCAGATTGCTGCGTCGTTATGTCTTGGGGCGGATGGCGTATGGGTTGGCACCCGCCTGGTGGCCAGCAACGAGGCTTTTGCCCACCCGGTTTACAAAACCCGGCTCACCACCGAAGACGGGACCGATACCACGCTTACCCACATCTTCGGACCCGAAATGCCAAACTTTAACCCGGTACGCGCCATTAAAAACGAAATTGTAAGGGAATTTATCGGCAAGGAAGACACCGTGCCGACCGACACATCAAACGAACCAATAATAGGTAAAACCGAATTTTTTGGACAGGAAATTATTTTAAGGCGATTCAACAGCTTCCCGCCCGTTGCCACTACCGAGGGCGACTTTGAAGAGATGCTGCTGGCAGCAGGCCAGGGCGTCGGCATGGTACACGAAATTAAACCGGTTAAAGATATCATCAATCTCATGATGGGCGAGGCGGCTGCCACGCTGTCGGGGCTGCATGATAATTGCGACTGAATAAATCTATAAAGAAACAGGCCGGCGCTATAACCCTGCCCTCCCGATAGCTATAAAGGAAGCGGGCGGCGTATTAGTGACCGGCTTACTATTTACGCACGCGCTTTTACCTCGCATTTTCTCGCGCAGGCCTGCAACCTGCACTAATAAATTACGCCCCTTTGGGGCTTTTGAGATTATTCTTCAATTTAAACGCGGGCTATTTTAATAGTAATTTAAGTCGATGTCGTGTAAACAAGGATAATCACCCAGCCCCAAAGGGCGGTATTCGTCAGCGCAGGTCGCAGGCCTGCGGTAAAAGCGATTCCCTGACAAACAGCATAACCCTTTTGCGCATTTGCCGCTATTTCGCTATTTTTAGCGAAACCCTATCCGAATGGGAATATTCATATGGCTTTTTTTGGTGAGATTTTGCGCCTATCAGGGGCATAAACGTGTTATTGGTTGGTTTAATGGCCTGGTACTGGGCACTCTGGGGATAATTGGTTTATTGATAGTGTTATCGTCGCGTCGGTTGGACGATAAACAGGCCGATGCTGCTTTAATAAAGAAATACAGCCCGGTCAATGTGGAGTAACCTCTAACTAATTCCACCAAATTGCCGGGGCACTTGTTTATTACGATATCCTGGTACTCTACCAGCAGCAATCCAAATTAAACACATCAAGGTTCAAACGAACAAATTATGGTTTAGCAAACCGCTATACTATTTTAACAATACTTAGGCGACTTGAAAATTTAACGTTATAATTGTTTTAGACTTTCCATTCCACGCTATATCCCAATTATCCGTCGATCATGAAAACCAGGATCTCCGCTTTTATCATACTATGCTCGTTTGCGGTCACGTTTACCAACGTCCACGCCCAAACCCAAAGCGCCCAGGCGCTGGAAACAAAAATATCCGGCATCATCAAAAAACTCACGCTCGAAGAAAAGATAAGCATGCTGCACGCCAACAGCATTTTCGGCACTGCGGGTGTACCGCGACTGGGCATACCGGGTTTAATGATGGACGATGGTCCGCTGGGGGTACGCGAAGATTTAAAGGAGGGCTGGGGCTCGGCCAACTTAACTACCGATTCGGCTACGTTTTTCCCGAATGGCTCAGCACTGGCGGCTACCTGGAACCCGGGGCTGGCTTACCGCTATGGTCACGATATGGGTGAAGAGGCCCGCTGGCGTAAAAAATGGATAATGCTGGTGCCGGCATTTAACATTGCCCGTACCCCGCTTTGCGGCCGTACGTACGAATATTACTCGGAAGACCCGTTTTTAAACTCGAGATTGGCAGTACAGGCGGTTAACGGGATACAGGGCCAGGGCATAGCCGCCTGTGTAAAGCATTTTGCAGCCAACAACCAGGAAGTGGAACGCGGCCGGGTAAGTGTTGAATTGGATGAACGTACTCTGCGCGAAATATACTTGCCTGCTTTTAAAGCGACAGTAACCGAAGCAAATGCCTGGACGATAATGTCGGCCTATAACAAAATACGGGGCGTTTTCTGTTCCGAGAGCCCTTATTTGCTCAACACTATTTTAAAAGGCGAGTGGAAATTTAAAGGGATAGTGATAAGCGACTGGGGCGGCACGCACAGCACCGTAAATGCCGCTAACTATGGGATGGATTTAGAAATGGGCAGCGGCGGTAACTATAGTAAATACTTTTTCGCCCAACCGCTGCTCGATTCGGTGAAAACAGGTAAGGTAAGCATGGCTGTAATTGATGAAAAGGTGCACCGCATTTTATGGGTAATGTATCATACGGTAATGGCTGCAAATCCACCCGCGGGAAAAATAAACACCCCGGAACATACCAAAACGGCGTATGATATTGCGGCAGAATCGATAGTGCTATTAAAAAACGAGCAGCATTTATTACCCCTGAATACCGGTAGCCTGAAAAGTATTGCTGTAATTGGCGATAATGCCACGGAAATGTTTCACCTGGGTGGTTTTGGGGCAGGGGTGAAGGCAAGGTACGAGATTACACCCCTGGCCGGGTTACAAAACAGGCTGGGGAAAACAGTCGCCATCAACTATGCGCATGGCTACTCCGGTGTTTATAAACCGCAACGCCGCGATACCAGCACCAGTTATAACAAGCCCGATGCGGCCTTAATTGCGCAGGCTGTGGTTGCTGCGAAAAAGTCGGATATGGCTATCGTATTTATTGGTGGCAACCGCGAATGGGAAAGCGAGGGCCGCGACCGCAAGGATTTGACCCTGCCTTTTGGCGAGCAGCAACTGGTTGACGCCGTAACCGCGGCTAATGCCAAAACCATTGTGGTGGTGGTGGCCGGTGCACCTTACGATCTTGGTAAAATAAAAAAAAACAACAGCACGGTGGTATGGTCGTGGTATAACGGTTCGGAAAACGGTAATGCTTTGGCCGATGTACTGTTGGGTAAAGTAAACCCCTCAGGCAGGCTGCCCTTTACCTTCCCGAACGAACTGAAAGATTCACCCGCGCACGCCCTTAACGCATACCCCGGCACCGACCTGAAGGTAGAATACAAGGAAGGTATTTTAGTGGGCTACCGCTGGTTCGATACCAAAAAAATCGAGCCGATGTATTGCTTCGGGTATGGCCTGTCGTATACCAATTATAAATATGCAGCCCTGCACACCGGCAAAACCAGCTATACCAAGGCCGAAAACATCACTGCAACTATAAAAGTAACCAACACCGGCAAATACGCAGGCAAGGAAACCATACAACTCTACATCAGCAAGCCAAACTCGCCCGTTGAACGTGCCGAAAAAGAACTGAAATCATTCAAAAAAGTAAGCATAGCCGCCGGCCAAACCGTCAGCGTAACCCTGAGCATCCCGGTTAAGGACCTGGCTTATTTTGACAATAAGACAAACAAGTGGATAGTTGAGCCGGGTAAGTATTCATTGCTCGCGGGCGCGTCATCAAGGGATATTAAAGGTACGGCGGGCGTGGTGGTGAAGTAGTAAAGTGTATGTTTAGAAAAGTGTGGTGGTGAAACCAATACTAAAGGTTAGGTTCCCTGCCGATGAGGTGTAGCGGTGCTGGATAAGGTTTGGATAATAAGCGGGTTCGGCTACCAGCGCGAAATGCGGTGCAAGGTAATATTCAAAACCACCGGCCAGTTTAAATGCTGCCTGCGTTTTGCTTACCTGTTTGATGGTGTACTCTGTGGTGGTGCCTGATACTACGTCGTAGTTGCGTTGCTCCAGGCCTGTTTGCGCTAAAAAATACCAGCCAATTCCCTTTACTTTTTTGCGGTAACCGGCGCCCGCTACAAAATAATTAACATGCAGGGTGCCGCTTTGCACGTTGGTTTGCTGGTAAGGGCCGCTGTCACTTCTATAACTGCTGCTTATACCATCGTAATTAAAGCGAAAGAAAACGGGGTTATTGTCGGGGCGGTATTCTATTGCCGTGTTTAACACAAAGCCACGTTTGTAATGCTGGTGCTGATCGTAAAGGTGAAGGTTAACGCCTATCATCCCGGGAAAATAAAAGCGCGAGGAAGCGCCTTCGGATTGCGAAAATGCTACCGTTGTATAAAAAAACAAAAGGATAAAAAGGCCGTACCTGTACAACTCTTATTTATTAGAATTAGCCCAACGCCGTAAGCCTACTTTCGCTCCAGCTTTTGAAACGGTATTTTTAAAATATTTACAAACCGGCCGGTAACAACCGGGTCGGTATGGGTGTCGATTCCAAAGTGTGTTTGTTCTGCGGGTAGCTCCTGGTAGGTGCCAAACAGGCGGTCCCAAATACTCAGTACATCGCCATAATTACAGTCGGTATAAGGCAGTTGATAATGGTGATGCACATGGTGGAGGTTGGGGGTAATAAACACAGCGCCAACCACCATGTTCAGTTTGCGGGGTAGCCTGAATTCGGTATGCGCAAGCACATTAAAAAAGCTTTGAAAGGCTTGTCTGATCATCAGCACCACAATACCCGGACCAAGCAAAAACACCCATAGCATTAAAAAGCAAGTGCGGATGCAGGTTTCAACCGGGTGTTCGCGCAGGGTTGTTGAAACATCAACCTTTAAATCGCTGTGGTGCACCAGGTGAAAACGCCACAAAATATCAAACTTGTGCATGATAACATGGTAGGTATATTCGCCAAGATCCATCAACAAAAACAGGCTGATGTAATATACCCATTTGTTAAGATGATAGGGTATAAAGTAAATGAGGCCCCAATGGTGAACGTTCGTCCAATTTAAAATGAGGATGATGAAAATGGTTAGCAAAAGCTGCAGCGGTAACGCGGTGAAGATAAACGAAGCATTTAAAAAGGTGTGCGGCAGTTTCGATTTGGGCTTAATGGCACTTACAAAGCATTCTGCCATCCACAACGAAGTGATTATCAAAGCATAAAAAAGCACCTGCGACAAGTCCTCGTGCTGCTGTATAAAAGTACGGGCAATCATGGTTTAATAGGGGTATTAATAACTGCCTAAAAATAAATATTAATTCTGTATTATTTTTGAAGTAGAATAACTGCAACTGCTACTATTCAAACTACGCGTACCTTCTCCTCAACAACGCATAAAACTTCTCTGCCGTGGCTGCTTTGCCTTCCCAGTTGTTTTTGGTTACATAGTTGGTTTTCAAAAAGCGCTGGGCTTCCTCGAAAGTGTTAAAGCGGTTTAATATTTCAATAGCCTCGCTGTAGGCCAGGTTATAGCCGTTAAACAGATCTTTTACGTACAGCAGCTTATCATTTAGGGTTATGGCCAGCTTAATATCGCTTATAGGCTTTATACTCGCCTGGTCGGTTTTTGAGACGGGCTTATCACCCATCTGTGCTGATATCTTCTGATTGCGCGTAATCACCTCATCGTCGTCCTTTGCAGGTACTTTGTCATCAAGTTTCTCAACGGCCAGTTCCACAACAGGCGCTGCTTCTTCTGGTTTTTCTTCCTCAATTTCGGCTACAGGTACTTCTTCGGGTTCGTTGGTCGCTACCTCAGCAACAGGTTCTTCAACCACTTCTTCTGCTATTGGCGGCGTTTCAACCTCCTCAACCTGTTCATCGTCGGCCTTTAGCTCTTCAACCAGCGGTTCAACCTCCTCGTCCCAGGTGTCGGCTTCATCCAATATCAGTTCGTGCCTAATAGTTTCGGGTTCTTCGCGAATGAATGAATAAGAATCTTCGGGGGCTTGTGAGGTAAAATCAAATACAGGTGTGCTGGCCTGCTCTTCGGGCTCGGGCTGTTTTTCTTTTTTTATTGATTTCTCCGCAGGTGCTTCCACAATAGCTTCAACTGGTTGTTCAACTATTTTTTCCTCCGGAGTTTCAGGTTCCGGCTCATTGTTTACCGGGGCTGGTTCTATAAGTTTTGGTGCGGTTTTTACCGGTTTAATATCCTTTGAGCCAAGCCCGGGTTTCATTTGCTGCACCACCGGCTCAAAAAACTTTTGCTGGTATGTGATTGGTTCGGGTTTTTCAAGTAACGGACGCTTTGGCCTGTTTTGCAGGTTGAGCTTGCACAATATTTCAATATGGTCGGTTAAAAAATGAGCGTTGGCAACAAACAGCTCAAGTTCCAGGTCGTTCAAATTATCAACGGTCGTTTGCAGGTAGTCGTATTGCTCACTTAGCTCTTGTATAATGCCACCTATCTTTTTAAATACTTCCTTTTGCTTCATTATGGATGTTGGGAAAATGCCAATCAAAAATAAGATTAAATTCTGATATTTGGGGGCAGAGATTAGTGATTAGAGGTTGGTGATTAGTTGAACGCTGGCATAATTTGATGAATTTTACAGCGTTTGACAGACTTTCTATCTTTCGGACTTCCCGGCTTTTCGGACTTTCGGACTGACTCAAATAATAATAAAAGCATAGCAGATTTGTTTACAGAAGATGTTTTTAAGCGGAGGAATGAACTGGGTGGCAGCATAGAGGTAGTATGTGGTTCAATGTTCTCGGGCAAAACCGAAGAGTTGATACGCCGCCTTAACCGCGCCCGCATTGCCAGGCTGAAAGTTGAAATATTTAGCCCTAAGTCCGATACCCGCTACGAAGAAAATGCGCTGGTATCGCATAACGCAAATTCAATCCCATCCACGCCGGTCGAGAATGCTTCATCTATATTATTACTGGGCAGCCATGTGCATGTAATAGGCATTGACGAGGCCCAGTTTTTTGATGCTGAACTGCCCGATGTTTGCAATGTATTAGCCAACCGGGGTATCCGCGTAATTGTGGCCGGGTTAGACCTGGATTTTAAAGGTCGTCCTTTTGGCCCTATGCCGGCCATTATGGCCATGGCCGAATCGGTAACCAAGCTGCATGCCGTTTGTGTAAGGTGTGGTAACCCCGCTATGTATTCGTACCGGCTGGTGCCAAGCGAAAGCAGAATATTGCTGGGCGAAAAAGAAAGCTATGAACCGCGTTGCCGGATATGCTATAACTTGCCGGCCGATGTATAAAGTTGTTCTGTTTCACTGTGGGGACTGATACGGCGATACGGGGTGATACAAGGTGGGACATCAAATAACGCCCCATCTAAATCTCCCCCGGTAGGCTACCGTGTACCCACAAGTGTTTATGCGCCATAGGCGCTACCGCTTTGTAGAAACATCAATCAGGCAGATAACAGCTCCGTTAGGTGCTGCCCTCAGTTAGCAAGGTAAACAGGCATTGTTGTGGAAGGGTAGCCTCTACGAGGCACAAAATCACGCATTTATATTTCTACAAAGCGGTAGCCCCGCTGGGGCAGATTGTCCTAATCGTCCTTTTTTTAAAGATTTGAGTACACGGTAGCCCGGTAGGGGAGACTTTAGCTTCGCTTGCGCCTGTTTTTTTTTAGTCCTCCCTACCGGGGAGGATTTAGGTGGGGCTAAAAAATATTGCGTGAAGAAGAATGTCGAGTTATGTAAACAGCCGCTGACTGCCTGATGGTTATTTTTCTGAAGCCCATTTTCTTATTAGCTCTTTGCTATAAGCCCTGGCTTCCTCAACGGTCAATGTTTTTTCCGGCTTCCATTTCAAAGCAGCAGTTTTTTGCAGCTCCTGGTAGCTTTCCTCAGACAAAAGCACATATTTTTTTTTATCGATTGTCAGATGTGTCATGACGTAATATTATATACGAAAATAATAAAAATGAGATGCAAAACCAACTATAATATCCTTCGGAGGCGTTTAAAGCCATTTTCGTCAAAAATAAAAGCATTAACCTAAAACAAAACCCATACCCTTAGTTGTTGTATAGTAACAAAGGAGCTTACAACGCTATGGCCAAAAAAATATTGGTTATTGAAGATGATAAAGATATACGGGATACAATTGTTTACATACTGGAAGAAGAAGGATACGATGTGCTGTCATCGGGCGATTCGAAAATCCTGAAAAATGTAACCGAGCATAACCCGCACCTTATCCTTATGGACAATTGGCTAACCGAATGGAAAAGCGATGCCAACGGCCAGCAGCTCAGCAGGCAGCTTAAAACCAATCCCAAAACCCAGCACATCCCGGTAATAATTATCTCCGCAGTCAGCAACATTAAACAGATTGCCGAAGAAGGCCTTGCTGATTCATATCTCCAAAAACCCTTCGATATGGATGTACTGGTTGAGATAGTGAAGAAACATGCCAGGAGCTGAAAAGTTGTAAAGGTTTAAAATGTTGTAAAGGTTGTAAGTGTTGTAAATGTTACATTGCATTTATAGATTACGTTTTCTTTAAACAATTAAACCCTTTGCAATAACTCCAACAACTCCAACCTCTACAACAACTACAACCTCTACAACCCTTACAACCTCTACAACAACATTTCCAACAAAAAAATAATAATTCCAAAAAATCGCGTTACCTTTATGCACCAATTTTAACGCGAAAGAGATATGAAATTCAGGAACTTGTACTTTTTGCTTGTCGGCATTTTGTTGATAGGTGTTACTTCATGCAGTAAAAAGCCTTCAACCGACGGAGGTTCCGGGAACGTTCCCGATCCTAACCCTACAGCTAAAGATGTACCGGCAGGAGCCAAAGACGGCACCACGTTTATTAACGATGGCAAGTCGGTTATTTTTAATTTGTATGCCCCCGGCAAAAAAACGGTTACCATTACCGGCGACTTTAATGGCTGGTCGACCGACAAACAATATAACATGACCAACTCTACCGACGGCACCCGCTGGTGGATTCAAATTGACAACATCGACCCTAATGCCGAGTACGCCTATCAATACTACATTGACGGCACTTTTAAAATTGGCGATCCATATTGCGAAAAGGTGCTCGACCCTGATAATGACAACAATATTACTTCAAGCGTATACCCGGGCTTAAAAGCTTACCCAACCGGTAAAACTACCGGCATAGTAAGCGTAATGCAGGCTAACCAGCCGGCTTACAACTGGACAACCACCACCTTTACCCGCCCCGACCCTAAAAACCTGGTGATATACGAAATGCTGGTGCGCGATTTTGTGCAAACCCACAGCTATAAAACCATAAAAGACACACTGAATTACATAGCCCGCCTTGGCGTAAATGCACTTGAGCTGATGCCGGTAAACGAGTTTGAAGGCAACGACTCATGGGGATATAACCCCAATTATTACTTTGCACCCGATAAATATTACGGTACCAAGAACGATTTAAAGGCACTTATTGATGCCTGCCATGCAAAGGGCATCGCTGTAATTCAGGACATTGTATTAAACCACTCGTTTGGTTCGTCGCCGATGGTGCAGCTGTACTCGAGCGGTGGGGTGCCTGCAAATAACCCATGGTACAATACTAACCCGACACACCCCTTCAACGTGGGTTACCAGTTTAACCATGAAAGCCCGGCAACCAAATACTTTGTGAAAAACGTAGTGAAGTTTTGGATGACGGAGTACCACATCGACGGTTTCCGTTTTGATTTGGCCAAAGGTTTTACGCAAGTAAACAGCGGAAATGACGTGGCCGCCTGGGGTAATTATGATGCCAGCCGTGTAGCTATCTGGAAGGACTATAACAACTACATCAAAAGCATCGACCCTAAATTGTACGTGATATTGGAAGATTTTGCAAGCAACCAGGAAGAAAATGAACTGGCGAATGAGGGCATGATGACCTGGACGAATTTGAGCAGTCCCGGCGAACAATCGACCATGGGCTACCCGACGGGGCCTACATGGGATCTCTCGGGCTTGTTTTATGATGGCTATGGATTTGCCAACCCCTATGCATTGGTGGCTTATTTTGAGAGTCACGATGAAGAAAGATTGCAGTTTAAGAACACCGCTTATGGAAACAGCGCCGGCAGCTATAGTGTAAAAGATTTAGCTACCGGCTTAAAGCGCGATGAAATGGGTGATGCTTTTATGTTCTCGTCGCCGGGGCCTAAAATGCTTTGGCAATTTGGTGAACGCGGTTACGACATAAGTATTGATAACAATGGCCGACTGGGCGATAAACCACCGCATTGGGAGTATATGAACGACGCCAACCGCAGGCATTTGTTTAAGGTGTATTCGCAGATGATAAAGTGGAAAATAGCCAACCCGGTATTTACCAGCACCACTTTTAAATATAGCTTAAACAGCGCGGTTAAAACCATCCAGATGACTGATGCATCAAACAGTATTGAAGTAGTGGGCAATTTTGATGTGGCGCAGCAAACAGCTACCGTTACGTTCCCGGCTACAGGTACATGGGTTGATAACTTTACAGGCACTACTATTAATGTTGCCACGGTAGGGTACAGCATGACCCTTGCACCCGGTGAGTACCACTTATACAGCAAAACGGCATTACATTAATAATTGATTTGGGAGTTTAGGGCCGGGTGCTTTTTATTAAAGGCATCCGGTTTTTTATTTTATAACAGCGGAGACCCGATAGGCTCGCCGTTATGAGTTGGCGGAACCGGTTTGCTGAAAGCCATTCGTTGCCGTACAAACTCATCCAAAGGTATCGACGGACGCTTCCCTGTATGGGTGTTTACATGAAGCCTTATGCCCTCGAGTTCGTCAAGTTGTTTTATTATTTGTTCATACTCAGCAATGGGAATTACCACCGAAATGTTGTTGCCTTGTGAATCGGTTAGGTACTGTGGATGAAAAGTATTCATAGCCATCAATTTAACTAATTGTAAATATAGGCATTTCGTTTAAAGAAAAAGTGCTTTGAATGTTATTTTTTAAGGCTTTTTGGTGATTTATATATCGTTGTGAAAGTAGCGGTGGCTTATTGGGGAGAAAGCTGAACCCTGAAATTCGTAATCGATGTTTTGAATCCTAATTATAAATATCTTTTCGGTGTCCTAGTGCAACAACTTCGATTAACAAAACTTCATCAAATATTTCGTAAATAATGCGGTAATCTCTAGATTTTATACGGTAGCCGTCTCTTCCTTTTAATTTTTTATAACCTACGGGACGTGGATTTTCAGCAAGCTTATAAATTGCGTTCGTTAGTTGCCTGGCAATATTATCGGGTAACTTTTGAAGTTGTTTTTGTGCAGGGCGCGAAATGGTAATTTTGTAGACGGACATTATTTTGAAAAACGCTGCTTTACAAAATCGTCAAACGGCATGGCCGGCCCTTTATCCGCCTTAGCCTCATCATAAAGGCGGATATCCTCCAGCTCATCCAACTCTTCCATTATCTGCTCAAACTCGGCAAGCGGGATTATTACAGAAACCTTTTTTCCATCTGTATCGGTTACGTACTGCGGGTGAATTGCGTTCATAAATATTTTTCCTTAACAATATACACTCTTTAAATTGCGCCTTATATCGTTCCATTTGCGGGCAGTGGTTTTGCCGTCAATGAAGTCATTATCACGTTTAATAACTTCCTGCATCTGCGCTTCGGAAAGGGTGAAATTGGTATGGTCGCTTTGATAGTCAAAGTGCATCCTTTCCAAAAACTCAATTAAAACCTTTTCTTGTTCTTCGGTCTGTAAGTTTACCGTTACTGTCATATTCAAATTTACAAACAATCGGCGTTAGTTCCAATAAACGATATTGAAAAACAAAAACCAACTTTCAATACTCATCACTTCCACAAAATTACCTCGTCCGTCTATCGTTTATACCAACCTCTGTTAATATCCCGTTATTATCTGTTAATTTATCGTTAGTAAAGCTTCGGTGTGGTGGCTAATTTTACGGGAGAAGAGAATCAAGATCCAAGAGTCAAGAATCAAGAAAACAAGAAAACAAGAATCAAGAAAACAAGAATCAAGAAAACAAGAATCAAGAATCAAGAATCAAGAAAACAAGAATCAAGAAAACAAAAGTCAAGACGAAAATATTAGTTAGTTCGTCGGCTCTAATTTATTATCTTGGCTCTTGACTCTTGATTCTTGGCTCTTGATCAATGACT
>Ga0105239_10003362_pt1 | contig 19653 bp, 14 predicted proteins | sample KBSC44metaG_FD_92761 | JGI IMG/M metagenome (GOLD analysis project Ga0105239, IMG submission 92761) | Corn rhizosphere microbial communities from Kellogg Biological Station, Michigan, USA - KBS C4-4 metaG | ecosystem: Host-associated > Plants > Roots > Rhizosphere > Soil | place: Michigan, USA...
GAGTAAAAAGGCGTACAGTTACGCATTAATTGCGATCCGTTTGCCGTGTTACCCTCCAGGTTATCCCGGTCAATTACCAGGTATAATGCCTCTGTGTTTGATGCAATGGCTTTATTGTCGGGGCGGTGCAAATCCCAGATCACATTTTTAGTAACATCGGCGCCGGTACTTCCAAAGCGAGTGGTCATTAAATGATAAGGGCCGCCATTGATCACGGAATTAGCAGCAGTAATGGCGTCATCGAACTTACCAAGCGACAAGTCTACCTTGGTCAACAAATGGCTAACGGCGCCTTTGGTAACGTCACCTTTGTTGCCGCCGTCGGTTACCCATTTTTGAGCAAACTCTAAATCGGTTTTCATTTGCTGCAATATCACTTCGCGTTTTACCGAAGCATAAGCAACATTCGGAACGCTTTCTTCCTTCACAGGGCATGGTACATCACCAAACTCATGAACAAGGCGGTAATAGCAATAAGCCCTATGAAAATAGGCTCTGCCTAAAATGTCGTTTCTTTGAGCATCAGAAGTATACTTAACATTATCAATACGCGAAATGATGGTGTTGGCATAGCGTACACCCTGATACCATTGTTTCCAATACCAGCCAATTTTGTTATAATCGTCGCTGTTTAAGTTGGCAGTTGGGGTAATACGTACATTCAGATCCTGGGCTGGCGTAGTTTTATCGGTAGTGCCTTCAACCGCTACGTCGGAGAATATTGATTCCGTGAGCATCGGTGCCGAATCGCCAAAAAACTCCGCTCTTAAATTTTTATTCAGGTAATTAAGCGCTGCCTGCATGGCTGATACCGAAGTTAGCGTAAGGTCGGGCGTAAAATCAGAAAGATCCTTAGGTTTAAGAAAATCCTTTTTACAGCTTCCTGAAATTAGCACTGTGGCTAAAGTAATGGTCGCTATTATCTTTTTATTTATTGTTTTCATGTTGATCAGTTCAAATTTTTAAAATACTACGTTTACACCTACTGATATATATCTTGGGGTCGGGCCATCATTTTGCGGATCCCAAAAATCCCAGTGAGGGGCATATACCGCGGCATTGCTTACGTTAGCATACAATTTTGCACTCTGTATTTTTAAAGGAGTAAGCCAGGATTTTGGAAAGTTATACCCTAATGAAACGGTATTCAGCCTGATGAAAGAAGCCTTACGCCATACGTTGACAGTTGTACCACTTGATCCTGAATTTAAGCGGGCATAATCGTTTATCGGGTTACTTGGTGTCCAGTAAGGTTGCACATATGATGAAGTCCTGGAAATACTTACACCGCCCTGGTTGTTAATAGCCTGATTGTATTGCCTAAGCTGACCCCAGTTGGAGAGTAGTAAAAATCCAAAATCAAAGTTTTTATAAATATTGAAATCGTTGCGTAAAGACCAGGTAAACCTTGGTGATTCATAACCGATGAATTGCTTGTCATCATCTGTATATTTATATTGGTTAGGGCCACTGTTTACCAGTTTTTGCAGTTTAAAATCGCCTGGGACAGCGCCGTATTTAGCAGCCTCATCTTTTTCGTTAACCTGCCAAACACCTAGTACTTTATAGTCCCAAACAACGTCGATATCCTTACCGATAAACCATCCATTGGCTTTATCGCTGTTTTCGACACGGCTAACCGTTCCATCAGCATTGGTTACATCGGCCGCGCCGTATAAATGCACTATTTTATTCCGATTTAGGAAGAAATTAAATGAACTGCTCCAGTTAAAGTTATTGCTAACGATATTTTTACTGGTAAGGTTAAACTCAAACCCTTTGTTGTTTACCTGGCCTATGTTGGAGATAACATTTGCAAAGCCAGAAACCTGTGGCAGGGTCCTCTGTACAAGCAAATTGGTGGTTTTTTTGCTGTAAACGTCAATAGAGCCGTTTAAGCGACTGTTGAACAACGCGAAATCAATACCGGCATTTAAAGATGTGGTACGTTCCCATCTCAGATCAGCATTGGCCATTCTGCTGATGTAAAGCGCCGAATTTGCTGTAGCGGTGCCTCCAGGGGTAACCGTTGGGTATTTATCTGAGGTGATTACCGCAAGTGCCCTGTTGGGATCAACTGTGCCATTGCCATCCCTGATATCGCGGTTGCCATTAACACCATAGGATAGGCGCAACTTACCATAACTTAACCATTTGTTTGATTTCATGAAATCCTCATCGGTAAAAATCCAGCCACCTGCTACTGATGGAAAATTGTCGCTCGGGTGTTTTTGCCCAAATAACGAGTATCCGTCACGACGAACAGATACGGTAAGCAAATAGCGTTGCATTAAAGTATAGTTGATACGCCCCAGGTAGGCATTGGCAGTAGAGTAACGATCATCACTGCTTACCGTAGGTTTATTGCCCGCGCCAATATTATGAAAGCTCAGGTCATCATTAGGACTAAAACCCTCATTGTATTCATAACTATACCATGACTGATATTTCTCTGTATTGGCCAGAAAGGTAACGTCGATGTTATGGATATTATTAAATGTACGGTTCCATTTCAATAAGTTATCTATCTGGTAATTGTAACGGTTTTCATTGGAACGCTGTGCCTGGCCGCCAGGTACAGTTACATTGGGATTGTGCGATGAGTTATGATAAAAAGTGCGGTATGAGTCATAACTCGGCGTGAAATTTGTTTGAAAAGTAATCCCCAGGGGTAGTGTTACCCGGCCATAAATATTAGCAAACAAAGTATTTTGAACGTTCATGCTTTCATCATACTGTGTATTTAAAAATGGATTCCGAGCGTTTAATCCGGCATCATCGGTAGGTATCCTTCTTAAGGTACCATCGGCGTTATAAAAATCGCCATAAGGAGAGTTGTTAGTGATTTGATTCCAATCGGCTTCTATAGTGTGAGGCCGGTCTACACTACCGTCACTGTTCCTGCCCGGAAGATTACTCTCATCCCTTACAGCATATTGAGCATTAATACCAACGGTTAAAAAACTAGTGGCTTTACCCTCCAGGTTTAAGCGTGCTCTTATGTTACTATAATCGCCGCCGGCAATCAGATTTTGGTTTTTAGTATAGTTTAAAGACATGTAATAATTAACATCTTCACGTTTCCCTGCCATGCTAATGGTATGATCCTGCCTGAAACCATTACGGAAAACCTTATCAAACCAGTCAACGGTTTTACCCGCCGCATAATTGGCCCTCTCGTTAGCTACCAGGCCCAATCGGCTTAACCATTGATCAACCGGATCGCCAGTGGCCTTTGTTAAGGCCATCCATTGATCAACAGTTATGCCTGATGGTAATTTTCTGGGATCGGTATACTCATAATCAGGGTTATTAACATTGATGCTCCGCATTACATCTGCGCGCCAATCTAAAAACCCTTGAGGGCCATATACTTTTTGCTCTTTCTCCAATTGGGCAATACCAAAGTTTGAATTAAGCGTAATAATAGGCGGCCCTGTTTTTCCTTTCTTGGTAGTAATAGCAACAACACCAGCTGCCGACCGTGAACCGTAAACTGCAAGGGCGCTGGCATCTTTTAGTACGTCTACCGACTCTACGTCATTAGGGTTAATATCAGCCAGTTGACCGTTATAGATAACACCATCCAGTACAATTAATGGTGAAGTGTTTCCGGTTAGGGTTGATTTTCCGCGAAGTAACAGGTCTCCACCACCCTTGGGCGAAGTATTCATGCTAACCGTAAGTCCGGGAATGTTGCCTTTAAGCACGTCGCCGATACTTGTTGGATTTTCGTTTTCCAGCTGAGTGGCTTTTACGCTTGATACAGCTCCGGTAACATCCTTTTTTTGACGGGTTCCGTAACCAACAACTACTACCTCGTTCAGTTGTTTATTGTCTTCAGTCAAGGTAATGTTGATTTGATTTCGGCCATTTACAGGTTGCTCCTGACTGGTATAGCCAACTATGCTAAACACCAGCGTGGCGTTTGATGGGGCACTGAGGGTGTAATGGCCTTTTACATCGGTAGCAACACCTTTTCCCGTTCCTTTTATTTTAACGGTTACACCGGGTATCGGACCCTTGTCGTCTTTAACTATACCCGTTACGGATCGATCCTGGGCCAGCGCAAGCGTGCTGCTGGCCAGAAAAAATAAAATGAGGAGAGTAATTTGTTTTCTCATAATTTTAATAGTATTAATTGGTTTATAGTGGTTTGTGGTTTTTCTTTTGGTTTAAATAGAACAGGCACATCTCGCCCATATAAACAGGCATACAGATCCATCATTAATGAACCTGTGTAGCCTTCATGACCGTAAAATTTAATGGATGCAATACAGGAAACTCAAACCGTAGCATGTTGGGTTAAGCCTGTTTTAATACGATAGTATACAGTAGATACTATCATGCACAAATGCACGTTGTTACATGACAAAATGTGAGTATTTTTTCTTCATATTTGTATTGCTTATTAAAATTTCGGTTGAATTAGGCAAAAAAATCCCTGCAACATTCAATGTTGTTGTTTGGCTAAAAGGGATACGTATTGATTTCGGTAGTGCTGAACCCACTGCCGATTTCTTTTTTTTGGAAGGCCTGATTTATTTTTTCATTGATCTAAGGTTATGGGTTCATGGATGCCACTTTTATTCCACCTGTAAGGTAATGCCCAAACAGTATTCACGTTTTCGCAGGACAATGAAATTTGCAGGTTTATAAAGCAGTTTTATGGTTAATAATTAAACTGTTTTTATAATTAATTATAGCGCTTCTTATTATTTGTAATTGGCAAAATACTAAACTGTATTTACCAAAAATATCCCGGGAGATCAGGTTTTCATAAGTTTTAGCTGTTTTTATTTACGATAACGTTTTCGTTAAAAAAGATTGGTTGTGTGTTATTGATAAGTGTGAAATGCACAGATAAATAAATAGTTAGCTTCTTTTTCGTCAATAAACAGGTCTTTTCAACCTCTATTGTTAAAAGGTTTTACCATTAAAGCTAACTTATGGGTATATTTTAATAATGGGATATGCAAATATTTAGTCGTTAACACTTTTAATATAATACTCTTAAAAGTCGCCAATGACTAAATTGGGTACTGTACACAGATTAAGGAATTTAATAGCACGTGAACCTCTGGTCAGCTGTTAAGTAGCTATAATGGTTTTTTTGCTCATCAATTTAAGCAACGCGAAGGCTATTAAGCCTGCTGTTAAGCCCGCAATTATAGCAAGCGATATGCTGCCATATAGATATTGTTCCAGATGGAGACTGATCGATTTTAAGGAGATATTTCCGTTAAAGGGGATATCGATATTTTTTTCACCCATCCAATAACCACCGGCTTTGTAGCTTAAAAATATTACCGCCGGTATTAAGGGGGCAAAACTGATGTGCGCAGCTAAAATAACAAGCGCCTTATTCAACTTTAATAACATAGCCAATGAAAACGCTACGATCAGCTGAAAGCCCCATATGGGTACTATTCCCATAAATACACCAAAACCAATGGATAGGGCTTTAAGCTGTGCCGATTGATCCGGGTTAAATAAATGGTTTTTTATAAACTGCCTTCCTCTTTCTTTGCTGAAAAGAGATTTGAAAAAATATCCGGGATTAACACATGCCGCCTTTAGCTTTTGAATCCCTGTTTTTATTTTTTCTGAATTATTCATGGTGTTTGATCCATATACGGCAACCGACCCGGGCAAAACTTTGAAATGTTTATTTACAAAATTACCCTTAGCAACATTAACAGACCTTTAAGTTTTTAATAAGTAACCACTTCATATTACAACGGCGGCAAAGGTAAATATCTTTGCGATACCTTAGTTACCATGTTTCGATTTGTTTGTGCCAATGCAATAGATATTAACCGTCCGCTTAAAACGGATGATGTCAATAGCTATAATGCACATTATAAGCGCAATGCATGTTAAATTTTTATTAAAAAATTAGTCTACTAATTCTATAGTGCATATATTTGTAACAATTGTTATTATCGATCTAACCAATTAGTTCTTTATGGTAAATAATGAGGTCAGTCAACGAAAAAGAGGCAGCCTTTGGCTTTCTCTTTTTTTATTTCAGGCCCCTTGCACTTTACCATTATAGAATATGACCAGGGATTTTCAGGACAATACTTCTTCCAGCACATCGGCAGAACGTATATTGCCGAAACCCTCTATATGCAAGGCGTAATACTCCAATAGTTTCTGGATCAGGTACCGGCGCTCGTCATTATTCCATTTTAATTGCTGAATATTTTCAAAACTGCATTGCAAAAGCAGGTGAAAGTTTTGCGTATGTGGTGGCGACAGGTACAGCAGGCTATCCGGTTTATAGTTGCTGAATGTGCCATTCTTCATGTCGAAATAATCAGCCTGGCCGGCCTGGTACCTGTCCGGGTAAAAACCCAGGTAACGGGTAAGTTGAACCAAAAACAGCAAATGAAAGTTGGCTACACTCCCGGTTTGATGATCGAGCCACTCTATGGCGCTGAATACAAAATCAAACAAATTTTCATCGGGCGATTGTTGCTTTACGGCTTTATACAGCACTTCGTTCAGAAACATAGCTATACAGCTTTTGATCACATCATATGGGATGCTTTGCAGTACCGGCGAATTTTTAAGTTCGGAGATGCGCTGTACGCTGCCTGTATTTTTATGATAAACAACCAGGTCAAGCAGGTGCAGGGGTTGCAGCATATTGCGCCCTATTTTGGCCTTGGGCTTTTTTGCACCATTAATGATGTATGATTGCAGTCCAAACTTTTCGGTGAAGAGCTGTACAATAACACTGCTTTCGCCATAGTCGGTTGCTTTAAATACAATACCCCGGGTTTTATGCAGCATGTTATACCAGTAAAATAAGTTTAGGTATAAAAATGATACCGCCGGTAACCAGCGCAAACACCGCGGCAACCACAACCGCGCCCGCGCTCACATCCTTTACATGACCGGCTTTGATATTGTATGTAGGCGAAACCAGGTCGGTGAGCGTTTCAATAGCGGTGTTGATGAGTTCGGTTAGCAGCACCAAGGTAATACTCAGGGTCATCCATTGCCATTCGGCGGTGGATAGATGCAGGGCGATACCCAGGCCAATGGTAATAACACTTGCCACCAGGTGTATCCGGAAATTGGGCTGGGTACTGGTGGCATATTGCAGACCTTTAAAGGCAAAACCAAAACTGCGGATCAGTCTTCTCATATACAAAAATACATTGTTATTGGCACTTATGAATTTGGTAGCCTAAAAACTTTTTAAACCTTAAATTTTAACACTTTTTTGCCCAAAAAGAGGGTGAAATTGGGTCAAAAACTGCCGAAAACTCATCTAAAACCATCGATTTTAACACTTTTTAACAAATTTTTGATGGGTTTTGAAAGGTTTAAAAAGTATTAATTTATTGATATTCAATTATATGAGTAAACAATAGCTGTTTTTTTGACCTTTTATCCCCTTAACACAACGGCCCGGTTTTCCTTTTTACAGAAAACCGGGCCGTTGTATACTTACAAATATACTGATAATTATTGATTGATTGAATTAGTGATTTTTTTAGGCTGCTTGTGTATAGGCTCAAAGATTTTCCTGGTCCTTTAAACAAAGCAACTTCGGTCTTTTAAACAAAACGCGGCTTTAGCATTAGATCGACCTTTGTGGTATCAAATTATTAATCAGATGACAATGAATTCAAATAGTGAAAAAACAGTGCTTGTAACCGGTGGTTCGGGCTTTATCGCAGTACATTGTATATTGCAACTGCTGAACGCGGGCTACCAGGTAAGAGCTACCGTAAGGTCGCTGACACGCGAACCCGAAGTACGGGCCATGCTGAAAGAAGGTGGCGTAGAGGCTGGTGACTGCTTATCATTTATAACCGCGGAGTTAGGTTCCGATGCCAATTGGAACGAAGCCGTGGCCAGCTGTACTTATGTTATACACGTTGCTTCCCCAACTCCTTTAAATGTATATAAACACGAGGATGAAATGATTATACCTGCCCGTGAAGGTGTACTGCGTGTTTTGCGAGCCGCGCGTGATGCCGGGGTAAAGCGTGTGGTACTTACCTCCGCTATAGGTGCCGTAGTTTACGGGCACAAACCTCAAACTGCCCCTTTTACAGAAAAAGACTGGACAGTGATCACCGCTAACACACCTGCCTACCAAAAATCAAAAACACTGGCAGAGCAGGCAGCCTGGGATTTTATCGAAAAAGAAGGCGGTAAGCTGGAGCTTTCGGTGGTTAACCCTGTTGGCGTTTTAGGACCTGTGTTGGGTGCAGATTATTCTCATTCCATTTACTTTCTGCAGAATCTGATGGAGGGAAAAATGGCTGGCTGCCCAAAGGTCAATTCCTCCTATGTGGATGTGCGCGATGTAGCCGACCTGCATTTACGGGCAATGACCGATCCTGCGGCTAAAGGGCAACGCTTTATTGCCACCGCGGGCGAAAGTATCTGGATGGTGGAAGTAGCCAAAATACTCAAACAAAATATGGGCGCATTGGCAGAAAAGGTAAATGCTAAAGAATTACCGAATACCCTGGTGCGGATCGCAGCGTTGAAGAACCCGGCGGCAAAGGCCATCATTCCGTTTTTGGGTTTGATGATGAATACGACCAATGAAAAGGCAGTAAATTTATTAGGCTGGTCGCCCCGCTCTACCGAAGAGGCTATAGTGGCTACTGCCGAAAGCCTTATCCGTTTAGGCATCGTAAAGTAGTGTACTGTTCCTTAATAAAAATTGACAGGGTTATTTGGGTATTAACTTTTGTCCACGCAGGGTCCCTCTGAGAGGATCCTGCGGTCTGAATTGTACAGAGAAGAATCTCAAGGCCCCTTTCAAAAGACCCTGAGGGGGCTGAAAAATATTAAAAGAGGGGTGTCACCCTGAGCTCCGTCGAAGGGTAGAGCGCAGATGCCTGCCCGCCATGCTTCGACGGAGCTCAGCATGACAGCCTTTTGAATAGCTGCCCTTATTATCAGGGTAACTTTCATTAATTTTACTCCTATGGAACCATTAACGCCCACCAGCGTACCGGAAATATTTATATCCTGTAAAAAAGAAGTGCACTATAGCCGTGAGTTGGTGTTGCCGCAACCCGCGCTGGTAAGGGTAATGTCTGGCGAGGTAAGAATTGCAGGTGCCAACAAGCACTACAGTTTCTTTGCAGGCGATACTGTGCTGTTCCCACGCAATCAACTGGGCCGGATGAGCAAATTACCCCTGAACGGCGAACCCTGTATTGCCGTATCTATCGTTTTCAGGCAGGAGATATTACGTCAATATTATGCGGCTCACGCGGTCGATCCGCAGGCGCATCAAACCACCGGCTTGATACAACTGGCTGATCACCCTTTGCTTGAAAGCCTGTTTAATTCGCTCACGCCTTATTTTAAATTGGCGGATGCCTTACCGGCTGACCTGGCCGCTTTTAAAATAGAGGAGGCGATAAGGGTATTGCGTGCCATTGATAAAAACGTAGATCACCTGCTGGGGCAGCTTGATGAACCGGGGAAGATAGACCTGATGGACTTTATGGAAAGGAATTATATGTTTAACCTCACCGCTGCCAAATTTGGCTATCTGACGGGCAGGAGTCTTACCACGTTTAAGCGTGATTTTAAAAAAACTTTTAACAATACCCCCGAAAAGTGGTTGACCAAAAAGCGCCTGGAACTGGCACATTACCTGATATCCGAACAAAAAAGAAAACCATCCGATGTTTATTTCGACGTAGGTTTTGAAAATTTGTCGCACTTTTCTTTTGCGTTTAAAAAGCAATTCGGCTATAATCCAACCGCCGCTTTCGCTGCGTAATGAATAGTGAGGCGTATTGGGGTTAACCCGGTGCTACCGCAAGCTGGAACAACCTTGCTCCGTTAGGAGCTACCTATTTGTAGCATTTTACCAGCCCCATTTATGCCTCGTAGAGGCTACCCCGATACAATTTACCTGTTTACTTAGGGGGGTGCACCTACGGAGCAAAAGATATTTTGTTCTATAGGGCTGCAAATAGGTAGCTCCTGACGGAGCATATCGACACCAAGTCCAATACGTCTTTTTATCTTTTAATCTTCCGCACACCTCAGGTGGTATCACCGCACTACAGCTCAAATGGTATGTCTCAAATGTGAGGCATTTGTCTTATATTTGCGCAAATATGACAAGCCAGAAAATTATAGACAGCGCCATAGTGGTTTTGAATGAGGATTTTTATGCTCCGTTGGATATGATTGCCGAAAAGGCAGGGGTAAACAGAAGAACCCTGCATCGTTATTTTAAAGACAGAACGGCACTTATAGATGCCTGTTGGACCGATATGATGCAAACCTGGCATCACGCGATGCTCAAAGCTTATGATAGCAGTAAAGATCCTGTAGTTCAATTGGAGGAAATGTTATACGCGGGTATTGACTGCGGGGTGAAATACGCGTTTTTGAATACGCTTCAAACAAAATATTTGAATAATGAAAAACCGAAGATCCCTGAAAATGCGGCTTACGAACAGGCAAAAAATAATTGGTTTAGCCTTGTTCCGGAACTGCAGCGGCAAAAGGTGATCAGCGATAGCCTGTCTGTCGCCTGGATCCGCATGCTGTTTGTTAATATGATCAACACTACCATTAAAGCATTACAATCAGGAGATGTTGCTCCAAATGATATCAAAAAATTTGCCTGGTACTCTTTTAGCCGAAGCATAGGTTTGCAATAAGAGCTGTTGTGTATTTGGTTAAATGATTACAAAGATTAACGATGACACATTCTTTTTTATTAATAGGTCAGTCAAATATGGCCGGGCGTGGTTTTATAGCCGAAGTCCCACCCGTTTTTAATGAATCTGTTAAAATGCTGCGCAATGGCCGCTGGCAGATCATGACAGAACCCATCCATAACGACCGCCCCGCGGCAGGCGTTGGTTTGGCAGCATCCTTTGCCGCTGCCTGGCATTTGAATAATCCGGGGGAGGAAATAGGTCTGATCCCTTGTGCTGATGGTGGCACCAGCCTGGATGACTGGGCGGTTGGCGGAGTGCTTTTTGACAACGCATTGGCCCAGGCGAAACTGGCACAACGCAGCAGCCGGCTATCTGGTATTTTATGGCACCAGGGCGAAAATGATTGTTCTGCCGATGGCGCAGCGGCTTATGCCGAAAAATTTGACCTGATAGTTAATGAGCTGCGTATGGAATTAAACGTGCCGGATGTTCCTTTGATTGTGGGCGGACTGGGGAATTTTCTTACAGCTGGTTTGTACGGTAATTATTTTACCGCTTATCCATTGGTCAATGAGGCGCTGTTACAATATGCCCAAACACGTAACAATTGTTATTTTGTAACTGCAGCCGGGTTAACGGCCAATGAAGATCAAATTCATTTTAACGCGGTATCGCAAAGGATATTGGGTATACGTTATTTTGAGGCATTTAATGCCCTGGCGCACATTACGGCTCCTTTACCGCATGAGCATGACCTATTGCGAACTATTTACAGTCGACCCTTTACCAGGCGAGAAGAAACCATGTTATTAGAAAACCGTTTTGCATCCGGCAAAATAACATTGCAGGAGTTTCAGGAACAACTGGTACTTATTGCCGGGTAATGCTCGATCACAAGCAAAAGCAAATATCACCCCGTTAAGCTAACGGCAAACTAAAGTAAAATGTTGATCCTTTATCCATTTCGCTTTCTACCCATACTTTACCCTTGTGCCTTTGAATGATCTCGGCCGACAGGTAAAGGCCGAGGCCGAAGCCCGAAATGTTTTGGGTTTGTTCGCTTTCAATCCGATAATAGCGGTCAAACAGCTTTGCGTGGTCCTGCGGGGCTATGCCCAAACCTTCATCTGTTATGCTTACTTCAACAAGGCCCTTAATTTCCCGGCAGGAAACGGTAATGTTTTTTCCTTTTGACGAATACTTGATGGCGTTGCTTAAAAAGTTGGTGATCACCTGGCCGATCTTGTCCCTATCGGCACGAACAACAATATCGCAATCGGAGGTTACAACAATGTAGTGGCTTTTGGTGATCAGCATCGTATCTTCCACAATTTCTTTGAGCAGGGTATTCATCTCAAAAGACTGTTCATTCAGGTAAATTTTGCCGGCTTCAAAGCTCGAGGCACTCAAAAAACCATTGATCAGGGCCGACATTTTTTTCACCTGTATATTAGCCTTATCCAGCGCGCCAGCGGCAAAAGTGTCCCCGGATTTATCGGCTTTGGCGGCCAGCATCTGTACGTAGGCCTGTAACGTGGTTAGCGGTGTTTTGAGCTCATGGCTCGCCATGGCAATAAAATCAGTTTTCCGGATGTCGTCCTGTTTATGTACGGTAACATCTAACATCAATCCCGTAAAATATGCCGGCTTGCCATCCAGGTCGTACGTAAGGTTTCCATTAGCCCGTACCCAGCGCAGTTTACCATCATGAAACCCCTTCAGGGGGAACTCTACATCACATATCTCTCCACGGTCGATGGCAGCTTCGACAGTATTTCTTAGCAACGACTGGTATTCACTATCGACCTGGGCTATAGCCGATTCAAAAGTCATTGGCTCATCAAGATGAAAGCCAAACAGCTCTTTAAGGCGTGGCGATGGAATAAATTCGCGGGTTGTCGCATCTATTGACCAGCCCCCCATTTCGGCAGAGTCGATAGCCATACCCAGCATTTTATTACTGATATTTAATTCCTGCTGGATCCTTTTTAACTCGGTGATATCATAAAAAGTAATGATAGCGCCATTATTACTATGATCTGCCAGCTGTACATAAGGCATGGTCATGATCTGGTACCATTTACCGTTATTGGTTTCAATTTCTTTGGTAATCACACAGCCTTCTGCCAATACCTTTTTAATATCATCTAAAATGGTTTCAAATTTGATATTGGTAGAAATATTGCTCAGGGGCCTGCCAACATCCGATTCCAGGAGGTTGATCTGTTTTACCGTTCCCGGCGAAAATTTCATCAGGCGCAGCTCATTATCAATAAATAATTGTCCGTTAATATTACTCCTGAAATAATTATTCAGATCGTCATTAATTTCCAGCAGTTCTTTGTTTTTGAGCTGATAATCTGAATTAATGGTATGCAGTTCCTCGTTTACGGATTGCATTTCTTCGTTGGTGCTTTGCATTTCCTCATTGGCCGAGATCAGCTCCTCATTAAAAGATTGCATGTTCTCGTTGGAGGTATTCAGTTTTTCATTGGCGATGTTCAATTTGTCCTGTAAGTCCTTCCGCTCCTCTTCCAGGTTAATGATGTATTGATCCAGGTAGATCTTCTCATTATATACCGCGTTTTTTTGTATTGGCAGTGCCGATTTATCTTCACTGAAAGTTACCCACAGCAATTTTTCCCTGCCTTTTAATGTTAACGGACTGATGGACAGGCTCACGCTAACCACCTGCTGACCCTGCTTAATTTTTATCCCGCTAAGCACCACATTTTCATTTGTTTTTAAAACCTCTTTGCTCAGTGTATTAAAAGCTACGACAAGGGGTTTGGGTAAAAGCTCTGTCAGGTCGGAACTGAAATGTTTATGGAGCAGGTATTTTGTGGTATCTCCGTATGATCGCAGCACCTGGTTATGTTCGTCGATACAAACAGTGAGGTAATCCAATTTAAGGGCCAGACTTTCATGGATCTCTTCGGACAAGTTATTATGGTTTGTGTTTTTGATTTGGCTGGGTGAAAAGCGGGATGGTGTGTGTTTGGCATCGGGCACATCGGGCATGGAGAATTCTTCGAAGCTTACGGCTCGTTTGGTTTCCAGGTTTTTATAGATCTTCCATTTTTTATGAACCACTTCCAGATTTTTAATGATGGACACAGGATTTTCGCTTGATCCTAAGAATAAATAACCATCTTTTTTGAGACCAAAAAGCATCATGGCAAATATTTTCTTTTGCAAAACAAGGGTCATATAAATGAGCAGGTTGCGACAGCTGATCAGGTGCATATTGCAGTAAGGCGGGTTTTTCACCAGGTCGTGCCTGGCAAAGATCACCATCTTGCGGATAACCGGCTTTACCCGGTAAAACTCGCCTTCTTTAAAAAAGTACTTTTCGAGCCGCTCCGCAGACATGTTTTGGGCAATGTTTTTACTATAAACCCCTTTGCCTGCATGAATCAGCGCGTCGCTGTCAATGTCCGTAGCAAACAATCGTACTACCGTATCCGATAAGCTGCCCGTTAATTGCTCAGCTATCAATATGGCTAAAGAGTAAACTTCCTCGCCTGTAGCGCAACCGGCAATCCACATTTTCAGTTCTTCTTCCGGGGCAAGTTTTTCCAGTATATCGGGTAATATCTTGCTTTCTATAAAATCAAAAGCTGCCGGATCCCTGAAAAAAGAAGTAACGCTGATGAGGAACTCTTTGGCCAGGGCATCTACCTCCATGGGCGTTTCTTTTAAATAGCTCAGGTATTTTCCAAGCGTATTAAAATTATGGCTTGAAGCCCTTCTTTTTGTTCTGCGTAATATGGTTGGTTGTTTATAGTCCGAAAAATCAAGCGGCGATCTTTCTTTGATCAGGTTAATAATTGCCGAAAGGTCCTTTTCATCCTCCTGCTGATAGGCTACTAAATCCCCTCCGTATTTTACATAATCTTCAATGGTGCCGGGCATTAAGGCGGGCTCCAATACAAAATCAACCAATCCTGTAGCTATAGCATGAGAGGGCATACTGCTAAACTCCGAAGTTTCAGGGTCACGGGCCATCACCATTCCGCCTGCTCTTTTAATAGCCTTTATACCTTCCGTACCATCAGACCCTAAGCCGGAGAAGATGATACCAATAGCTTTTTTGCCATAATTTGCGGCAAGGGACTCAAAAAAGGTGTTGATGGTTAAATGCGGGCCCTGAATTTTTCCTTTTTCGGTTAAATACAGGTTTCCCCCGCGTATGGTCATGTACTTATTGCTGGGGATGAGGTATACCTGGTTGCATAGTACTTTCATTCCATCTTGGGCCTCTTCAACAATAAGCTTACTATGCCTGGTCAACAAGTCAAGCATCCTGCTTTTAAAATCGGCTGATAAGTGTTGAATAATTACATAGGACACACCATCTAAAGGCGTGTGATCAAAAAAAGAATTTATCTCTTCCATGCCGCCCGCGGAGGCGCCAATAGCAATGATGTGATGGGGATCGACTTTCGGTATTGGCATGAACTTAAAGAGCGGTATTAGAATTTATTAAATTCTTAGCGGTGAGTAAATTAAGAGGTCAAATTTACAACTATATATCCGGAATAAAAGCAACCTCTCCTTGTTATTTATGTTCATTTAACATTGGAGGGTTAAATACCTCATATGAGTTAAAATTATCTACTCCTACGTGCTATAAATGAGGCTGTAGGTTAAGTTTTTGTCACAATGTCAATATCTTAAGCCGGTGGGTAAATCAAATTTCGTAGTTTAGCGGCGCCCTTAATGTCACTCAAATGTTCTGGAAACATACCGCTTCTTTTATCCTTAAAAACAGACTCATCGTACTTATCTGCGTTTTGGCACTGAGTGCTTTTATGGGGTTTGAGGCGTCGAAAGTAAAAATAACCTTTAACGGGGGCAAAGTGCTGCCCGTTACCGATTCGGCCTATATTCGTTATAACCAGTTTAAACAAACCTTTGGCCAGGATGCCTCATCGATGGTTCTGGGGATTAAATCAGACAAAATATTTGACAAAGATGTATTTAACGACTGGTACCTCATAGGCACACAGCTTAAACAGATCAAAGGGGTAAAGGCTGTGGTTTCGGCTGCTAATGTGTACAATTTGCAAAAGGATACCCTGCAGCACCGTTTTGTAGTAAAACCATTGGTTACCGGCGTGCTACCCTCGGCGCAGGCGGTTGACAGTGTAAAGCAGCAGCTTTTAAACCTGCCGTTTTACAAAGGTTTGGTATTGAGTAACGACGGCAAATCAACCTTAATGGCTATCACTTTTGACGATAAAATAATCAATACGCCATATCGTGTGCCCATCATTAACAAAATGCTTAAACTGGGGCAACAGTTTGAACAAAAGCATGGCATCAAGGTACATTACTCGGGCCTGCCGCTAATCCGTACCGTTGTGGGCGACCTGGTGGCGCATGAGTTTTCCATGTTCCTGGGGCTGTCTATTTTGATCACGGCTATCATTCTGCTTATCTTTTTCCGGTCGTTTTTCCCGGTGATATTCCCGGTGCTTATTGTGGTGCTGGGTGTGCTCTGGAGTTTAGGCATCCTGTTTATGATGCACTATGAAATGACCATTTTAACCGGCATCATACCGCCGTTGGTGGTGGTTATCGGCATCCCGAACACTATTTTTATCCTCAATAAATACTATCACGAGTTTGAAATATCGGGCAATAAAATGGAAGCGTTGGCCATCGCGCTCGAAAAAGCGGGAATCACCACTTTTATAGCCAACATTACTACCGCTATTGGTTTTGGCGTATTGTGTTTTACCAACAGCGAACTGCTTACCCAGTTTGGTTTGGTGGCCTCGCTGGGTATACTATCCACATTTGCTTTGAGCCTGATATTAGTACCTATTGTATTCAGCTACCTGCCTGCTCCCAAACAAAAACAAACAGGTATTAAAGACAGTAAGTGGATGAAAGCCTTATTGATTAAGCTGGATACCCTGGTACATCAAAAACGGAAAGCCATCTATATCACTACACTGGTGCTGGTGGTTATTTCGGCTGCGGGTATTTATCGCATCAATATCAATGGCTATGTGGTTGATGACCTGCCGCAGCATAATAATACCCTGGAAGATCTGAAGTTTTTTGAATCGAACTTTAACGGGGTGCTGCCTTTGGAGGTAAGTATCGATACCAAACGAAAGAACGGCGTGGTGAACCAAACGGTGATCCGCAAGGTAGAAAAACTGGAAAAGCTAATCTCCTCGTACCCGCAGTTCAGCAGGTCTATTTCCCTCATCCAGGTATTAAAATTCTCGACCCAGGCCTTTTATGGTGGTAGCCCGGAATATTATCGTTTGCCCGACGGTTTGGAGCAGAATTTTATCCTCAACTATGCCGCTAACTCGGGTAAAAGTTCATCTGGCGCGCTGAACACTTACCTGGATAAAGATCATCGTACAACCCGCGTAACTTTTGAAATGATCGACGCCGGTTCCAAGAAAATGAATGTGGTACTGGCCGAACTGCAACCACGTATCGACTCGATATTTAATCCCAAAAAGTTTCATGTGGAGCTTACCGGCTCGAGCATTATTTTTATAAAAGGAACCAATTACTTGCTTAAAAACCTTTACGAAAGCCTGGCCTGGGCCATTTTGCTGATAGCCGGGGTGATGTGGATATTGTTCAGGGGCGTAAAAATGATCGCCATATCATTGGTGCCCAACCTGGTGCCGCTCATCATAACGGCAGGTATCATGGGGTTTTTCGGTATCCCGCTCAAACCATCAACCATACTGATCTTCAGCATCGCGATGGGGATCTCATCCGATCAGACTATTTATTTTATAACCCGTTACCGCCATGAACTTCGCTACACCCGTAAGAGCATATCACGGATAGTCTCAGATACGATACGTGAAACCGGGGTGAGTATGATATTTATCGCGACGGTATTGTTTTTTGGTTTCGGCATATTCGCGGTATCCAAATTTGGTGGAACCGTAGCATTAGGTATCTTATTATCCATAACACTGTTGGTAGCCATGATCAGTAACCTCACGCTGCTCCCTGCTTTTTTACTAAGCCTGGATGGCGGTGTCGACCGTAAAAAGATAAAAGGACCGGATATTGAGGAGTAGCACCTCACCCCGGCCCTCTCCCAAGGAGAGGGAGTAAAAGAGAGTTGTGGGACTTACGAGATTAAAAGCCGGTTGCAGAATTGACTCACCCGGTCTACGCTGCGCTGGACCACCCTCTCTTCGCCTGCGGCGGAAAGAGGGTAAAGAAAAAAAAGAAAACCCCTCTATGCGCGAAGCGGAGAGAGGGGTGACAAGCGCAGCGATGTCGGGGTGAGTCGACGTCGCATTTTATTTTTATAAATATACAAATCAGAACCCTCTCCTTCGGGGAGGGCAGGGAGGGGTATTATGGATCTGAAACTCAACAACAAAGTAGCTGTAGTATTAGCAGCCAGTAAAGGATTAGGTAAAGCAGTAGCAACAGCTTTATCTGCCGAAGGCGCAAAAGTGATCATTGGCTCGCGCGATGAGGCGGAATTAAATAAAACCGCTAATGAAATAAAACAGATCACCGGCAACGAGGTGATCGCCATACCTGTTGATGTGTCTAAGGCCGACGAGATAGAAGCTTTCGTTAGCAAAGCCGCAAACGCTTTCGGACGGATAGATATTTTGCTGAATAACGCCGGTGGCCCCCCTTTTGATAAATTCGAAAATTTTGACGACGAGCAATGGCAAAAAGCTTTTGATCTTAATTTATTAAGCGTTGCACGCCTGAGCAGGTTAGTATTGCCGCACATGCAAAAAACAGGCAGCGGGCGTATCATCAATATTGTTAGTGTTTCTGTAAAGGCGGTGTTGGGCGGTTCTGTACTATCGACCACTATGCGGATGGGCGTGGTAGGAATGGCCAAACTAATGGCCGATGAATTTGGTCCTTATAATATCACCGTAAATAATGTGGCTCCGGGATTGATCCTGACCGACAGGATAAAACACACCTTGCCAAAAGATGTAGACCCTGAGCAGGCTATAAAAGACCGGGCGAAAAGCATCCCGCTTGGCCGTATTGGTAAACCCGAAGAACTGGCTGCGCTGGTTACCTTCCTGGCATCGGAACAGGCTGCTTACATAACCGGAACAACCATACAGGTGGATGGTGGGGCGAGCCGGAGCATTTATTAATTATGCTCAATAATTTGACTTAGTTTTTCAAATGAAAATTATAAAGGACTGCAGTTGTGATGATATCTGGCCATATTTCATACGATTCTAAGCCTGGCAACGCAGGCATAACTGAGGTTTTAGTCCATTTTTTATATTTCATTAAATTGATTTGAGCATTATATTCCAATTGTTTTGAAAACGGGTTGGTAATGCTTAATCTCATTTGTTTATGCAGTTTGTTCTCGTTTTCCTGCATAAAAACTATGGTTAGCGTTTTTTCTTTATTGATAATTTCCGGAACTACCTTCAGGTTTACCAGGCTATCATTCGCCAATTCTGCTTCTATAAATAGTTTTTCACCCGGAAAAATTTGTATTGTTTTTTTGTCAATAACAAACATTGTTGCCGCCATTTTAGCTTCGTAAAATGTGCTGTCATTAACAAATAGTTTTAAATTAAAGGGAGGTCTGGAGTTAACAGTTGATTGCGCTAAGCAAAGCTTGCCGGTTAACATTAAAAAAAGAAGGAAATAAGTTCTCATAATTTATATCAGGCCGAACTACGCACCTTTTTTGGTTTCGCGTAAATAATCAATAACCAGGGTAATAATACTGATGATGCCGGCTATAGTTAAGCCTAGCGCGGCACCCTGAACCAGGTCTTTCCACTTGGAATGGTATAAGGCCGGGATGGCCATGGCGGCCGAAAACAGGATCACGGCAACCAACAACATCAACACCGTACGCCTTACTTTATTTTTCATTCGTCCAAATTAAAAAAATCATTTATAATTTCCGTATTTTTGCAACCTCTAAAAATTGAGGTGAACTATATACATGTATAAGGAATATAAGCAGTTAAAC
>Ga0105239_10003366_pt1 | contig 19640 bp, 16 predicted proteins | sample KBSC44metaG_FD_92761 | JGI IMG/M metagenome (GOLD analysis project Ga0105239, IMG submission 92761) | Corn rhizosphere microbial communities from Kellogg Biological Station, Michigan, USA - KBS C4-4 metaG | ecosystem: Host-associated > Plants > Roots > Rhizosphere > Soil | place: Michigan, USA...
CAGCAGCACGTGAACTCCCCGTTACCGCCGTTGCCGCAGTCGCTCTCACGCTATGACGCCTTCCTGCACAAACTCGCCGCCAAAAATCGCGCCGAGCGATTCGAGTCGGCCGAGCTGATCCTCGCGGCCATCGGAGAGCTCCGGGCCGCGAGCGTCGAATCAGCGGTGGCCTAGAAGCCCGACAGGGCTTCTAGGTCTGCGGCTGACTTTGGGGGCGCTGGGCCGCGCCGGCGCTCACCAGGTCGCCGCTCCGCACGCTCTCATAGCGCTTACCGAGCAGCCAGGCGACCGGAAACCACACAGCGGCAGTGATGGCGCCGAAGATCGCCAATCCGGTCACGCCAAAGGGCAGCACGGCAGCGCTCACCCACGCCGAGCTGAAGTCGCCGAACCGATAAACCACGGTGTCAATGACATTCTTGGCTTTGTATTTGCTTTCCTGGTCGACGACGGTAAACAACATCTCGCGCGTGGGCTTGGCGACCGCGTATTCGGCCACGCGACGCACCACCTGGATCCCGCCGAGAACCATCAGCACCGGCGAGAAGGCCACGGCCAGGAAGGCGATCACCATGATGACGGGGTTGAGCAGCAGGCCGGTCTGCACACCGAAGCGCTTGATGATGCGTCCGGTACCGAATAACTGCAGCACGACGGCGCAGCTATTGACCGCGAGCTCGATGGTCGAATACGCCTGGGTGCGCGCCGCCTTGTCGCTGAACGCCTTGGTAATGAGGTCGCCGAGCTGGAAGTAGACAATGGTCGAGATCCAGGTCATGAGCAGCAGGAACAGCGCCAACAACAACAGGTAGGGCGAGCGCAGCAGCAGGCGGAACCCGTCGATCGGATTGCCGCCGAGCCTGTGATCGAGGGAGGTGCGCTGTGCTTCGGCGCCCCGCGCCAGCAGCCGCTCTTTTTCGCGGGCCAGCATGATGACCAACACCGCGGTCACCGCGAAGCCGCCGGCCGCGATCAGCAACAGGTTGTTGTCACCGATGACCGGCGCGAAGGCTGCGATGGCGGGCCCGAGAATGCCGCCGATGGTGCCGCCGGCGGCAATGAAACCAAACAGCCGCTTGGCCTGCTCACGCGAGAAGATGTCCGCCATGGAGGTCCAGAACACCGAGATGATCAGCAGGTTGAAGGTGCTGATCCACACATAGAAGCCGGCGGCAATCCAACGGTTTTCGCTGCCGCCGCTCACGAACAATGCCCAGAAGGATACCAACGACACTGCGACGAACCCGTAGACCCACGGCAGGAACGTCGACAGTTTCATGCGTGAGGCGAGTCCCGCGTACAGCGGTGCGAACACCAGGCTGGCGATCAACGTGACTGTGAACAGCTCCTGCAGATGTTTGACGCCGTACACCGTTCCCATGGTGTCGCGTACGGGCTTCAGGACCGAGTAGCTGCCGAACAGAAACAGGAAATAAAACATGCTGAGCAACACGGCCCGGACCTCGGGAGGCTCCACGGCGGCGAGTGCTTTCAACAGGCGCGACAGCGCGGAGGGCTGCGAAATTTCAGAGGGCGTGCTCATTCGGTCTCCTCACGCGGCGAAAAACGGCGCGTGCTGGCATTGTCGGGAAAGCGGGCGCCAAAGCAACACGGGCGCGGCGGCTATTTTAGCGCTGACCGCACTCCGGTTGCGCAGGTTCGTCTATCGTCCAACAGCTTCAGCCAACTTTAGGAATCCTACGAGTGCAAAATTGCAACCCTGGCGTTACGCCAGTGTCACATGGGCTCGTGACAGACGACCTCGATATTGTGACCGTCAGGGTCGAGCACGAAGGCGCCGTAGTAATGCTCATGATAGTGAGGTCGCGTGCCCGGAGCGCCGTTGTCACGCCCACCGGGCCATTGTGCCCCGACCGGGGACCCAAGCTACAAGCTCCTTCACAGACACTCAGTCTTGACACTACGTCCCCGGAAAGGTGCAATGCAGGCCCGGGGCTTGCTGGTCACAAGCTATGCATCTCGTCGATACGACCCTGTTCTACTCACCGACCAGCGGTGGTGTAAAGCGATATCTGACCGCGAAGCACGCTTGGCTCAAGGCCCATACTTCGTGGCAGCACACGATCGTCGTGCCGGCCGAGGTGGACTTCACGGAGCCCGGAGAGGTTTCCACGCTGTCCGGATTTCCCGTCCCGGGCACATTCAACTATCGCCTGCCGCTGAATCCCCGGCGTTGGAGTCGCTTGCTGAGCGCGTTGGCTCCCAACCTCATCGAGGCGGGGGATACGTTCCAACCGGCCTGGGCGGCCTGCCAGGTCGCACGTGAGCGCGGCATTCCGATCGCGGCCTTCTATCATTCGAATCTGCCACAGATACTCGGCCGGCGCTTTGGCGGCGGCCTCACCGAGCGCACGCTGTGCCGCTATTTGCGCTGGCTGTATCAGCGCTTCGATGTTGTGTTCGCACCCAGCCGCTTCATGTGCGAGCTTCTGAACGACATCGGCGTCGCGCACACCGTGCACCAACCGCTCGGAGTGGATGCGGAAATCTTTCATCCGAAACGCCGTACCTCCGGACTGCGCGCCCGGCTGGGCCTGCCCGAAGAGACGCGGCTGCTGGTTTACGCCGGCCGTTTCGCCGGCGAGAAAAATCTCCCGGTCCTGCTCGATGCCTTTACGCGCCTCGGACATCCGTACCACCTCCTATTGATCGGAGGCGACCGTCACGCGCGCCCAACGGCGAACGTCACGATGCTGCCCTATCGGCGTGACAGTGTGGAGCTGGCCGAGTCACTCGCCTCGGCGGATGCGCTGGTCCACGCCGGGACCAAGGAGACTTTCGGCCTGGTGTTACTCGAGGCCATGGCCTGTGGCCGGCCGGTGGTGGCCGTACGCGCGAGCGCCATTCCGGAGTTTGTCGACGACAGTGTCGGGATGCTCGCCGAGCCTGGCAGTGGCGCGAGCATGGCGGAAGCCATAGCGGCCCTGTACGAGCGTGACCTCGATGCCGTCGGGGCGACCGCCCGGAAGCGCGTTTTGAGGAAATTTACCTGGAGCAAGGCCTTTCAGGCGCAGACGTTGGCTTATGCCTCACTGCTCGGTGGACACCGATTCCCGATCTCCGACTCCGAAGGGCTCCTAACGGCGCAGCGCGAGTAACAATCGCTTGCCCCACGACCTCGCCGCCAGGGCCAGCACGATTCGCCAGAACAGCCGCTTGGTCCAGGGCGCGGGTCGTGGAGGAATCGCGCGATAAAACGCCGTGGCGAGCTCGCGATGCACGTGGGCGGCCGTGGCGTCGACGATCCACTCACGTGGCGTGCTGGCAATTCGATAACGACGTTGATCGATCCGATAGACCGTCGGATCTTCCAGAACCTCGGGCAAACTCTCCGGCGCCCGGCCGCTGAAGGCCACGGTAACCCGCTCGTCGGGATGATCCGCCGTCCAGCCGATGAGCGTCAGTCCCAACGGGCCGTCGGGATCGCGCCGACAACTCACCCCGCCCCGAAACGTCACAACACGATGCGGCTCCGAGGTCATGGGGTATGCGGTTGTCTCAAGTGTCGTACAAAGGCTCGCAGCGTATGTCTGTCAGTACGGAGTTCGCAATGAAACATTCGTCGTGGGCTTTGTGATGGAGTGCAACGACTTCCTCCCGCGACGGGAGCCTGGTGCCGGAAAACGTGACATGCGGGTGCAATGTCACCACCGTGACGGCCGTTTTCCCGGCAGCATTCTTCCCCATCACCCCGACAGCACCATCGGCGTAGCCATCGACACGCAAGCCGGCCTCGGCCGCGATCGACAGAAACCACAGCATGTGGCAGCTCGCGATAGAGGCGACAAAAGCCTCCTCGGGATCCACGGCGGTGGCCGAAGAGAACGGCAACCTCACGACGTGAGGCGACGAGGAGGCCGGTACCTCGATGCCGCCGTCGAAATGCCAGGTATGAGCGCGGCTGTAGCGATTGTCGGTGAAAACCGCATCGCCCCGTGACCAACGGATCTGAACGTCGTAGCTATGCTCGGACATAACCGCTTCCTCACCACTGTTTACTCCCGGTTATTGTACGCTTGGAAGCATGAGTGCATTCGACGCGCAACCCAGACGTGACCTGACGCTGGTTCACGCCACCTCCCTGGTGGTCGGCATCACTATCGGTACCGGTATCTTTCTGAAAGCAGCCGTCATGGCCCAGGCCGTCGGCACCCCCATGCTGGTGCTCGCGGCGTGGGTCGTGGCCGGCGTGGTGGCCATGTTCGGGGCTTTGACGTTCGCGGAGTTAGGAGCGCTGCTGCCGGATGCCGGTGGTGAATATGTGTATCTGCGCGCGGCATTCGGCGAGGTGCCGGGATTTCTATACGTTTTCAACAGCTTTCTGGTCGGTGGGGCCAGTATTTCGGCCTACGGCGCGGCGGTGGCGATTTTTATTTCCGATATCCATCCGTTCGGTGCGGTGTGGTACGAGCATACCCTCCACTTCTTCGGCGCCAGCTACACGCTGCAGCTCGGCATGCGCCAGGTCATTGCCGTCGGGGTCATCGCATTCTTCGGGCTCATCAACTGTGCGGGCGTGATGCTCGGGGGGCGTGTGCAGACATTGCTCACCGCCGCGAAGGTGCTGTCGATCCTCGGTGTTGCGGTGGGGGTGTTCCTGTTCAGCGATGGCCGTGACTGGTCCCACTTTGCGGCCGGAACTGCGACGGGCGGCGGAGCGAGTGGCTTCGGGGCGGCATTGTTCGCGGCCCTGTGGGCTTACAGCGGTTGGCAGTTCCTGCCCATGGCCGCCAGCGAGGTCCAACAGCCGGATCGAAATCTGCCGCGTGCCATCATTGGCGGAACCCTGCTGGTGCTCGCCATCTACATGCTCATCAACGTGGCCTACCTCTACGCGCTCCCCCTGTCGCAGGTGGCCACAGCGAATTCGACTGCCTACCCGGATGCGCCGTCGGTGGCCGCCCGCACGGTACAAACCTTCCTGGGCACCAAGGCGGCACCGATCGCGGCGCTGATCTTCCTGGTATCCGCCATGGGGGCCCTGAATGGCACCATCCTCGCGCGCGCACGCGTTCCCTACGCCGCCGCGCGCGATGGCTTGTTTTTCTCGAGCTTTGGACGCCTGAGCCCGCATTCGCGCGTGCCGCTGACCTCCATCGTGCTGGTCAGCGGTTGGGCCGCACTGCTGGCCGCCTCGGGTACTTTCGACCAGCTCACCAACATGGCCGTGTTGTCCTATGCCCTGTTCTGGATTCCGGTCGTCCTGTCGGTCATTGTGCTACGGCGCAAGCTTCCTGACGCGCCGCGCCCCTATCGTGTCATCGGCTACCCGTTCGTGCCGATCGTCTTCGTGCTGATGATGTGTTGGATCGTGGTCAATGCGTTCATCACCAGCCCGGTGGAGTCGGCAGCCACGCTTGCCCTGATTCTGATCGGCCTGCCGCTGTATCCGCTGTTCCACGGCAAGAGCAGTCGCAGCAAGGCCAGCGCGCCTCCCGAGCCCTCACGCTGACTCGAGCTCCCAAAGAGTCAGCGGCGCTCCCTTGCGCAGCCAAAACCCGGCGCCGGCTTCGGAGAAGTTCTGGCGCAGGTGTTTGCGATACCACTGGCCGGAGCGCAGATGCACGTTGGCATCGGTGCGCTCGGTATCGCAGTTGAATTCCCAATCGAGCTTGGTCAGGGCACTGAAGTACAGGATGCCACGGCACAGTTGGGCGAAATTGGCGAGAGTAGCGCTGGCCGTACGCGCATCCAGGTACTGCAGGACGTCGTAACAGATCATCAGGTCGAACGGCGTGGACGAGCGGTAATCCTGAATCTCGCCGTGCTCCCATCCATAGCGCTGACAGAGGTACTCACTCGTCTCCAGGCCCGTGTATTGGGCCCGAGGCAGACGACGGAGTAACGGTGCCCGCAGCATTCCCGTGCCGCAGCCCGCATCCAGAATCCGTCTCACCGGCAGACCGGTGTGCTCCGCGAAGGCGGCGATGAGATGTGCCCTTCCCTGCATCTCTCTCCGGGTGGTGACCGCGGTACGGGGGTTGTAATAAAAACGTTCGTAATAGTCTCGATCAAAGGGCATTGGCGTTCAGCAGCGCTCATGAATGATGAAGGCGCTAGAGGGTAGCACCACTGCCTGACTCCTGGCGCCACCTGAAAGACAGGACCGCCGCCGCTTCAGGTCTCGGCGGCCTCAGTGTTCTGCTGAGTGGTCAGACCAAGCTCGGTCAGCAATCTCTCGGTGTCGATCGGCTTCGGCAGACAGGCGTCCGCCCCGGCAGCCAGAATACGGTCGACATTATCGGAGCTGGGAAAGCCGGTGACGGCCACGATGCGAATGTGGTTCAACGTGGGCCGCGCCCGCAGCCGCCGGCAGACCTCGAACCCGTCCATTCCTGGCATCATGAGGTCGAGTACCAGGGCATGCGGCCGGAATGACTCCACCATGACTCCCGCCTCGAAACCGTCGTGCGCAATCTCGGTTTCGACATGGTCATCCCGCTCTTGAATGACCTCGGAAATCAAACGTCCGACATTGGGATCGTCATCCACGATCAGCACCCGATCCGGTCGTCCTGAATGCCGTGGCACGGGAGTCGCGCCCCGACTGCGGGCAAACTCCTCCACGTCACTCAGCAAAAAGCGGCGATGGCCGCCGGGTGTGGTCAACGATCGCAACAATCCTCGCGCGGCCCACTGACGCACCGTCACGGGATTCACCATCAGCAGCTCCGCGACTTCATTGGGTGTCAGGTGGGTCTTCTGTTTTGATTTTTTCATATTTCCGTTTTCCGTGCGTCCCCATCCGGCGCCCTCGAGGCGCCTGACTCCTTGTCCTGTCCTGACCGTCTCTCTCGTCCACTGAAGTCGACCCCTTCGTCATTTCAGTGGCAGGCAATGAGTCAATCGTTTATATCGATTTTGTCGATTCGAACTCAAAAACTCCAACAGAATCATGGGATTCTGAGTTAACACAATATCAGGAGAGACCGATGCTGCGCCGCTCGACGTGGACTTTTGCCCAAAGATAATGAGACGAAGGGCGCCGCCAGGGGATTTTAGTGACTGAAAATGCGTTCGATCATTGCCCCTGAGTCCACACTGCGGGGCAACGTACCGAAAGCAGCGGGGGCCGCGGACGACAAACGGGATGTCACGAACGCCTCGGCCGAGGTTTCGGGTCCATGGGCCAACAATACCGCGGCCTGCACGGCCAGCGCGATCTTCTGGGTGACATACCGCGAACGTAACTCGACGTCTGTTGGATCAGCCAGCTCCGTGAGCAGCTCGTCCACGAAGCGATCGTATCGTGTGTCCTTACCCCTGCGCTGCGCGAGCAGGGCGCCGAGCACCTCGATGGTGCGCGGCTCACGCGCGAAAGCGCGCAACACATCGAGACACATGATATTTCCCGAGCCTTCCCAAATTGAGTTCAGCGGCGCCTCGCGATAGCGACGCGCGATCGGGCCTTCCTCGATATAACCGTTTCCGCCCAAGACCTCCATGGACTCGGCAATCACCGTGGGGGCGCGCTTGCACACCCAATATTTCGCCACCGGCGTCAGAAACCGGCGCAGCAAGACTTCAGACTCTTCGTCCCGCGCGTCGAAGGCACGTGCCAGCCGCATGACCAGCACAATGTGCGACTCGCACTCCAACGCCAGGTCGGCTAGGACATTACGCATCAGGGGTTGGTCGATTAAAAGCCGCCCAAACACGCTACGCTGCCGGGCGTGATGGATGGCCTGGGCCACGCACTGGCGCATCAGGCCGGTCGTGGCAGTGGCGTTATCAAAGCGCGTGTAAACCCCCATTTCCAGAATGGTTTGCACGCCACGGCCTTCCTCACCGACCAGCAGACCGTAGGTATCCTCGAAAACCACTTCACTGGAAGCGTTGGAGTGATTACCCAACTTGTCCTTCAGTCGCTGCAGCAACACCGTGTTGACCGTGCCGTCGGGTAGAAAACGGGGCACGAAGAAACAAGACAGGCCGGCGGGAGCCTGGGCGAGCACCAGGAAGGCGTCGCACATGGGCGCGGAAAAGAACCATTTGTGCCCGGTGAGGCGGTATTCACGCCCTGGGCCACCGGCGCCTGTTGGAACGGCGCGCGTGGTGTTGGAGCGGACGTCGGAGCCGCCTTGCTTCTCCGTCATGCCCATACCCATCAACACACCCCGCTTAGCAGAGGCGGGCACGAACCTCGGGTCGTACTCGCGCGACAGCAGCCGCGGCAGCCATTCGCCGAAATCCTCCGGCTGCCGGGCCAGCGTCGGGACCGCACCGTAGGTCATGGTCGCAGGACACTGGGTGCCGTTCTCGATTTCGGCCCACAGCATGTAGCCCGCGGCACGCGCCACGTGGGCGGCCGATCCGTGCTCGGACCAGGGACCGGTGTGCAAGCCCTCACCGACCAGGCGGCGCATGAGCTCGTGCCACGCCGGATGAAACTCGACCTCATCGCGCCGCCGCCCGAAGCGATCGAACAACTTCAGCACCGGCGGATTGCGGTTCGCGGTATCACCGAGGGCAAACATTTCCGCCTTGCCCAACCGCTCACCGAGCGAGACCATGCGGTCGTGGTCGGAGGCGGATCCTTCGCGCGCCAGGGCATCCACCAACGCGGCGTTGGTGGTGAACAGGTTGTAGTCGACCAGGTCGGTCGATTGATTGGTGACGTCACGTGTTGGAGTCGTCATGACTCGAGTCCCTCCTCCGGTTGGCCACTGCGGCACGCGGTGGATACGGTAGCGTAAATAGCGATCTCTCGGATACGATATTCGGATGAGAATCGGGCTCATTTCCGACACGCATGGTTTGGTGCGGCCCGAGGCGCTGCAGGCATTGGCTGGCGTGGAACGCATCATCCACGCCGGCGATGTCGGTGGTGCGCCTGTCATCGAAGCACTGAGCCGGATTGCTCCGGTGGATGTCGTGCGCGGGAACAACGACAAGGATGCCTGGGGCCAACAACTTCCGGCCTGGCTTGCCCTGGAGTTTGACGGTGTCGGAATTCACGTTCTGCACGACCTGAATGACATGGACGTAGACCCAGCCGCAGCAGGCTTCCAGGTGGTCATCACCGGCCACTCTCACAAGCCGCTGATCAGCAATCGGGAGGGTGTGCTGTTTGTGAATCCAGGCAGTGCGGGCCCGCGACGTTTCAGCCTGCCCATCGCGCTCGGTTACCTGACGATCGAAGCAGGTGCAGCGCGGGCCGAGATTCAATCGATTTTGTGAGCCGCTCTGCGATATCCACCGGTGGGGTCGCGGGAACTATTGCCTTGGCCGTCAGGCCGCTAGTACGCTCCGACCCCGTGATTGCACCTATCTCGGATATGACGATGACCGCTTCACACGACATCAACGAGCCGCGCCAGCAGGCGATCTGGCCCTGGGTGCTGATGCCCGTAGTAGTGCTGCTCGTGGCGTTTGCGCTGAACCACTTGAAGGACGAAGCCCAAAGCGCCGCCGCCCAGCCACAGTCCCACTCGGCGGCGACCGCGACCAGCGAGCCGTAGCGGTCGCACTGGCACCGCGAGCCGTGATATGCTAGAGGGCTCCGTTGCCCTCTCGTGCCACCATGACCCGCCCTGCCCCCAAGCCCTCCAAACGCGCGCCCAAAGTCGGTTTTGTCAGCCTCGGCTGTCCGAAGGCCCTGGTCGACTCCGAGCGTATCCTGACTCATCTGCGCGCCGAAGGGTACGAGGTCTCGCCGACCTATGACGCAGCCGACGTGGTGGTGGTCAACACCTGCGGATTCATTGACGCCGCGGTCGATGAATCTCTGGATGCCATCGGCGAGGCGATCGAGCAGAACGGGCGTGTGATTGTCACGGGCTGCCTGGGCGCAAAGCCCGAGCGTATTCTCGAGCGCCATCCGCGCGTGTTGAAAGTGACCGGACCGCACGCGTACGAGGATGTGTTGAATGCGGTTCACGATCATCTGCCGCCGCAACACGATCCGTTCTTCGATCTCCTGCCGCCCCAGGGCGTGCGGCTGACTCCCCGACATTATGCGTACCTGAAGATCGCCGAAGGCTGCAACAACAAGTGCAGCTTCTGCATCATTCCCGATATGCGCGGGAAGTTGGTGAGCCGCCGCATTGATGATGTGTTGCGTGAAGGCGAGAAGCTGGTGAAGGCGGGGGTGAAGGAGCTCCTGGTCATCTCCCAGGACACCAGTGCCTACGGCGCCGATGTCCGCTATGCCGCCGGCACGTGGCGGGACGAGAGTTACGAAACCCGCTTCATCGACCTGGCGCGCGGCCTGGGATCGCTCGGGGCATGGGTTCGGCTGCATTACGTCTATCCGTACCCGCACGTCGATGAGGTTATCCCCCTGATGGCGGAACGGAAGGTGCTTCCCTACCTGGACATCCCGTTTCAACACGGCAGCCCCTCGGTATTGAAACGCATGAAGCGGCCGGCGCACGCGGTCAACACCCTGGAGCGCATTCGTGCCTGGCGCGCGGTGTGCCCGGAACTGGCCATCCGCAGTACCTTTATTGTCGGATTTCCCGGCGAGACCGAGGCGGAGTTCGAGGAGTTGCTCGAGTGGATCGAGGCCGCCCAGCTCGATCGCGTCGGCTGCTTCAAGTATTCGCCCGTGGAAGGCGCCAAGGCCAACGACCTGCCGGATCACGTGCCGCCGGAGGTGCAGGAAGAGCGCTACGTGCGGTTCATGGAGCGCGCGGCTTCGATCAGTGCCGAGCGGCTCGCGGCCCGGATCGGGAAGCGCATGCGCGTATTGGTGGATGCCGTCGAGAAAGATGTGGCCATCGCCCGGAGTGAGGCGGACGCCCCGGAAATTGACGGCGTGGTACGCATCAAGCGCGCGAAGGCGCTGAAAGCCGGCGATTGGGCGGACGTGGAAATTACGGCGGCCGATGCCTACGACCTCCAGGGCCGGCTCATTGCCTGAGACTCCCGATCTCGAGGCTTACTTCCGACGCATCGGCTATGCGGGGCCCCGCACGGCCACTTTCGACACTCTCGCCGCCTTGCACCGCCTGCATCCGCAGGCCATTGCCTTCGAGAATCTCGACGCGCTGCTGAGGCGTCCGATCGTGCTCGGCATGGCGGCATTCGAGCGCAAAATGCTGGCGGGCGGTCGCGGCGGCTGGTGCTTCGAGCAGAACCTGCTGTTGGGCGGGGTGCTGGAGGCCCTCGGATTTCGCGTCACCGGGTATGCAGCCCGGGTGCTGTGGGGCGTGTCGGACGGGATCACCCGGGCCAGGACGCATATGTTGTTGGGAGTGGAGTGCGGCGGCGGCGAACTCTACATCGCGGACGTTGGGTTTGGCGGACTCACCCTGACCGGGCCGTTGCGGTTGATGGCGGATATCGAGCAGTCCACTCCTCACGAGACTTTCCGGCTGGCCGCGACGGGGCGTGATGGTTTCGTGCTCGAGGTGCTGCTGCGCGGCGCCTGGAAGCCGATTTACAGCTTCGACCGACAGCCGCAGGTATTGGCGGACTACCAGATGTCCAACTGGTACCTGTGTAACTTCCCGGAGTCTCCGTTTCTCCAGAACCTGATGGCGGCGCGGGTGACGCCAGACCGTCGTTATGCGCTGCTCAACAATAGACTCACCACATACCACCGGTGCGGTGAGTCGGAGCAGATCACGCTCACCTCTCCTGGTGATCTGCGTGAAGTGCTCGAGGGTGTGCTGCAGATCGTGCTGCCTGAGGACCCCGGACTGGAAGCGGTGCTGGAGCGCTTCAGTACTGATAAGTTGCGTTGATTCCGTAGGTCAGCGGTTCCGCCCAGGCACCCGCGCGTAAGACATAGCCGGCGGGTGTGCCGTCGTTATAGAAGCCGGTGAGGGTGGGACCCGCGCCGATCGCGGGTTGATAGTACTTGCGGTTGAGCAGATTGCGGCCCCAGAGGCTGAATTTGAGCCGGTGTGACCAGTCGGTTTCCTGGGACAGGGTCAGGCGTCCATTCAACAGACCATAGGACGGCTGGGTGTCGAATTGTGATCCCGGCATCGCGGGGCCGGCAGCCACCGAAGTAAACATCGGGGCACGATAGACATAGTCGAGATGAACCATGACATCCCGACGATCCAGATGCAGGAAAGTGTAGTCGCCGGCGAGTGAAGCGCTGTAGCGGGGTGTATACGGAAGCGCGAAGAGGTGCTTGATATTCTCACCCACGACATAGGCCTGGCTGCTGCCATGGGTGGCGGGATCAAACAGGCTGCCCGCCAGCACGTCGGCCTTATCCAGGGTCCAGTTGAGATACGTGCCCTGGGCGCTCACAGAGAGGTCCGGCAGCGGCGCCAGGCGGAGTTGGAAGCTCGCCCCCCGGACCGTTACGCTCTGAAACACGAACCTCTCGTCTCCGTCGAAGCCCAACGGCAGCACGGCTTGCACATCCTTGCGCCGACTGTCGAAGAGGGCCACATCGGCGCTGAGTCGGTGATCGAGCAGCTCGGACTTCAGACCCGCTTCGTACGTGGTCGAGCTCTCGGGGCGATACGTGTTGCGCTGAAAGTCGCCCGCGGGAGCGGTTTCCAGCGCACCGCCGGACTCAAATGCAGTACCCACCCTGGCGTAAGTGCTGAAAGCCGGGGTCCACTGCCAGGTCGCGGTGAATTCCGGATTGGCGCGGTTGTAGCTGACGTGGCTGAGCCCGTCGCTCTCCATGACGGTCGTTTTGTTGAGAACCACGGTGCGCTCGGCGTCCTTGCTCTCCCTGGTGTAGCGGCCCGCGGCGGAGAGCTCGAGGCGCCGCCCGAGAAAAGCCGGCTGCCAATGCAATCGCGCGAACACCGCCTGTGAATGAGTCGCGGCCGCGACCGTGCGCACTTCCGTATCGTTGATCTGGTAGAAATCCAAGTCATCATAGTGGGAGCCGGCTTCGCGGAAATAACTCGCCCCCAGCCGGTAATCGAGCTGCTGACCGAGCCATTCGCCGCTGAAATGCAGATCCTGCGAGAACTGGTGCTGCTCGTACGAGTCGATGGTTGTCTCGGAGTAGCCGAAAAATTCCGCGTAGTCGTGTTGCTCGTTGGCGCTGAGGGTGCGATAGCCCGTGAGCGACTGTACCGTGAGCGCCGGCAGCACCTGCCAGGTGAGGGTGAGCCCCTGGGCAGTGTGATTCGAGGTACTCAACAACTCGTAGAGGGGTCGATAGCTCGAGGTCATCGGCCCGCGCGGGTCCGCGTAGTAGACATAGCCGGGAAAGGTTTCCACACCATTTTCTGCCGGAAGGGAATCGTACCCCGGCGTTGAATCCACGACGCTGCGCTCGATGAAATATCGGGCGCTGAGGTTGGAAATTCCATCCCAAAGCAACTGCAAGCGGATGGCACGCTGCTTGTCCTCACCGAAGCCGTGCTCTGTCGCGAGCTGATTCTTGACGTACCCGTCAATACCGCTGACCACGCCGGTCACTTTCGCGGCAAAGCCGTACCAGCGCGGCAGGTCGACGGAGCTCAGCACCCGGTAGCTGTTGCGATTGCCGAAATCCACGCTCTCGTCGAAATCCAGGCGCCCGGTGGGTGACTGGCTGATGAGGTTGATTACGCCACCGGTGGTGTTACGTCCGAAGGCTGCGCCCTGCGGGCCAGCGAGGACTTCCACACGTTGCAGATCGAGCAGGTCGAAGGTATTCCCCTGGAGACGCGCGAGGTAGAAGCCGTCCTCGTAAATCCCGACTGCCCCATCCAGGGTGATATTCCCGGCAGCAGTAGGTCCCTCCCCGCGCATAGTCAGGCTGAGGGTATCCAGGGAATTCAGGGAAACCGTGGACGAAATATCAGGCACTGCCTCGGCAATCTCCGCGAGGGTGGCGACCCCACGGCTCTCCAGGTCCGTGCGCTGGAGGGTTGTTGCCAAGTGTGCCGGATGGTCGCCGAGAGCGGTCGCCTGGGGGCCCGTGGGAGCGTCCAGTGGAGCAGGCTCGTCAGCGTAGGCGCTCGCGGTAAGCAGCCCAAGGGCGACGGCGGCCGCAGCCGGTATCCGGATCCGGTCGGGAGGAAGCATTCGTTACTTGATTTTCGTCAGAAAAGAGGCTTTTCGAGGGTACTTGGGCAATGTGACAGGATGAGGACGGCCCACCGTGAGCCGCGTCACACGGGCAGCGAGTCGCGACGGCGGACCAGCCCACCGCGGGTCTGTCACATCGAGACCAACGTCGGACACCGAAGTGCGTCATCCAAACATCACGGAACTGTCATTTGGCGATGTTGGTATCGGCGCCGCCGATGGGAAGGACTCGAGGACTATGACAGGACCCGCATGCACCGGAAACAAACCAACATGGATGTTCTTTTTGATCCTGTCGTTGTATTTCGACTGCGCCGGCGCCGCGCCGCCGGCGATCTTCAGCCAACCCGCTTACCAGAGCCCCGTGCGCGGCGATCCGGGCGATCTTTTGATATTACCGGGCGATGGCTTTGCGGGCACTGATACGGTCGTCTACCAGGTCGTCGGCGATACGACGCAGCCGCTCACGCCGCCCACCGCCGTTCCGACACAGTCGAGCGCCGCCTCGGGCACGGCGCCCATCGTCAGCGCACTCGATGTTCCCCACTCGCTGACCGTGTTATTGCCCTCGGTCATGAAGACGGACCAATCGTATGCCATATGGGTCCGGCACGCGGACGGCGAATGGAGCAATGGCATTCTCATCAATGACGCGCGGCCGTTGTGGATCACGCCGGATTCAGCATACGTCACGGCGTTCACCGCGAACTTGCCTCGGTATCTGAAGGTTGTCGGGCGCAACCTGCAACCGGCTCCGGGTGCGGCAACCCAGGTCATGCTGACGGGACCCGGTACCTACACGCTCACGGCGACCAACGACAACTACCCGGCGAACTCCATCGACCGCTACGCGGCGACTGTCGCTCTGCCGACCAACATGCCGGCCGGCAACTACCAGGTTCTGGTGAGCCGTGACGGCGTCAGTTGGATCAGCGTAGCGAGCGGACAGCAGCTCAGTGTCAATCCGGACCCGGCAGCACCTGCCACATTTCCCGTGAGCGCCTTCGGCGGCTGCGTGGCCAACGACGGTATCGATGATACGCCGTGCATCGTCCAGGCCATCGCAGCGGCCCGGAAGGCTGGCGGCGGCAGCGTGGTGCTCGGTCCGGGAATCTGGGACATGACCAATAACAGTCAGTCCGGCGTGACGTACTTCGGAGTCCTCGTGCCCGCTGGCGTCAACCTCATGGGTGCCGGCTCCAGCTCGACCACCCTTCGGCGCGATACGACCTGGAGCATGTCCACCCCGATATTGACCCTGCAGGGCTACAACACCGTTCAGGACATCACGTTCCAGGACGCCTATGTTTACCAGCCGACCGACCCGGGCCGGATGTTGATCGGGCTGGGAGTCGCCCCTGCCAATGCCCAGTCGTATAACACGACGGACCCGAGTGTCGTGAGCCACGTCATCATCACCCAGAATGTATTCGATCAGCCGTTCGTGGGCATCCAGGACGGCGGCATGCCGATCGACCACCTGTTCGTCACGAACAATGACTTCGGCGCGTACAGCACCGGGCTCTTCCTGGACATGACTCATTTCGTCAGCGATTCGGTCATTGCTTACAACACTTTCGAGCCGGGCAGCTACATCAACACGGCCATCGGCCAGGGAACCATTCCTACCGGCATCAGTGCCGGCCAACGGGTGGACTTCAGCGCCAACGTCGCTGACGGAACCTCGACAAAATACCTGTACAACCCCTCGACCGATCCGAAGGGATTCCGGGCCACGTTCTTCTGGTCGCTGATGGGCAACCATGAGCAGGTGCTGGTTTCCAACAACACTTCGACCTGCGCGGGTGACAAGGACGGTGACGGGGAAGCCATCGCTTTCGACGGACATGGCAACACCAGCGCCTTGCCCGTCGCGGAGCCGGTTCTGGCGGCGACGTCGAATACGGTGACGGTGCAGGGACCGTTGCTGACACCGGGATCGTCAACTGCTTATACCGAATTCTGGGTACAGATTGCGCAGGGCACCGGTGTAGGACAGGTGCGCCCGGTCACGGCGTACTCGAGCCCGTCAGGGCAGACAGTCGTTCTCACGGTATCCCCGGCTTGGGATGTCGTGCCCGGGCCTGACAGTCAGGTGACGACCTCGAAGGAGTATTGGCAGGTCTACACGGTGGATAACTTCATAGACCAGCGCCAACCCGGGTGCACCAAGGGAAATGCCAATCAGCCCGCGGGAGGCACCATATCCCTGTGGGCAGGCAGCTCCGACTCCGCGATCGAGGGAAACCAGCTATTCGACACCAGTGGCATCCAGTACAACCTGGGCTACACGGTTCAGAGTACCGCGTACAGCACCACACCATCGACCGCCTTTCAGACGTTCCTCGACATTCGAAACAACACCGTGGAGGGGGAATACGCCTGGGGGGCGAGCTGCAGCTATTCCGGCATACGGGGATGGTATGGCGCCTCTCCGGATGCACCGGCGGCGCCACCTATCGAGTCCTACGGCGTCTCCATCTCTCATAACACGGTGAGCCAGGCGGATGACATCAACGGCGGAGCCATCGCGCTCAACAAAACCTGGTATGGAGGGCCGCCGCCCTCGACCTGGCAGTATGCCGAAAGTACGCTCATTTTCCTGAACACGATCAACAACATCACCAATCCGCCCGCGACGCCCTCCTCCAGCTACGCGAGTTGCTCTGCCACTTATCCGCGCCAGGGCATCCACGTCGGGGATCCCCTCGCGTGGCACACGGTGCTCTATGCCAACTCCTGCAATAACGTGGCGCAGACCCTGAGTGACCAGGGGACCGCGACTCAGCGCGCCTGCAGCATCGGTAGCGTCCCGGCGAACTCCTGTGAATGTGCCCCGTACGTGCAGGGGAACGAAGTGAATGTATCCACCAACAATAGCACCGCCTCAGCGACCTTCGCGGCCGCGCAGAATGCGGGTGACCTCAACCTGGTGGTGGTGAATTGGGACGGCGCCACCCAGATCAGCTCGGTGACGGACAGCAGCGGCAACACCTATTCGCTGTTGGGAGGGGCCACGGATGGGCTCCCTCCTGGTACTTCTCCGGCCGCTGTCCAGGCGACCTATTACGCCAGCAACATCGCCGCGTCCGGCAGTAACACGGTGACGGTGAGTTTCAGCGGCTCCTCCTCGAGCGCGATCGAGTTGCGCCTGGCCGAGTATCGTGGGATCGACCCCAACCATCCCATCGATGTCACCAGCAGCGCCTATGCAAGAGCCAGTACGCTTGCCGACAGTGGTTGGGTGACGGCAACCAACGCCAACGATCTGCTGGTGGGTATCGGAATCAGCGGGAGCACCACGGCAGCCCAGCCGGCCTGGGGATATACGGCGCGGCAGTCGAATGTCGGCGAGGCACTCGGCACTGATCTGATCGAAGACCAGCTCGTAACGACCAAAGCGGCATACCACGCCTCCGCCACCATTTCATCTTCGAGGACCTGGTGGCTGATGCAGTTCGTGGCGCTCCGGCTCGCCGGCGGCGGGAACACCAACACCCAGGCGCTGACGACGCCTTCCAGCCTCACCGCTACAGTGAGCTCGGCAGGTGAAGTCGACCTGAGTTGGACCGGGGCCACGGATAACATCGGGGTCAGTGCGTATCTCATTGAGCGCTGCGCGGGCGCATCGTGTGCGAGCTTCGCGCAGATGGGAAGTGTGGGGGCGGGGGTGACCCGCTACAGCGACACGGGATTGCTGGCCGGGACGGCCTACACGTACCGGATTCGGGCTACGGATGTGGCGGGATTGATGAGTGGGTATTCGGGGACGGTCAGTGCAGTGACGCTTGCGGCGGCGGCGTCCGACTGACAATCGGAAAACTTTTCGTCACCTGTCACCGGACAATCCCTACGGGCTCACCTGGTACGGAAACCTCCATGCGCTCCTGCTCCCCGCGCACTGGCCGCCGTGTAGGAAGCTGCATCAGGTAATCTACTCGCATGACTCAGTGCTGGTGGCTCTATCTGCTCGTGTGCCGCGATGGCCGGACGTACGCTGGCATCGCCACCGATGTCGCGGCCCGCTTTGCCGCTCACAGCAGCGGTAAAGGGGCGAAATTCACGCGCTCCAACCCTCCGGTCCGCGTGCTTGGCGCACAGGCCTTCGCCAGTAAGTCCGAGGCACTCAAGGCGGAGGCGGCGCTGAAGAAACTCGATCGTCCGAAGAGGTTGGAGTGGGCTCGGAAATGTGCGCTGGTTTCTGAGGGGACTCTGGATCGGGCCGTTAGGTAGCCTGAGAACACGGAAGAATTGAGTGTCGCGGTGGGCTGGGTCCGCATGCGGTATCCTGACCATGCCGGCATGATTCACATCGGCAGAAATGGAGGGCTGACGATTGAAACTCACGACTTGCTTGCCATGGGTGCTTGGGGCCCTTTGGTGCGTAGGGACAGGCGCAATGGCGCAGTCAATTGATAGTGATACGAAGCATGCCTCCGATGCGGACGCCTTCCTGCAAAGGGAGCTGATCCTGAAGCACATACCTGGCATGTCTGTCAGTGTTGCGCGCCATAACAGGGTGCTGCTGGCGAAAGGCTACGGGCGGGCGAATCTCGAATTGTCTGTGCCTGCCTCAGAACACACAGCGTATGAACTGGCTTCGCTCACGAAGCCTTTTACGGCCCTTGCGATCATGCTGCTCGTCGAGCAGGGGCGATTATCCCTAACAGATCCGGTAAAAAAGTTCCTACCGGCGGCGCCCTCCACCTGGGATCAAATCACGGTGAGTCAGCTCCTGAGCCACACCTCCGGGTTAGGAGATTACTTCTCTGTCGCTGAGCTGAGGTCGGGCTCAGTCTTCGAATGGACCAGGGAATACAGCCCTGAAACCCTCTTGCCTCTACTCTTCAAAGTTCCAATTGTAGCCGCGCCTGGTGAGAAGTGGTCCTACAGCAATACGGGTTACTACGTACTCGGACTTATCCTCGAAAAGGTGAGCGGTCAACCTTACGAGCAATTCCTACAACAAAAGATCTTCGCACCGCTCGGCATGACTGAGACTCGCCGAATGTCTCGAGAGGACATCATTCCCGAACGCGCATCAGGATACGTTTGGTTCGGCGGAACTCTCAAGAACGCTATACATACGAGCAAGTCGTGGGCTTATTCTGAAGGCGGTCTTGTCTCGTCGGTGTCGGATCTCGCTAAAGCCGCCCAGGGGCTATTCGGAGACAAAATACTGACGAAGGCGATGATCCAATCAATGTGGCAGCCGTACCGGCTGAACGATGGGCGTCTCATTCCACATGGACTCGGGTGGAATATCGAAGGCGAATCAAAAGAGCGCGAGGTTTCTCACAGCGGCAATAAGCCCGGTTTCTCATCAAGCATCCGGTATTTCGAAGACGAATCCTTGACAGTAGTCGTTCTGCTGAACGTAGATACCGAAGATCCTCGACAGGGAGATGCGGGCGCGATCAGCTACAGAGTAGCGAGCGCCTTTCTGCAGCAGTCTCATTGAGCCGAGTCAACACGACCCAACGCGATCTGCGGCCAGTGATCGCTATCGGGAAGTCCGCCTTAGTCCTTACGAGTGCGAAATTCCTTCCGGCGGCTGCGCGCTCAGGATCCTCACCAAACGGTTTCGCGTCGCAGCACGGGGAGCGTGACTCTCAAGAGCAGGCCTATACCCACTCTGACCAGAGCGTATGATGCTCGACGCAACCGGCAGACGCGGC
>Ga0105239_10003368_pt1 | contig 19625 bp, 14 predicted proteins | sample KBSC44metaG_FD_92761 | JGI IMG/M metagenome (GOLD analysis project Ga0105239, IMG submission 92761) | Corn rhizosphere microbial communities from Kellogg Biological Station, Michigan, USA - KBS C4-4 metaG | ecosystem: Host-associated > Plants > Roots > Rhizosphere > Soil | place: Michigan, USA...
AACGGGGGCCGGTGCCGGTGGAGCAACAGGGGTAGGTGCTGGTTGTTCGACAACCACGGGAGCAGGGGCTGCAAAAGTTTGTTGTGCTGTACTTGCACGGGCAGCAGCAGGGTTGTCAAACTGTATAGAGCCTGATTCGGCACGTTTTTGTTCCAGATCGCGCTGGCGACGGGCTTCGCGTTCAATTTCTTTACGTTCCTGGGCGTATTGGTATAATTTACGGCCCTGGATCTTGGGCAGGTAATCAACCGCCATTTCGGCTCCATTCGTTGTTTTTACGCTAAATACAGCACCAATGATCTCTTCTTTGGTATGTACATCAACAATATCCTTCCAAACAAAATCAACAAACTTGATGGATAAACCCAGGTTGGCCGGAGTAAAAAACAATACACGTTTGTTGGTAATGGCAATGCAATCCGGAAATAAGTTTACCAATGGCTTTTTCTGAACCGCTATATAAATGATCTCTTCACCAGAAGATAGCAGATCCACCAGGCGGGAGTATACTTTTTCAACTGCTTTAGGATCTTGTTCCTCGTTTAAAAATTTCTCAATCATGTTTTTAGCATTTATGATGCGTGCAAAAATAATAATAATACCGGTTAAAAGGTAAGATTTTAGTATCAAGTAGCTAGTATCATGACTCCTCTGCATGATCTTATCGGATTTAAAAATCTTGATACTCGATACTAGCTACTTGATACTAAAATGGATTAAGCAATCAGCAAATTACATCCGCGGATGTCTGACTGGTCAAACCTGCCCAATACCTCAAAGGCTCCATCATTGTTGATCTTACCCAGATCCTGCGTAGCAATAAATGAGCAGGAGTTGATATTAGCCAGATCGATCACATTGATACCGCCTGTTTTGCCTTTTGCTAACGTACTGATCGGGTCGTTAGTATCACGGATGATGATTTTCATCCAGGGCGGGCATTCAAAAATACCATCGCCCTTGGAATAGGCCTGCGATAGGAGCTCGGTCATACCGTATTCTGAATGGATATGGCTTACGCCAAAGCCTTTACACAGGGTATCATGCAGTTCCTCGCGGATCATCTCTTTGCGCCGGCCTTTCATACCGCCGGTTTCCATAACAATCAATTCGGGGAAATTAACTTGATAGGTTTCGATAAAATCAAGCAAGCCAAAGGTAACCCCGATTAAAAGTGTGGGGCGTCTGGCTTCCTGTTGTTTTTGTAGTTGCTGGTATAATTCGTCGTGATTATATAAAAAGAAACCGCTGTCGGGGTTTTCGGATTGTTTGATCAGGTCATCAACCATGTAAATGAGCGACGAACCTTCGCGCTCCAGGTATGATGGCAACAGAGCGAGTACCGTATAATCCCTGATATCGCCATAAAACAATTGAAACGCGTGTCTGAAACTATTCTCATACCAGGTTTTATCGCTTACCAAATGACGGCTGGTAACCATGCCTGTGGTGCCCGAACTGGTAAAGGTTAGTTCAACCGGGGCATCGGTGCTCAATATCCGGTGCGATTTGAAAAATTCTATGGGTAGAAAAGGGATCTGCTCAACTGCAGTAATATTATTCACATCAACCCTTAGTCCCGAAATAAATTGCCGGTAAACGCTACAGTTTTTAGCTTGGTGCCGAAAGATCTGCAGGGTTATTTGATCAAAATCGTCGGTGCTGTTGATAGAAAATACCTGCTGTTTATCCGGTGTGCTCATTATTTGCAAAGATAAGGATTTCAGATATGCAGATTATCCGAATCTCCATTGCTAAGATTCAAACAAAAAACAAATGACCGTTCGCTTGCACAATTATGTAAACAAGTATACGTTTTGGGGGTTAGTAATTATATATACATTGTACAAATTGTAATTTTACCCCATGAAAACATTAAAATTTTTGAAGTTCCCGTTGATCCTAAGCTTGTTTTTTGTGCTGATATCGGCCAAAGCAGGCGATAAAGAAACGGAGCGTGTGCATAATGCTGCTAACGTATTAAAAGAGTTTGGGAAAATGAAGGAGACTATTCCGCATCAATTAATGGAACAGTCAGAGGGAATTGTTATTATCCCTAAAATGATCAATGCCGGTTTTGGTATTGGCGGTAAACGGGGCAGAGGCGTTGCTATGGTAAAACTGGCCAACGGCAAATGGAGCGACCCGGTATTTGTAACCTTAACCGGTGGTAGTTTTGGTTTGCAGATAGGTGTACAATCTGTCGATCTGATCCTGGTATTCCACCATAAAGGTGTACTTACCAAAGTGGAAAACGGCGATTTTACCATCGGTGGCGATATTTCGGCGGCAGCAGGCCCTGTTGGTCGTAGTTCTTCTGCCAGTACTGATTATAAGCTGGAGGCCGAAGTTTACTCTTATTCACGCAGCCGCGGGTTATTTGCCGGTATAACTATTAATGGTTCAAATCTGGCTATTGATAAAAGCGCTATCGCTAATTTTTATGGCGATAAATCAACCTCACAGGAAATTTTTGCTTCCTCAAAAAGCGATAAAGAAGGTGTTGCTGTGTTGAAAGAGGCTGTAAGCTCATTCTAAGATAATCAAAATGAAAAGCAAAACGCCCGGACTGAAAAGTCCGGGCGTTTTTGATTAAGATTTTCCGAAGGCTTTTTGTAGTAATACGCCCGAGAGCGCCGCGAAACCGCTTACCAGTCCGCCGATTATCCCGGTGATCACGAGGAGGTAACCCCAACCCGGTAAATGAAATAGCAGGGCTACCTTTTTGGCCAGTATATGATCATTAGGAATGCTTTTAAACAGAGCCAATACTATCCACACGATAAACACCGCTAAAAAACCCGACCAAAATGCCTGGCCCGATGTTTTGCCGATAAAAAACGCTGCCGAAAATGCCGCTATAGCCACTACCCACCAGGGTAAAAAGAAACCGCTTGCAAATGATAGTATGAGTATGATGAGGAATAACATATGTTATAGAATCAAGAGTTAAGAATCAAGAACCAAGATCAGAAAAAATCGCTAATCTGTAAAGTTTTTTAATAGCTGGCTTTTTATAGAATTAATAGTTAAGAAACAAGATCAGTAAAAAGCAACTAATTAGTTTGTGTTTTCTCTTGTCTCTTGATTCTTGCCTCTTATTTACTGCCTATTGTTAATGTTGTTTTGATACGGTCAGACATTTCATCGGCCGATTGCAGGAACAGCAATTCTTTTAGTTGTCCCTGTTGCCATGTTTTTAGCATATCATCATAAAAGAAGCTACCGGGGTTACCCGATTCGCCGCCGGGTAAAATGCCATAGCCTTTTACTGTTGGCCCCATTTGTACCACCATGCGCCATGATGGGCCATGTCCGTTGTTCAAGGCGTTAATAGTTGAACCTGTACCACCTGTAGCAAAATTGCCTGAGCTGAATGCTTCCTGGCGCGTTAGGTGCAGGATCTCCAGTTTTTTGACCGAACCCCATTGCCAGCTTTTGCCCGGTTTACCGTATTCACGGGTTAAATCACCCACAGCGGTTTTAAAGGCCAGGGTTACTATATCAGTACTGGTTTCTTTTGCCGGGGTGCTGATGTCATCAAACCATTTGGAGTTGGGTTCTTGCAGTAATAATTTTTCAGTTCTATCAGCAGATGGATAGTTTGCCTGTAGCTCTTTTGCGGCAAAGTCATCACTCCAGATCATGGTGTACATTTTAATCCACCAGGCATTAAATATAGAAGCACCGGTTGAGGTGATGGTATAATCCTTATTCCAGCTTTTGACGATGCCGAGAGCCACTAGTTGGGTTTGATCCAGTTTGGATACGTCGACATATTTTAACATGGTTGGTAAAATATCCTGCGCACGGATGCTGTAAGTGTCGGTTTGCAGGATGCGCATGCTGTCAACCGTAGCTTTTTGCATAACGGTAAGCCGGTCATTGATACGTTTGCCGCGTTCATACTGCGCAAACGACCAGTTGATATAATACGGGTATGTTGGATCTGTTGATGATTGATTGGCAGAGCTTACAAAACCACGCGGTGGATTTTTAACCGTAGGGTCCTGATCAAAGGGGATCCAGCCATGCCAGTCGTCAGCAGGGTCGGTTCCATCCAATATAAATTTACCCTGGTCGCGGTATTTTAAAGGGTATTTACCGTTGGGTGTGATGGCGATATCATTATCCTTGCTGGCAAATACAAAGTTGGATGCCGGGGCGTTAAAATAAGTAAGCGCTTTGCGGTAATCGGCATAGTTTTTACCCCGGTTTAAAATATACATGGTCATCAGCTCGTCCGATTCATCATGGGCTATCCATCTTAAGGCATCACCCACAGGTACAAAATCCGGTCCATCGCCTTTTTTTGCCTTATCCTCATAAACAACCGGGCCATGGTGCGTATAGATCACGGTATCATACAAAGGTTGCTGTCCGCGAATGTTGATCACCTCCACACGCCTGTTGGTTTTGTTCCATTGGTTATTGTACCAATATTCTTCCTTTTTATTATCCCTGAATTTTACCTGGTACCAATCCAGTACGTCGGCATCTACGTTGGTAATACCCCAGCTAATGTTATTATTAAAACCCAGTATAACACAAGGCGAACCCGGTAGCGATACCCCGTAAACATTTACAGATGGTGCCGTAAGTTGTATCTGGTACCATATGGACGGGAAGGTAAGATTTAAGTGCGGGTCATTAGCCAAAATGGGATAGCCATTGGCAGTTTTACTGCCCGATACGGCCCAGTTATTACTGCCGATGCCTTCTTCCTTCACTACGCTTTTAACGCTGTCGTTCATCAAACCCATGAAATTTGCTGATGGTTTGGGAATGGGTAGCGGTTTAAAATCCCATTTGGTGCCCACCGGAATGATCGGATCCTCGTGCATAGGGTAATCCGGGAACAGATCGTTAGTAGTTTTAGAGCCAAAGCGTTTTAAGATATTGCTCATGGCAAACTCGTTGGAACCTCCGGCCAGGGTTTCACTCATCAGTTTGAGCAAGAAGGCGCAGTTGATCGGTTTCCATTCTTCAGGAGCATAATCCAGCATTTTAAATTCAATGGGATACTGGCGGGGGTGCAGGCGATGGATATAAGCGTTAATGCCATCGGTATAGGCCAGGATCATCTGGCGTACGGCCGGTTCACTCATCATGGCCTTTAGGGTTTTTTCGGCGCCATAAACCATACCCATGCGGCGATGATAACGATCCACCTCCAACAATTGGGGGCCAAGTACTTCGGCTAAACGACCTGCGGCCTGCCGGGTTTGTATATCCATTTGCCATAGGCGCTCTGTGGCGGTTACATAACCCTGAGCATAATATAGGTCATGCTCGTTATCGGCAAAAATATGAGGGATCCGGTTCTCATCGTATTTGATGGTCACCTTGCCGGTAAGACCCGGAAGCATGAGGTGGGTAGTTGGTAAAATGTTCTTGCTTTCCGCATTTTGCCAAAAACCATTGGCCGGACTTAAAAAATCACCAATGGGTGGTACAGGCCCAAATTTCTTTTGCAGTGCCCAAATCAGGATCAATGTAAAGGCGATGGATAAAAACGCTTTTGTAAACTTCATATGTTTTTTAGTATCAAGTAGCTAGTATCAAGTATCAAGACTGCTGTGTTATAGATACGTTTTCTGAAATCCTGATAATAACTAAATCATGATATATCGACATATTATTCGGTCTCGATACTTGATACTAGCTACTTGATACTGATTATAAAGTTACTGTTTTAATACACATCCTCAAGCTTTGCTTTGTGCTTATAATGTTTTTTGTAGGGATTATTGTCGTAACCGGAGGACCGGCCTTCTTTGCGATATTCCCAGGGGGGGGTAGGATTGACATCCTGCCAAAGGCCCAGTTTATTTTCGCGGGCATTTTGCTCCAGTTGGGCTAATTCGGCACTTTGCGAATAGGCTTTGTACTGCCATGCAAAACCATTTTTCACCAGCTGATAATTTACGTTGGTGCCATCGGGCAAAATGACCATAGCAACAGTACGGCCGTAACGGTCTTTAGTGTTGCCTATCAGCGTAACATCCTTACCAAAGCAAAGATCGGAAGTGAACTTTTTGGCCGCTTTACCAAAAGCCTGCGATTTTTCGGGGCAGTCAATTTCGGCCAGACGAACGGTAATTTGTTGGTTATCATTACTGAGCAAACCCAGCGTATCACCATCTTTTATCTTGACCACTTTGTATTGATTGTTGGGCCTGGGGTTACAACCCCATAAGAATAGCAAACAAATGAGAAGGCAGGTGTAATACTTTTTGAACATTTTTCAAATGTGCAGATTTTTTTACAATTGTTTGTTTTTAATGGTGTTCAAAGAGGGCTTTGCCGTTTAGATTTTAAATGCTTCGATGGTTATAGAATTTTTATTTTGAATAATCAAATTTATAACTATACCTTTAGTTATGATTTACCCCTATGAAAATATTAGTTATCAAAACATTGCTTATCCTGGCGCTCCTTTCGGGGTACCTTATTATCGCGCCATCAGCTCAGGTTGTTAAAAAGAATGCCGCGTTAGCAAAACAGATCGACTCGATGTTTAAGACCGATCAATTTTGGCGTGTAGAGTTTACCAAAAGGTATCGGAAAGAGAAATCAGCTTACAGCGATGAAACAATTCAAAAAAGATGGGCTGAAACAGACAGTATAAATGAGCTGAAAGCCAAAGCTATCATCAAAAAATACGGTTATCCAGGTTATGACCTGGTTGGCGGGTCAAGCGACAGCTTTTGGGCTATTATACAGCATTGTGATAACGATATCCCTTTTCAGGAACGGGTACTTGGTTTGATGAAGCAGCAAATGGATAAAAATAATGCCAGTAAAGAGAAATATGCTTACCTCACAGACCGGGTTTTGGTTAATAAAGATCAAAAGCAAATTTATGGCACGCAGCTGTCCCGTGATAATAAAACCGGGAAGTATTCACCGTTTCCTTTAAAATATCCCAAACTGGTTGATAAGCTTCGTAAGGAGGTTGGTCTTGAGCCACTTGCCATCTACATCAATAATTTTGAATAGGCGCTGTATTGCTTAAATGGAACTTTATTGTTTTATCTTTGTTGCTTTAGTGTTAACAATAAATTAAGTATCCTGATGGGGAAATTTACAATACCAGACAAAGTACTGTATGTATGCGTTGGTAGCAAATGCGGCAAGCGGGGTGGCAAGGATATGTTTAAACTGGCTAAATCATATGCCAAGCATCATCATGGACCCGAGGAGATAGAAGTTATAGAAACCGAATGTACCGATAGATGTAAGTATGCTCCCATATGCAGTATCCAGCCCGGCAATATCTGGCTAAAGGAATATCACCCCAAAGATGTACTGAAACTAATGGATCTGATATGACCCCCTTTAATCTCCCCAAAGGGGGAGACTTTTTAATAAATGTTATAAAACAAAAATGTCCTTCTGCAAAAGCAAAAGGACATTTTTTATAGCCCCCTCCTTCGAGGAGGGTTGGGAGGGGTTTACGCCTCGCTATCGTATTTGATCTGACCAACGTTTTTGTCGATCTGCCATCTGCCAGTACCTTCTTCGCCAATAACTTCAAACAGTTCAAGGGCACGACGTGCTTTGTATTCTTCTTCGCGTTGTTCTTTCAGGAACCAGTTCAGGAACTCCATGGTTACAAAATCCTGCTCTTTCATGCAACGGGCATAAATGTTTTTGATAGATTGTGTAACGCTGATCTCCTGATCCAAAGCTTCTTCAAACACTTCGCGGAAAGAGTTATATTCCTGTTTGATACCGGTAACTTCCGGTGATATAGCGTTGCCGCCCATATCCAGGATGTATTTATAAAATTTTAACTGGTGAACTCTTTCCTCTTCGGATTGTTTGAAAAAATAGTCAGACGAAAAGTCATAACCGTTACGGTTACACCATGAAGCCATGGATAAATATATAGATGAAGACAGGGCTTCTTTTTTTACTTGTTGATTTAAAAGCGCTTCTATTTCTGTTGAAATAAGGCTTTTTATGCGGAGTAGATCTTTCATAGTAGTATTAAATTATAACCTGTTGCAGGTATTATGATGCAATAATAATGCTATAAGTTAATATAACTATAATTTAAAGATAATATGAATTTAGTATTAGTCTAAATAGTTAACTTGCTATGCTACAGAGACGTTCATGCAGGATATGATTTAACTCCAGCATGACAAAAGTACCTTCCAATAATTCTTTCAAAGCTATGATTTGTAGTAGTGATAATACATAGCAATGATCGCAGGCGCAAATAAAGATGATCTCCACATCGGGGTCTTTGGTGGTATTGAGCAGGGCCTGCTCAATATCGATATGATAAACTGATTTTCGCAGCTTTAGCAGGCAGCGATAATCGAATTTGGCCACCTTTCCCGCAAAATCAACATACCAGCAACGTTCAGCATCGCTTTGGTAAATAGCACCGGTTGATGTTTTAAAAACATCTGTCCAGTGGTTGATGGTTGGAGTAGTGGCTATCATATCTGGGCACAAAGATTATTATTATTTATAATTAATCCAAATAAAGAACGCGATTTTTTATTAACATACCGCAAAGGGGTATGGAAAGCTGATGCCGGATACTGGATTTTGAGATTTTTGGAGCAAGGAGGAAGGATTTTTTCTTTTGTCATTTCTCCAAAAATCTTTGCTCCCCCAATCCAAAAACAATACATTAGGCTCAGCTTACACAGTATAAAATGAACAATATAAAAGCCTGTATTTTTGACCTCGACGGTGTAATTGTTGATACAGCCATATACCATTATAAAGCCTGGCGACGCCTGGCCAATTCGCTTGGTTTTGATTTTACCGAACAGCAGAACGAACAGTTGAAAGGCGTAAGCCGTGTACGATCGTTACAGCTGATATTGGGCTGGGGTGGCGTAACCAAAACCGAGGCCGAGCAGGAACAACTGGCTACCCAGAAAAATATCTGGTACATGGATATGGTAAACCAGATGACGCCTGCCGAAATACTGCCAGGCGCACGCGAGTTTGTGCAAAGCTGCCGCGACGCGGGTATCAAAACCGCCCTGGGATCGGCCAGTAAAAATTCCATGACCATTTTGGAGAAGCTGGAGATAGTACATCTGTTTGATGCTATTATCGACGGCAATAAAGTGAGCAAAGCCAAGCCCGATCCCGAAGTATTTTTAAAAGGAGCGGAAGCACTGGGCATCGAACCCCAATACTGCGTGGTTTTTGAAGATGCCATTGCCGGTGTAGAAGCCGCCAAAGCAGGCGGCATGAAAGCCATAGGCATAGGCGACCCGAAGGTGCTGTATGAAGCTGATCTGGTGGTGAGCGGGTTGAATGAGATGACTTTAGATAAATTATAACATTTTATATACTAAACCTCAAACGCGTCATTGCTTCGTACCTCGCAATGACGGTAGAGTAGAAATTTTAGATGAAAAACTACATAAAACCCGATGAGTGGAGCATTATTGAAGAAGGCTTTGATCCGCATCATCATCAAATATCGGAGAGTATATTTAGTTTGGGCAATGGCCGCATGGGCCAGCGCGCCAATTTTGAGGAAGCTTACAGCGGGCAATCGTTATTGGGCAACTATGTGGCCGGGGTTTATTATCCCGATAAAACCCGCGTAGGCTGGTGGAAGAACGGTTATCCTGAGTATTTCGCCAAAGTGCTCAACGCCGCCAACTGGACGATCATCGACATTAACCTGGATGGCGAACAGCTCGATTTGGCCAACTGCGTAGTAAGCAATTTCCGCAGGGAACTGAATATGAAGCAGGGGTATCTGAAAAGAAACTTCAGCGCCAAAACAGCTGGTGGTAAAGCGGTAGAAGTAGAAGCCATCCGCTTTTGTAGTATGGTAGATGATGAGGCTGCGGCCATAAAATATACCATTACCCCCGTAAACTTTAGCGGAAACATTACCCTGAGACCCGCTATCGACGGCGATGTGGTAAACAAAGACTCCAACTACGACGAAAAATTTTGGGACGAAGTAAGTAAAGCCAACCAACTCGATGGTGGCTACGTGGTGATGCGTACCAAAAAAACAGGCTTTGAAGTTGCCACAGGTATGAAATTCAGCCTTTTGCAGAATGGGCAGCCTGTGTCGACAAATGCAGAAGCCATCACCAAAGAAAAATATGTGGCTTCGGCTATAAAGATACAGGCGCAGCAGGGGCAAAGCACCAGTATCATAAAATATGTGGCTAACCTATCTTCCCAAAATCATAAGCCCGAAGATCTGGTGGTTAATCTTAATGATATCCTTAACCGGGTTGCCGCCAAAGGTTTTGATACTATGCTGGCGGAGCAAGCCGCTGCCTGGGCTAAAAAATGGGAGCATAACGATATTATTATCGAGGGTGATGTATCCGCTCAGCAGGCCATCCGGTTTAATATATTCCAGCTCAACCAAACTTATACCGGTGAGGACGACCGCCTGAACATTGGCCCCAAAGGCTTTACCGGCGAAAAATATGGTGGCTCCACCTATTGGGATACCGAGGCCTACTGCGTACCCTTTTACCTGGCCACCGCCGATCAAAAGGTGACCCGTAACCTGCTCCTGTATCGTTACAAACAATTGGGTAAAGCCATAGAAAACGCGGCTTTACTGGGCTTTAAAAACGGCGCCGCCCTGTACCCCATGGTTACTATGGATGGCACCGAATGCCATAACGAATGGGAGATCACTTTTGAAGAGATCCACCGCAACGGAGCCATCGCCTATGCCATTTTTAATTATGTGCGTTATACTGCCGATGAAGCTTACCTGGCCGATTACGGACTGGAAGTTCTGATAGCGATTGCCCGCTTCTGGTCGCAAAGGGTAAGCTGGTCGCAGGCAAAGCAGCAATATGTGATGCTGGGCGTAACCGGGCCAAACGAGTACGAAAACAATATCAATAACAATTGGTACACCAGCACGCTGGCTACCTGGTGCATGGGATACGCTATAGAAGTTATCGAAAAAGTAAAAGCTGCTGACAAAGCCAAATATGATGCTTTGACAGCCAGAATAAACTTTGACGAAGCCACCGAAACATCGCGCTATAAACATATCATCGAAAAAATGTATTACGGCTATGACGAAAAACTGCAGGTGTTTTTACAACAGGATGGCTACCTGGACAAAGAGCAGATACTGGTGAAAGACCTGCCAGCCGCCGATCGCCCATTGAACCAGAAATGGAGCTGGGACAGGATCCTGCGCTCATGCTATATCAAACAGGCCGATGTGCTGCAGGGTATCTACTTTTTTGAAGACAGGTATGATCTGGAAACCATCCGCCGCAACTTTGATTTTTATGAACCGCGCACCGTGCATGAATCATCCCTATCGCCTTGTGTGCATGCCATATTAGCTGCCAAACTGGGCGACGAGGCCCGTGCTTACGAGTTTTACCTGCGCACCGCCCGCCTTGACTTGGACGATTATAATAACGATACCGAAGATGGCTGTCACATTACTTCGATGGCCGGCACCTGGATGTCGGTAGTGGAAGGTTTTGGGGGCATGCGTGTCCGCGATGGTAAGCTGTCGTTCCAGCCATTTATTCCAGCAAAATGGACGTCGTTCTCGTTCCATATCGGTTTCCGCGGAGCATTGCTGAATATCAAGGTAAGTAAGGATGGTGTGCAGATTAAAAATGCTTCGGATAAGGAAACAAGTGTGGTGGTTTATGGTAAGGAGAATGTTGTAGAGGCTGGTAGTGAAGTAAGGGTTAAGATCAAATAGTTTTGCATGAATGCAAAGTAGGTATCGCAAATAGGTATTTAGACTAAAGCCGACAATGCTGATCTATCTTTATCCGTCCCTTAAAAGGGACGGCAATGAAATAAACAAATCATTGCCGTTGGCTTCAGCCAACGGATAGTTAATTACAGAAATAGAGCTTTAGCCCCATATCATGCTAATAAACAATCATTCCCAAACAAAATCCTGATAAAAGTCTTGATACTTGATACTCGCTACCTGATACTAAAATAAAATGGATCACAAACTCATCATATATCAACTGTTGCCCCGTTTGTTTGGCAATACGCAAACACGTAATAAGGTCAATGGTTCCATCGAAGAAAACGGCGTTGGTAAACTGAATGACATCTGCGATAAAGCCCTGCAGGAAATCAAGGCCATGGGTTTTACCCATGTATGGTACACCGGCGTTATTGAGCACGCTACCATGACGGATTATACCGCCCATGGCATCGCCAATGACGATCCGGATATTGTGAAAGGCAAGGCAGGCTCACCATATGCTATTAAGGATTACTATGATATTGCGCCAGATCTGGCTGTCGACGTCAACAATCGCATTGCCGAATACGAAGCACTCATCCAACGCACCCATAACAACGGCCTCAAATTGATTATGGACCTGGTGCCAAACCATGTGGCCCGTACCTATGCTTCGGATGTAAAACCAGCTGAGGTTCGCGATTTTGGACAGGATGATGACAAGGGCAAAGCCTTCGATCCTAAAAACGATTTTTATTATATCCCTGGTCAACCTTTTGTAGTGCCGGCTGGTTATAACCCCGGCGGAGATGAGTTCCACAGTCCCCTGAAAGACGGCCGCTTTGACGAGAACCCCGCGAAGGCCACGGGTAATGATGTATTCAGCGCCTGGCCATCTATAAACGATTGGTTCGAGACCATGAAGCTAAACTATGGGGTCGACTACATGAACGGCCGCTATGGCCATTTCGATCCGATACCGCCCCTCTGGAACAAGATCTATGACATTCTGACCTACTGGAGCCAGAAAGGCGTTGATGGTTACCGCTGCGACATGGTAGAGATGGTGCCTACTGAGTTTTGGGCCTGGGTTATACCCAAGCTCAAGGCCGCTTATCCCGGCATCATATTCATCGGCGAAGCCTATGATAAAAGTAAATACGGCGACTATATTTTTAGGGGCGGCTTTGATTATCTGTATGATAAGGTGGGTTTGTATGATGCTATTCGCCGCTTAACCCGTAACGAATATGGCGCCAGCACCTGGGAGATCAACAACGTATGGAATACCCATTGTCATGATATCGACCAGCATATGCTGCGTTTTATGGAGAACCATGATGAGCAGCGCATCGCCTCCCGCTATTTTGCCGGTGATGCCTGGCTGGCCGTACCCGGTATGATCGTAACGGCTACCATGAACACCGGCCCGGTCATGATCTATTCGGGCCAGGAAGTAGGCGAACCAGCCTTGGGTGACCAGGGTTTTAGTGGCGATGATGGTCGTACCTCCATATTTGATTATTGCGGCGTTCCCGAACATCAGAAATGGCTCAATAATGGAGCATTTGATGGTGCAAACCTGTCCGAAAGTCAAAACAATCTGCGTGGATTTTATCAAAAATTACTGACGAGTGTAAGGGATAATGAGGCATTAACCAGCGGACTTTTTTATGAGCTGATGATGGCCAACGAACATCAGCCGGGGTTCGACCAGTTATTGTATATCTATCTGCGCTATACCGACCAACAGCGTGTACTGGTCATCACCAACTTTAACCGGACCGAACGCGCGTTGGTTGTTAAACTGCCGGATGACCTCCTCAGTAAAATAAACTTGAGCGGCAACGCAGCATTTACCGATCTGCTGAGCGGAACAAAATTCAACACCGATGATATCAGGAACGGTGTTGAAGTAAAAATACCGGCCTCGGGTGGGCTGTTGCTGGCGTTTTAAGGTAGGGGTGTTTTTATTTTTTGTCATCCTGAGCGATAGCGAAGGATCTTCTTCTGCTTGCATGTTGTACAATAGATGCTTCAACTGTTCAGCATGACAAATATATTTTCCTAACCCCCCTTTCCGGCGAAGCCGAAGAGAAAGGACTTCTCCACGCGTCATTGCGAGGTACGAAGACAACCGACCTGAGGGAGCTCATTAATACCTATAAAAACAAACACAATATTAATAATCTCTACACAGGCAGATCGAACTTTTATGGTTGCTCTGTACAGCATAGAGATTATTAATATTGTGTTTGTTTTTATAGGTATTAATGAGCTCCCTCAGGTCGGTTGTCTTCGTACCTCGCAATGACGTATTTTTTATTTTTTTTCGTCAGCAGAACAGCTTCGGACGAAAGCAGGCAGAACAATGATGGTCTGTGCGGTTGCAAGGGCATAGGCCTTGTGCGTAAAGAAGCATTTCTGCTGACTTGATTTATTCGCTGTTGTTTGTTTTTTGGTACTCATTATCTCGCTACGCTCGGTCTTGGTTACTTTTTTATCAAGACAAAAGTAACAGCCTTAGCGGCAATTGAGCGCTCTACGATATGCATCTACGCTCTGTATAAAGGGGATTGCCACGCTACACCCGCAATGACGTGTGGAGAGAAAAGTTTCCCCCTTCCAACCTCACCGATAAAAAATCGATATAAAAATTAAATTAAATTTATGAGAAATTGCGTTTAATGGCACGGTTAATGATTTTTCATTAATTCAATAGTCGTATATTGCGTAGTAAGTACACTTTATACATATTTGTAGCAGACCCCTAAAAGATTTGAATGGAAAGTAATATACCAAATGAGGAGCTTACACCTCGCAAGTTAGTAGAAGCGGAAAACATAATTGAAGACGACGACGAGGAGTTTCACCATCTCAATAACCCGGCTGATGCTATAAAGCCAATCATCAAGAAATACCTGGGTACGCCAAATCACGCTGAGCAGTTGGGGAATAAATTCTACTTTACCGATGGCGATGCGAAAGTGGAGGTGGTGGTAGTAACGGATGAGATCATACGGATCAGGGTTGCTCCGCATGGCGTTTTCCTCGAAGAGTTTTCTTACGCGGTTCCAAAACTGGAACATAAGGCAGCGGAATTTACCTTATTTGAAAACGAGTTGGAGTTTCGCGTAGCCACTAAATCGATAAACTGTCATATCCGCAAAAAGGACTTTTTTATATCATTTTCTGACAGCAATAACCACGTAACCAGTACCGATGCTGTGCCCATGCACTGGGAAGAGAATGTGAAGTTTGGCGGTTATTATGTGTTTTGTACCAAGACATGCCACCCCGACGAAAGCTTTTTTGGCCTGGGCGATAAACCAACCGAATTTAACCTGCGCGGCAAACGCTTAAAAAACTGGAATACCGACGCTTATTCTTTCCAGTGGAACCAGGATCCGCTTTACCGCAGTATACCCTTTTACATCAGTGTAAATGAGGGTATCGCGCACGGTATTTTCTTTGATAATACGTTTAAGGCGCAGTTTGACTTTGGCGGCGAAGATACCACCAAAACAAGTTTTTGGGCCGATGGCGGCGAACTGCAATATTACTATATCCACGGTCCGCATATGATGGATGTGGTAAAAAGCTACCATATTTTAACCGGAACTCACCCAATGCCGCCACTTTGGGCACTGGGCTATCATCAATGCCGCTGGAGCTATTATCCCGAGGCTAAGGTGAAAAAGATCACCCGGGGTTTCCGCGATAACAAGATCCCCTGCGATGGTATTTATCTGGATATTGATTATATGGATGGTTACCGCTGTTTTACCTGGAACCGCAAATATTTCCCTGATCCTAAAAAGATGATCAGCGAATTGGCTGCAGATGGTTTTAAAACCGTGGTGATCATTGATCCGGGCATACGGGTCGATGATAATTACGAAGTATTTAAAGAGGGTAAAAAGAACCGTTATTTCTGCCGCCGCAGCGACGATTACTTTATGGAGGGCCATGTTTGGCCGGGCCGTTGCCAGTTCCCCGATTTTACCAACCCAGAGGTACGTACCTGGTGGGGCGGTTTGTTTGACGAATTGGTGCAGATGGGTGTAGCCGGTGTTTGGAACGATATGAACGAGCCTGCTGTATTTGGCGCCGGTACTTTCCCCGATGATGTACGTCATCAATACGATGGTTTCCGCGGATCACACCGTAAGGCACATAACATATATGGTATGCAAATGGTACGTTCAACCTATGAGGGTTTGCGTAACATCATGAAAAATAAACGCCCTTTTACCATTACCAGGGCTGGTTACTCGGGCGTACAGCGCTATTCGTCTGTTTGGACGGGCGATAATGTGGCTTCCTGGGAACACCTTAAATTAGGTAATATACAGTGCCAGCGCCTTTCGGTATCGGGCATACCGTTTTGCGGTACCGATATAGGCGGCTTTAGCGGCGAGCCCGATGGCGAACTGTTTACCCGCTGGATCCAGATGGGCACTTTTTCGCCTTTCATGCGCGCGCATTCGGCGGGTGATACCAAAGAGCGGGAACCCTGGAGCTTTGGCGAACCCTTTACTGCCATCAACCGCAAGTTTATCGAGTTGAGGTATAAACTGATGCCTTACTTTTACTCTACTTTTTGGGAGCATCACCGTTATGGCTTCCCGATATTAAGGCCTATAGTGATGCATGAGCAGGATGTGAAACTAAATCACTTCCGCCAGGACGAGTTTACTTATGGCGATAAAATATTGATTTGCCCGGTAATGGAGCCGGGGCAAACCAGCCGCAACGTGTATTTGCCAAAAGGCAAATGGTTCAATTTCTGGACCCACGAAATTGTAGAGGGCGGCAAAGAAGTAGCCGTAGCCACACCGCTGGAAACTATACCGATATTTGTAAAAGCAGGTTCGGTAATACCAGAATATCCGGTAATGCAATACGTTGGCGAGCACGAAATAGAAGAGGTTAAGCAGAATATCTATTATTCAGACTACGAAGTAAACTCCTTCCTGTTTGAAGATTACGGCGAAACCTTTGCTTACGAGCAGGATATTTACCTCGAGAAAAAGTTTGTGGTAAACGGTAACTCCCGCCAGATGACCATCCACCAGAGCATGGAAGGCCTGTATACTCCGCGATATGAAGGTTATCACCTCAACATCATCGGACTACCATTTAAACCGGGCAAAATACTGGCCGACGGCAAAGTGGTAAGCGATTTCATCATCAATACCGATGGTACGGTAGAGTTTAAGTTCAGCAAGAATTTCAAACACATCGAAATTTTAAAATAATCAAAAGGCCCCAAACAAGGCCTTTTGATTACGTGATATTTAAGTCATCCTGAACTTGTTTCAGGATCCCACAGGACGTTTAACCAATATGCTGCAGACCCTGCTAATGGGATGCCGAAACAAGTTCGGCATGACGTTAGGCACTCTCACAAAAAATTCGTATCTTTATACAAACACCAGCCCGGTTTCCTCCAAAAGAGAGAACCGGGCTGTTTTGTTAAGGACAAAACAAGCCCCAAAATCGAATAATTTTAACTTAGTTATTTGATAATCAATAAATTAATACTTTTTAAAGTTTCAAAAACTGCTCAAAACCGTGTTAAAATTTGTTAAAAAGTGTTAAAATGAGGGTTTTTCAAGCAGTTTTCGACCCGTTTTAGCTCGTTTTCGAGCAGAAAAGTGTTAAAATTTAAGGTTTAAAAAGTTTTTCAGATCATCGGATGGTGAGGGGTGGTGGAGTAAAATAAGGGATCGAAGTATAATCTTTTAAATCAAATCAAAATCTTACAAATCCTGTTATATTTGATATCATATAAACCAAACCATTCCCGTACATTGGGTTATTCTAACATACCTTAACAGGTTATTATATCATGGCCAAACAAACAAAGAAAACCGAAACCCCGTTACCGGAAGCTAAACCTGTAAAAGAGAAGAAAGCCGTAAAAGCGGCAGACAAAAAGGTGGTTACACCGGCAGAAAAACCTGCACCAGCTAAAAAGGCCGCTGCAAAATCCAAGCCTGCCGTGGCTGCAACGTTTGTTGCAAAAGTAAAGCCATCCACACCTAAAACTCATGAGATACTGAATGCTGTTGAACCCTACAGTCGTTTTACCGATTTTGATATCAGTTTATTTAAATCGGGCAAGCATTATAAGCTGTATGAAAAGTTTGGTTCGCACGTGGTGGAATTTAATGGGGTTATTGGTACCTATTTCTCTGTTTGGGCGCCAAACGCGCAGTATGTATCGGTTATAGCCAACTTTAATGGTTGGAACCGGGGTTCACATAGCTTAAATGCCCGCTGGGATTCGTCGGGTATCTGGGAGGGTTTTATCCCGAACATTGGTGTGGGCGAAACCTATAAATATTATATCAAATCATCAACCGGGGCCGACCTGGAAAAGGCCGATCCCTTTGCATTACGCTGGGAAGTACCGCCAAGCACGGCTTCCATAGTTGCCGATACTTTTTACGAGTGGAAAGACGCCAGTTGGATGGAAACCCGCCAGGAACATAATGGACTGGATAAGCCATACAGCGTTTATGAGGTACATTTAGGCTCATGGGCCCGCAGTTTAGAGAGTCCTGATGAATTTTTAACCTATACGCAACTGGCTGCTAAACTGGTGCCTTACGTAAAGGAAATGGGCTTTACGCATGTAGAGCTGATGCCGATCATGGAATCACCGTTTTACCCCAGCTGGGGATACCAGATCAGCGGATATTTTGCGGCCGCATCGCGTTATGGCACCCCGCAGGAGTTAATGTACCTGATCGAGGAGTTTCACAAGGCCGGGGTTGGCGTGATACTGGATTGGGTTCCTTCGCATTTCCCCGGCGACGCGCATGCCTTGTACAATTTTGATGGTACACACTTGTATGAACATGCCGATATGCGTAAAGGCTTTCATCCGGATTGGAAATCATATATATTCAACTACGGCCGTAATGAGGTAAGGGCATTCCTGATCAGTAACGCGCTGTTTTGGCTCGATAGGTACCATGCCGATGGTTTACGCGTTGACGCGGTGGCATCTATGCTTTACCTGGATTATTCCCGTAAGCACGGTGAATGGGAAGCTAATATTTATGGCGGAAATGAAAACCTGGAAGCTGTATCCTTCCTGAAAGAGTTTAATGAGGCTGTTTACAGTCACTTCCCATCAACACAAACCATAGCCGAAGAATCTACCTCATTCACAGGGGTTAGTCGCCCGGTTTATTTAGGCGGCTTAGGCTTTGGCATGAAATGGATGATGGGCTGGATGCACGATACCATAGGCTATTTTAAGGAAGATCCTATCCATCGTAAATACCACCATAACGAAATTACTTTTAGTACCATATATGCCTTTACCGAAAACTTTATGCTGCCTTTTTCGCATGATGAGGTGGTATATGGCAAGGGCTCTATGCTGCGCAAAATGCCGGGCGACGAGTGGCAGCAGTTTGCCAACCTGCGTTTAATGTATAGCTATATGTTTACGCACCCGGGCACCAAATTGCTGTTTATGGGAGCTGAATTTGGTCAGGGTGATGAGTGGAACTTTGGCCAGTCCTTACAATGGCATGTACTGGAATATGCTAACCACCAGGGTATGAGCGAAACGGTAAAGGCGCTGAACCATTTATACCGTGACGAACCTGCATTATATCAGAAAGCCTTTGATTTTAGCGGCTTTGAATGGGTAGACGGAGGCAACGCCAACGACTCTATACTGGTTTACAGGCGTATGGGACACCTGGAGAAAGACGATTTGATGATCATCCTGAATATGACCCCTGTACCACGGCATAATTACCGCATAGGTGTACCCGCAAGCGGGCAATGGACGGAGATATTTAACTCAGACGCTAAAAAATTCTGGGGTAGTGGCCTAACCAATACCGGACAGGTAAGCGCCGAAGCTATAAGCTGGCATGGTAAGGATAAT
>Ga0105239_10003370_pt1 | contig 19607 bp, 14 predicted proteins | sample KBSC44metaG_FD_92761 | JGI IMG/M metagenome (GOLD analysis project Ga0105239, IMG submission 92761) | Corn rhizosphere microbial communities from Kellogg Biological Station, Michigan, USA - KBS C4-4 metaG | ecosystem: Host-associated > Plants > Roots > Rhizosphere > Soil | place: Michigan, USA...
AGCTTGGCACTCCATAGGTGACCCGGAATTAGGTTTTTCCATCATGGGATTCTAACTTGCCTGTTGGGTGCCTGCCTACCTACATATGTAATTACCATAATACTCCGTACTCAGTACGGAGTATGTAGTTTAATTAGTAGGGTAGAGTATCTCTTGTAGCGCACTATCGTTTTATTGCGAGGATTCTCAGTTTACTCCCTATTAATTACGGACTATTTTATCTGCCGAATTTCGCATGGCATCTCACTAGCGAAGCCTATCAACCAATCCACTGCGAACTCTTAGGTGCGGTGGAGGCTCGATCACCACTGATGTCGAATTAAAGACCCTCAGGATTCCTGCTACACAAGTTATTGCTTGCCCATGTCTAGCCCGACACGAGATTGCGATGTTGCTTGCCCATTCTGGGACATCGGCCAATGCAAACGACCTGAATTACAGTTTCTGCATCAAAACTCCAGACGCACCATCCAGCTCAGAACCAAAGGCTGGGACTCTGGAAAACGTACATCGCCCGACATCCCCTGTCGAGGTCCTTTGTGGAGCATGTTGCTAGGAACAAATCCGTTGAAACCTAAGACATGGCGTTGACAGCTCCACGGAATGTGACACTGTCAACTGGGACCGCGAGGCTCTCGTTTCTGTCGTACAATTCGAATCCAGCCTAGCAATGTCGCCAGAAATGTGCCACCTGTTATCCCTGCCCAACACTTCCACTCCTTCACGCCCTGGACAATAGCCTAAATGTGAATATAGTGTGTGTTGGTTCTTCAGAGAAGAACAGAATCCTCGGAAATTGTATCCTGATTTCAGAACATGCCGCTACTCGCACAATACTGGTCGAGAATGATTGTATCCCAACAATCAAGTCCACGAGCTGAGACCGAGCCAATGGATTGAGAGAAATTTTGTGATTGACTGCATAAGTTCGCTGCACCTCTCTGTACCACCGGAATCCTGAATGAATCGAGCTGATTCGCATGAGAATAATGATGAAGGTGGCACGAGCTGGGTCAGACTCGGTTCTATTCCAGTGGTTGGCTCAAGTCATCCTTGCCCTTCACCTGTTCCTCTGGATCAGCTAATGTAGCCTGATTCTACACCCGGAATCCAACTTTGCTCAATATGCATGAACAGCCGGGCTTCCTTCAGCGAAAGGCCTTCATGACATCACCTACTTCAAAAAATTTCATCAAGGATTGAAAATGTCCTAGAAAATATCCATGCCCTGTCGCAGCCTGGCAGGTCTTTTTATGGCTCTGGCAACTCTGAGTACACAATTCATAACGAGGCTACGCTTAGGTTCTCTATCTGCAAACCAAGATTGGTTTTGCACTGGAAGGGTTGATAACTAACTGTATAACCTAGCACGGGTCTTTAGCTCATGGTGGTATTAACGACATGTTTGTTATCATCGGAGGTAGGCCGGCCGCCGGAAGTGGCCTCCTTGAGCACGACCAGAACATTGGGGTACCTCTAGTACCATGGATGTCGCAGCTCTATTCAAAACACAAGTCCAATATACGAAGGTAATGATGCATGCTGTGCAACCTTTGGCATATACAAGTCCCCGGTGTTGGGTACGGCTCCCGCCAACCATAATTTCTAAGAATAACCGGAAAAATATCAATTTGGTTATACTGAACCCAGAAGCTCATGGGTACAAATAAATGGAGAGACCGTGAATCTACCTAAGATTGCAATATCAGTTTGATTGCTAACTGGAGTTGCCCAGTGAGGTCCCAGCCCTGGTTTTTCTGCAACTCACGACTAGCAACGAAGTTACTCAACATGCAGACCATCGCGACACAGCGTGAGCAACAATGACTTGTTCCTGCTTTTCTGTCATACACCTTTATGAGATGGACGGAAGAGCTTCCTAACCGGTCATACTCATGCCTATAAAGGTCGTGGATATGGTCGTCTCGTTGTGTTCATCAACTCCAACAGGATTGACCAGTCTTTCACTCGTTCGACTGAGTATTTCCAATAGGGTTGGGATAGTCTGCAGTCATGCAGTCCAGAATTGTGAAGTTATGGCTCCTCGCCAGCGCTCTTTCTAGGTATGTATATCTACAGATCTTGGGGGAAACACTAGCCTGGGAGTCCAGTCCTTGTTCCCTTCAAAGTATTTTCTTGAGCATTACCTGACAAGAGGCTAGTTTACCGGTCTCTGCAAATCCTCTCCATGCTCGAGTGGATGGCAGCTATTCTACCTGGGATACATATGGAGGCGGCGGAGGCGGTCCTGGTGGCGGGGGAAGTACAGATGTCAACCCCGTCGACCATGGCTGCTCATCAACTGTCATAACCACGATAACTAGTGTTCTTCCAGGCACATGCCCCTCACTCACTGCTATTGGTCCTGGAGGGACAAGTGGTTGCTCAACCGTTACAATACCAGGCGGCCCCCCTTCAACATTGACCGTTACCCGCGATGGGGGAGTGAGAACGGTAACTCAAACCATCGTTCAACCTGGCCCTGGGCAAACCGTAACATCAACAATCACTCAAGGAGGCCCTCCAAACACAATCACCCGCACAATAACACAACCTGGACCTGCACAGACGGTAACCTCAATAGTCACCCAAGGAGGTCCACCGATCACAATCACTCGAACGATAACTCAACCTGGACCTGGTCAAGTCACCACCGTTACCGTTCCAGGGCCACCAGCCACTTTCACCCTGACAATTACTCAACCGGGCGCAGTGAGGACGGAGACTATCACGATACCAGGTCCCGGACAAACTCAGACCGTCACGATACCAGGCCCTGCACGAACGGTCACAATTCCTGGTCCCGCTCAAACAGTCACAATTCCAGGCCCTGGACAAACACAGACGGTCACAATTCCAGGTCCTGGACAAACACAGACCGTAACTCAACCAGGGCCTACGCAAACCGTAACCATTACTCAGCCAGGTGGAGGCCCGGTACAGACTGTGACTGTGACTTTGCCAGTGCCCGGACGCACTATAACTATTACTCAACCTGGCTCTGTACAGACTGTTACGATCACTCAACCAGGAGGAGGTCCAGTGCAGACAGTCACCGTCACTCAGCCAGGAGGAGGTCCTGTGCAGACAGTCACGATCACTCAACCAGGAGGAGGTCCTGTACGAACCGTGACTCTAACTTTACCTGGCCCAGGACAAACCCAGACGGTGACTCGGCCAGGTCCCAGACAGACTGTGACCATCACTCGAGGAGGAACTCAGACTCTTACTTCAATATTTACATTGACCAACACAATCACCCAAGGTGGCCTGACAACGACGACTACAGCTACAGTGACAGATACCAAATCTTGTACTCAAGTAGGACCAGGAGGAGGAGGAGGTGGTGGTGGTGGTGGTGATGGTGGAACGACCTGGGGGGATTGGCCAGCAACAGCAACGGCGACATCAACTGGATGGTATACCCACTGGTGGTGAGAGAATGTGTCATGATTTATGCATTCGATATAGTCGACTCTTGCAAGAGTCGACTCCCTTTTTCACAAAAGCAATGGCTGGGAATGGTCCAACTACGATCCACTCCTTCAATACCATGCCAGGTCTTGACACTTGTGGTGGAGAGCAGATATCATCCAGTTGAGAAGACATAGGAGATGAGGAAGAGAAATGCATGATTTTTGCCATAGGTTTTAATGTTGATGAAATGAGATGACTTCTGATATCTGTCGGACTTAAGCATCGCTACGGGACCTCCCCCGATACCACCTTGCGAAGAGGCCATGGAAAAACAGCGATACACTTATTAGGCTTGGCACGTGCGATGTGTTGGGTCTCCACTTTGGGGCCCTTTCCCTGCAAACCTTCAAATCAACGAGTGGCAACCAAATTTTCTTGTCTTCAACGACTCAGTCGAACTAACCACCAACCTGAAGTCCAATAATACTCCTACCATTACTTCTTTCTCTGCTCTTCCCTCAGCGTTGAATTCCTCTTCAGGTTTCGTTGGCACTTCTCCTATTTCAAGAGGTCTTTTGGATCCCCTCTTCGAGTCCTTCAGTCATTCAAAGGACACCCCTCGTCACCCTCAACCCCGCCCTTACCGTATCTTTCAAGTCGACGCAGGCACCGATAATCGATAAGGAACCCCGCCAATACTTTTTTTGGCCTTGCCGCACGAAATCTTCATCAAATAAACATCCCTCTAGGCTTCTCCTACGACCCAAACCAAAATGCCAGTCTCTTCATCGAAGGCCGCTCGTCTTGCCAAAAAGGCTGAGAAGGGTGAAAAGAAAACCGCCGCATCCAGACTTTCCTCTAAAGCCGCCTCCAGAAATGCTTCCACGAACGGCTCAAAAGCATCGTCGGTAGCTGGTGACGATGACCCCCCTATGCTCGATGAAGATGAACTTGACGCCCCCGCAACCGGTGCCGATAAGATGGAAAAAGTGAAGCAATTGACTGAGCAGATGGATAAACACGGCCTTTCCGATCGTGTCACAACTGGCGTGCTTGCCTCTCTTGAGGCTAGTCGAGATGTCAAAATTACCTCAGCCTCCTTGGTCTTCCATGGCAAAGTCCTCATTGCCGACTCAACGATTGAAGTCAATGCAGGCCGAAGATATGGTCTCCTGGGCGAAAACGGTTGTGGTAAATCAACACTCCTGAAAGCTATTGAAAAACGAGAGTTCCCCTTCCCTGAGCACGTTGATATCTATTTGTTGAATGAGGGTGCCCCATCAACCGATATGGGTGCTCTCGAGTGGGTCATTAAAGAAGCAGAAAAAGAGGTCAAGCGATTGGACGACCTGGCTGAAGAAATCCTGGAAAAGGACGGGCCCGAAAGCCCAGCATTGATGGATATCTATGAGGTACGTGTTGTCTCTCCTGATTAACAAAATCAACTAACCCGAAAAGCGCTCTGAATCGATGGATCCAAGTACATTCGAAGTTCGAGCCTCCCTCATTCTTACCGGGTTAGGCTTCAACAAGAAGACCATCCACAAGAAGACCAAAGACATGTCTGGTGGTTGGAGGATGCGTGTGGCTCTCGGCAGGGCTCTCTTCGTGAAGCCATCTCTGCTACTGCTTGACGACCCTACCGCCCATCTTGATCTTGAAGCTTGTGTGTGGTTGGAAGAATACATGAAGAAGTGGGACAAGACACTGATCCTGGTCTCACACTCGATGGATTTCTTGAATGGTGTCTGCACAAACATGATCGATATGAGACAGAAGAAATTGATGTACTACGGTGGAAATTACGATTCGTATGTCAAGACTCGATCTGAGCAAGAGACCAACCAACAAAAAGCCTATGTCAAGCAACAAGACGAAATCGCTCATATCAAGAAGTTCATTGCCTCTGCTGGTACTTATGCCAATTTGGTGAGACAGGCTAAATCAAGACAAAAGATCCTGGACAAGATGGAAGCAGACGGCTTTATTCAACCGGTTGTACAGGATCGCATCTTCACCTTCAGATTTGCCGATGTTGAGAAACTCCCACCCCCGGTCCTGTCCTTCGATGATGTTACTTTTAGCTATTCTGGTAAAAAGGAGGACAACTTGTACGAAAATCTCGATTTGGGTGTAGACATGGACAGCAGAACGGCTCTTGTGGGCCCCAACGGTGTCGGCAAATCGACATTATTGCGTATCATGACTGGAAAACTCAGTCCCACCGGTGGAAGTGTCAGCCGACATTCCCACTTGAAACTTGGTCTTTATTCTCAGCATTCTGCAGATCAACTAGACTTGACCAAATCCGCTCTCGATTTTGTTCGCGACAAGTATTCCTCAACTTCACAGGATTATCAATACTGGAGGCAACAACTTGGCAAGTATGGTCTCTCTGGTGAAGCCCAAACAGCGTTGATGGGAACCTTGTCCGAGGGTCAACGATCTCGAGTTGTTTTTGCTCTTTTGGCCATCGAGAGTCCTAACATGTTGCTACTGGACGAACCTACCAACGGCCTTGACATTCCAACCATCGACTCTCTCGCCGATGCTATCAACGCTTTCTCGGGTGGTGTTGTTGTTGTTTCCCACGATTTCAGGTAATTATGTTTCGCTGCCTTTCCTGTTCCTTTGGCATCTAAGCTAACCGTTTCTGTAGATTGCTCGACAAAATTGCCAAGGATATCATGGTTTGCGAAAACAAGACAGTGCGACGATGGGATGGCTCTATCGGAGCTTACAAGAACTACCTGCGGAAGAAAATGGTGTCGATGGGACAAGTTTAAAATCGGTTTCTTGTCGATAATGAGTTCATCTTTCATCATGCTCTAAGCTGGGCTGCATGATAACTTTCATTCCGTTGCTCGAGTGAAAGGCACATGGTATGAGAGACAAGCCTGATGAGAATGACGAAGTTGCAATTTTCACATCTACCAAGATCTTGGAAGGGAACCATCATATCATCTTTGCGGCACTGCCGGCGTTCGGGATAGACATGGGTAGGTCGCTTCGAAAACAAGCGCGACTGGATATCGCTTCGTTGTCCCCTATCCTTCCGAGGCTATCAGTCTCAGTGGGTGCAGGGCGATGGGCGAGGAGCCAGTGTTTCATGAACCATCACGACATGATGGCGCCAAATTGGGAAATGCAAGAGAGGAGGGGGCCTGATGAGGGAGGCTACTCGACTTGCTTGGCTTTCAAGCGTGCGCGAGAATGCCATGGAGAACATTACGTTGATAGACGAAGCGAAGACAAAACATTCCAATACCAAAAAGCTGCATGATTCTCATAAACTCCTTCAACGTGCGTGGAAAGCAATTCTAAAAGGAATGCCCTTCTATGACTGACTCCATGGGGTAGACTCGACAACCATTAGATACAGCCCCTTTCCGATGCTGAACCCTCCCCCCCACTCCAACTGCTGTCTGAGGAGAAATATTCACACTGTGTCCTCCACTTGCGGAGAGCGAGCAATGTGTTTAGATGAGGCTGAACTCGGAGCCGACTTTGGACTGCTCTCGCGCGTCGCGGAGGGCGGCGAGAGGGCGAGGCTTTGGGAGAGATGAGAGGCTGGATAATTGTGTCTTCTTTTGAGGCATGTTGTACACAATCAGGAGCGGCGCAACAGCAGTGGCTGTGGTGGCGAGGAACGTGGTGATAGTGAAGTGAGACATGTTAATTATAGTATGCGAGTGATGGGTTTGTTGTTGTGTTGTGTTGCTGAAGAGTGTCTAAGGTGCGGTGTTTGGAGTACTCCGTACAGGGGCGACGCTTGGTATGGATGGCAAGGAAGACGAACAAGTCTTGTCTATGTGTATGCGCAAACGGAAAAAGAAACGCAAAGTCTATGAGTCTATTGCTGAGGAAAGAGTGTGCTGAGCGAAGGTGACACGTTTGCGGTGAGTGAACGTGGTAACTTATAAGTGCAAGCAACGGAGAAAAGGAGCGTGGAATTGACGCATCCGCAGGGAAAAGGAACAAACTTTCTTTTCGCTCACACAGGCACTTCAGGCAAAAAGGGATCAAACATGATAATAATTAGAATGCGACTGCGACCACGACTGGCAGTGTGCTGTGGGTCAATCACTTTCACGAATCGCGGTGCCCCAGAGGCCCCAGAGGCCCCTAACCTCGCAATCTAAGCTTAAACATTGGCCCCAGCCTGGATGGCGGGACCCCCAGGAACCCGCCTCGAACGGCCCACGGAGAAATGGGCCGATGGCGTGTTCGTCAGAAATGGGAGGGGCAATGTCACCCAAATGTCACCTCTAGGCGGAGCAGGCCGAGTTTTTTCACTTGTTAAATCTGACTTTGATTGTGGCGGTGACGGTCACGTGTTATCCACATTGTCTGGCGGTCTGTAGGGCTAAGGGATCAGGATGCCTCATCCCTTCCGATCACCCTGACTCCTCACACCAGCCCGTTCTGGTCCCTTCTATTTTCGCCTTCGAGTCGGAAAATATTTCGAATGCCTAGGTACCGACGTGCCTGTACCGACCTTGACATTGCCCGTGCGTCGGTGACTCGTAACGCTTCCCCCAAAACACGTGATGAGGAGTTTAATTGGATGTAGCACGTGATCTGCGATGCCAAGCCTGTGGTAAATGCTTCCAGAACTTCATGTAATACTTGTCAGCCACCAGCTCATCTCTCAGCAAGTTTGCTACTGGAGCTTTAACGAATGGCGGCAAGCCAGCTCAAGAAAACCGAATCGGCACTACAGAACTGCCGGCGATTTCTTTGTCTGTTCATCAGGAACGTGAGAGAAGCCAAGTTGCCTGGCTAGCTAGCTACCTATATTTCCTGGGTAGTAACGATGGCGGGGCTGCCCTCGCTCAATCAATAGCCCGACAGATCCCCCAGATCATATCCTGGAAAAGGATTTCCAAGCGAAGCTGTTGACAAAAGCTTTAAGCTAAGGGACCAGAACCACCACACTCACCTTAAGTCTCCCACTCCCCAACGATGAAAGCTTGCTTAAACAGGAATAATCGCTGCTCAATGACGAAATAGCATCCATCTCATAAATTCAAGATGCCACTGATGTGGAACTACAGTGCGGAGAGTGTTGCACTTCTCGACGTTATTCCTCCTCACCAACGGGGGAGGACGGCGCAAATCTTAGACAGCGTGATCAGCAACGTCGTAGCTAACATCATGGACCGACGTCGGTGGCCACAGGTTGTCAGTTGACTTGATTGTGTTCTAGGATTGTTACAGCGTGAGAAAGGACATATAAATACAGCCATTATTTGTCCCCACTGGGGTGCCAGTGCATATCTCAACCTCGGTGTTATCCACCTTCTCCTGGTCCGGCCGTAGTCCTTCTCATGATCAATCTTTACATCGGTCATTCAAGTTTCGATCTCGTTCAGCCTCACGTTGGCATAACTTCACAATGTGGTTGTTCCTTCTAGCTGTAGAGTCCCTCTGGGCTTCGTCGGCTAATGCACAACAATACTATATCACCACCACAGGTCCAGCTCCAAGAACCCAATGCTCTACGGTTGCATCATGGAGTCTACCAACTTACCATTTTGCTTCCTTTGCTTACTCGATGAGCGAGACGATACGAGTGGCAACCTCGGTCCCAGCTCCAACTACCACAGCTACGTACGCTCCCCCTCCGGAGTCGCTTACATCTTGGGTCCCATCGCTGTCATACACAACCTGGGGCAAATGGGATCCCAACGACACATCCTCTGCGAATGATACAGATAATCCTTATGGAAATGCGGCTTGGACTGCACTATGGGAGGCAGCAAATCCCCCTAATTTTACCGAGCAGGCCCTCTACAGCACGACTGTGGAACCAACTGCCCTTCCAACAAGTGAGTTGATCTTGCCTCCGGCAGATTACTTTGGACCCACGGACTGCTATCAGTTCCCTGAAGACTTCATGTTTGGGGTGGCAGGTTCAGCGTCCCAGATTGAAGGCGCAACCGCCGAGGAGGGCAAAGGTCCCACCTTGATGGATATCTTAGTTCAGGATGACAGGGCAAAGGACTATGTCACCAATGAGAACTATTATCTCTACAAACAAGAAATCGAACGGTTGGCATCAATGGGCGTTAAATACTATTCATTCAGCCTTGCTTGGAGCCGCATCCTCCCCTTTGCGCTCCCGGGTACCCCCGTTAATGAGCAAGGGTTACAGCACTACTCGGACTTGATCGACTTCGTCCTCGCAAAAGGCATGATTCCAACGGTGACACTGTTTCATTTCGATACCCCTTTGCAATTCTTCGCAGCCAATCTCACCGCGGCGCAGGAGCCACCATTGATTGGGTACGTCAACGGTGGTTATCAAAATGAAACCTTTGTCGATGCCTTCGTCAATTATGCTAAGATTGCGATGACCCATTACGCGGATCGGGTTCCAATCTGGTTCACTTTCAACGAACCACTGCTGTATTCGGATAACGGTCAATCGGTCAACAATGTTATCAAGGCTCACGCACAGGTGTATCACTTCTACAAGGACACACTAGGGGCTACTGGCAAAATTTCCATCAAGTTCAACGACAACTTCGGCGTTCCTCGTGACCCTTCAAATGCTAACGATGTTTATGCCGCCGATCATTTCAATTCTTTCCAACTGGGCACATTCTGCAATCCAATCTTCCTTGGAATCGACTATCCTGATTCGTACAAGCAGACAGTTCCCGATTATGTTCCTTTGACAGCAGAGGACCTTGCATACATTGGTGGAACAGCAGACTATCTTGGCATCGACCCATACACTGCTACCGTTGTGGCTCCCCCGGTCCCTGATTCCATTGACTCGATACTCGAATGCACGACGAACTCCTCGAGCCCATATTCACCTTACTGCGTCAACCAAACCACCGTCAACCGCGCAGGATGGAACATCGGGTACCGATCGCAATCGTACGTCTACATCACCCCCACTTATCTGCGGCTATACCTGTCCTATCTGTACAATACATTCCGAGCCCCCGTCATCATCACAGAATTCGGCTTCCCAGTCTTTGCAGAGGACGAGAAACTTGACCTCAGCGATCAGCTCTTTGACACGCCTCGCTCGATCTATTACCTGAGCTATATGTCCGAGGTGTTGAAGTCGATATGGGAGGACGGCGTGGAAGTAGCCGGGGCCTTTGCATGGAGCTTCGCAGACAATTGGGAGTTTGGCGACTACTCGGCGCACTTTGGTCTGCAAACGGTGAATCGGACCACGCAGGAAAGGAGATTCAAGAAGAGTTTCTTCGACTTGGTAGATTTTGTGAATACCAGGTCATGAGGAGGAGGACTTTATTAATGGACATCAGTTGCTGACCTCGTTGACGCTGGAATAATGAGACGCATAGGTGGATCCTAAATAATAATAGTTAATCCAATCATGGCCATTAATCGAGGTTTCATCACTACGAAGGCCTTCCACTGAAGTTGCTAGATAGCTCTCGCTCGACAAGCTTAATCAACATAGACCTCTGATTTCATCCTTGCTGCTTGTCGATTCACTATTGATGGAGGCTAGTATTCAACGTATACCGTAGCTAAGTGGGTCGTTGGCACGGTTGACCCATGACGTCTCGTTCTGAAGAGTGGCTTGCTTGACGAGGATCAAGACGCTGCACTCTCGAGTTTCGACTTGACCACTAAGTCGAAGCAGTGCTTGGAGTCCTCACTGCCGCGGTCGAGCCCAGAGTACATTTGTACCTCGGATTCGTCTAGTTAAGGGCAGCCGCCTTCCGCACTTAGAATGCACATATCCATGTGGCTTCGTGGCTCACGTACATGTATGGTTGGTTGGTGCACGTGCCGCCTAAGTAGATATTGAAAAATCCTCGAAGGTTCTTTAGCGAGCCAAGTGTAATTACGACATACCATAAATATCAGAAATACGACCTGCGAGTGTAAGTCAGCTATTGACTTGCACCAGGGGCACCCCATGCGGGCTTGCGGCCGCTTCGCGCGTCGTATCCGACTGGTGAGTCCCCATGACTAAGCTGCAAGCCCACCTCTTCAACCCCACCACAACCCCGGAGTTTACGTATGGTTCGTCGAATCAGGACAGCAAACATCCCATTTCGGCGATACGATTAGGTCCCTATATAATACCATAGGCCGGCGCCCCCGCCTGCGTTGCTTTTTGGGCAACTGCCAACCGGCCGCCCAGAGTCCCTGGTGCAAGTCAGCCAAGCGTTTCCGAGGCGCAGCAAGTATCGTCCGTGCTTGCACGAACGAATATGGTGCGCAAAGCGAGTCCGTCGGCCGCTACTGATGTTAGATTATATCAGCGCTTTGGAAACTCTTTTTGTTCGAGTCCCCAGTGCGTCATCTGGGACAGACAGGGCTGAAGGGGAAATGTTATATATTTTGCCCGCTGGTTGCTGCAATGGGACTCGAGACCATTTCAATTCCAAAATTCCATACATCATTCAAACCCCATTCGAGAGTCTTGAGTTCCCAACCATTTCCTACTTCGGTACTTCCTGATTTTATAACACGACATGTCCCGAGTCTGGCTCATCACCGGTGCCAACACCGGCATCGGTCTCGAAATCGCCTTGAAAGCACTCAAGGAGGGTGACAAGGTGATCGCGGCTGTTAGGAGCCCTGAAAAGGTTCCTGAGAGTTTGAAGCGCCCAGATGTCTCCACAATTAGATTCGATCTCGCCTGGCCACAGGAGAAGGCGAATGGCTTTGCGAAAGAAGCCATCGCCGCGTTCGGAAGGGTCGATGTCTTGGTCAATAATGCTGGATACGCATACATGGGCGGCATCGAAGAAATCAGGTCGGTCCCAACCCGTCCGTTTTGTGGGTCAAGTGACATTTCGCTGATGACGATCGTAGTGATGAAGCCGTCAAGGAGCAGTACGAGATTAACGTCTTTGGCATCTTGCGTTTGATACGCGCCATGTTGCCATACTTGCGAGCCCAGAAGTCAGGCTTGATATTGAACTTCAGCTCGATTGGCGGGTTCCACGGCTACCCTGGGAATGGGATCTACTGTTCAACAAAATTCGCTCTAGAAGGCATCACTGAGGCTTTGGCTCAGGAAGTTGCGCCGTTTGGTATTGAGGCGGCGATCGTTGAGCCGGGTTATTTCCGCACCAATTTTCTGGCCTCTGCGTCGGCAGGGCAGAATCTCGCACCCGCGATGCCAGAGTACGACAGTACACCTGTTGGAGATGCAAGACGTGCATTCTCCAAATACAATCTCAAGCAGCCTGGTAATCCTGTGATTTTGGCTGAGAGGGTGTGGGAGTATGCCACCAAGAAAGGCCTGTTTGCAGACCGTAAACGACGACTCAGACTGCCCCTTGGTTCAGACACTGGGGCCCAGTTGCGAGCTTTCATTGTTGACCTCCAGGAGACCGCGGAGCAGTATAAGGAGATTTACGAGAGTACAGATTTCAAGGATTGAAACCAATGGCAGAAAAGATTAATCTGATCCTGGTCCTCGTCTGAGATTCGGGGTGAACAGGAGGCTTCGATTTTGTGTTGTTGCTGTACTATCTAAGTAGTCCTCATGGTGAAAATGGTTGTCACAACGGAATGGCCATTGACTCAAGAAACATTTTCTTCTCAAGATTCCTGGAAAGGGTGACACAGGGGATATCCAAGAATATGTCTGATACCCATATGGCGACGACGATGATCACCAGGGATGACTTGAAAAAGCCACCTCGAAATTCCGCATTGCATCGTGCGTGCCTCGAGTTGGAGTTGCCGGCAGAATCTATGCAAAATGTCAGTTCAGCAGCCTAGGAAATTGTCTACGGGGGATGTGTACCAGATAGCCCAGAGTATGAATAATAGGACCATGCATGACATATAGTGGAAAGCTGATCTTGCCCAAGTATTGTAATGGTCTCGAGCAGAAAATCTTGTTCCTCAGGAGGTCTAGGTGGCAGGTTGACAGGACGATAAGGATAGCGCCGACGGATGGCCAGAACCGGTGCATCTGTGTGAAGTTGGTCGCGATAAGAGAAGTCAGGTTGACATAGCCTGGTGTAGCCCGGCTGCATCGGGATAGGATAGTAGGAAGAGAGATAAAGCCCAGAGCGACCAGTAGGCGGTGTTCGTGGAACTCTTCGCTGGTCGATGGATAGTAGAGGCCATTTGGCACCGGGTTTTCTCGAGATCAGCGGCATTCAAGGCTAATGACGCGGAAGTCAACATATTCAACGTTGGCCCAATGCTGATAAGGTCTAACTCTGCGATGACCATGCCTGCCCAGAAAAGACAAAGATCCCACCGATACCAATCAACTCCCAACGTTATCAGCCCACTCAAGGCGGAGAGTCTCACCCTCGGTGGCATTCTTGCGACCATCATATGTGTTAAGAACAATACCATGCTGCATCGATACTCAACAGGGATGGTCCACAGGTGGCGGTCGAGTTCAATGGATCCCGCATAAAGCGACCAGTCAAAGACATTGGTGAATATTAGCATTTTCTGACACCAGGCTGTGAATTGTGACCAAGCATCAGGCTGTGTGTAGCAATGGTCGTCTTTGACACCGCGCATCTGTGCTGAGAATGCCTCCGTGATCTTGTTGAGGTTTAGCTGTGCTAAGATTGCGACCAAAAAAGTTGAAGCGAAGCAGGGCAGAAACAATCGTAGGCCTCGCCGGAATACAGAGGAAGTTGTAGTGAGCATCAGGGACCCGTGCTGCTGGGCACGCATAAGCTTCACCGGTTTCAAGCTCAAAATGTAGCCCGAAATGACGAAGAAAATCGCCACCATAGGAGGACCTGAATATAAGAGGCGAATTATTGGCAATCGAAGCAGAGAATGTCGATGAGGATCTGTGGAAGACTGACCCTCGAACATAGCCCCGTACGCATGGCTGATGTCGAATGTCCTATATGTCAAATGACAAATGAATACCACAAATGCCGCCATACCACGCATGCCGTCTAAGAAAGCTGTTGCTGGCACATTTTCAACCCCTGGCATTTCATTCTTATGAGTCAGCCGCAGGAAGCTCGGAATAAGGAGATGGAACAACCGGCCCAGAAGTCTCAACATCGGCCTGGAAGAATGGATAGAACTTGAAGTGTTGAAGTTCGTCCTCGGAAGCGAAATCAGCCAGTGAGTACGATTCTGGCTCTCTTCGTCCTCATATGACCTGCTAATAGCGATCTCCAGGCTCGATCTGGAGGAGCCTACCTTGGGGGTGTCCATATCGCTGGCAAAATAATTACTGATCAACATACCTACAAGAGAATTGAAAGGGGTACAATATCCATTTCATCAACATGTCTGTGAGGAGCCTCTGAAGCTAGATAGGGGTGGACCAAACGCCATCTGCGGGACTTTGTTGACTGTCCAACGTAGAATACGCATTGTTGCGACTCCTTCTTGTACGAGTACTCCGTCCAGAGGTAGATTTGTGGGTGATTTGTGCGTAGCTGGTCCCCACAGCAGCCTACCTTCTCACATTATCAAGTAGGACCAGTTCCTAGGGACGAGCAACATTAAGAACCGATTTGATCTGCAAGCTGGCTCAGCAACGAAGCCCCAGTAAGGACATTCGAGATTAGATCTGGGGGAACATTCATCGTTGATTAATAGTGTTGTGCTTGATTTCTGTTGGGATCAGTGTCGCTTAGCGTGATAAAGGTCCCCGTTCTTGCAGGGATAAATAATTACAGGAAGCAATTTTATGGTATACGGGCGTAGATGTCTTCGTCACGCCTCGTCGATCGTGTTTCATCCTTTCATCTGCAAACCGCATCGTCTTAAAATGGAAGGTTTTCCGTGCCAAGGATCAGCCTTGTCCTAAGCCTTCCCATTCCAACATCAACCTGCCGGCCTACTCCCTATTTACAGAGTGCACCTATGGGCAGGTCTGTTCCATAGGTACCACGTGTTCAAGCCATGCTTATCCCATCAATCATGGTCTTGGATCTTCCACCCTCGGACCGCCCTCTTGAACACTGCCGATTGATGTTGTATCTCACAGGCACGTAGTGAGCAGATTTTGCAGGGTCAGGCCAATCTGGAATCGCCTTTATCGTTTTAGGGCATCCTGAACCTGCGTAAAACCATGTACCACATTTGTGCTTGGGTTTAGCATACTGTGTGACCCTTGCAACCAAAATGATCCTCTTCAAATGCCCCCTCTTGAAGCCCCAGTTGCCTTCAAAAGTGGATGCTTAGGAACTGAATCCATTCACTGAGATTTCTACAGTCTAATCATCTATCTACATCAGGGGTGGTGACTCAGCAGTGTGGTCGCTCTTGAAGTGGCGTTCTCCTGGTGCACACACACAGAGCAACACCATTTGTGTTCCGGTCGGGTGACAACGCCCAGAAATTTCTCGACTTTTCCTGGTCTTACTGATATGATACAGAGCGCCAATCGAATCAAATACCATGCATCTGATCCATAATATCGGTCTCAATGATAGGACCGTTATATCTGCCACGCAGATATCCAAAATAGCTCAAAACACCAACGATCATGGTCCCACCCCACAGCAAGCACGACCAGTTCATGCTTTGCGGAGTCAGGTCAGTTCTAACGGCTGGGAAGAAACTGAATGTCATCACAATAGCAATCCAGATGAGGCCAAATATATTACAGAAGAGTCCCAGCGGCCGGCCCAGACTCCAAGGCCCATAGTGAATTGATGATGGATTCGTGAGTTTCTTGTGGAGTAGCAGAATCATCGGCAGCGTATAGCTACCTAGATAGCCTGAGACGACAAGCGAAGCGACTGCATTGAAAGCGGCAGACGAACCGATATTAATGAGCCCAAGCAGCAAGGTGATGATAACCGATATGCCAACTGAATAGAGTGGTAGCTTGGTTCGCGGCTCAACTCTAGAGATGAAACTTGATCCTGGCAACCCGTTATCTCGAGCAAAGGCCCACATCATCCGGGATGCAGCGGCCAAGACTGCAATGGAGGCAAATATCATCAACGAGAGTACTATCGCCGACATAGCTGTGGCGCCTCCAACGGATTGCACCGCTTGGTAGAAGATCTCAATGAAAGGGAAGCCCGTGGGTGTTGACAGAGCACTGTCAATGTCGCCAATACAGAAGAGAATAGCAAGGAGCATGGAAAATCCCAAGATTCCGTTCAAGCCAATGGAGGCGACCAGTGACTGTGGGACGACAGTGGATGCATTTTTGATCTCCTCTGACATGTGGATTGCTCCATCGGCTCCCACGAATGCGAAAACTGTTGTAATCAGGCCAACGAAGAATGATGTACCCTTGTTATACCCGCCGTTGTTCAAGTAAAGAACGAAAACGTCGTGCGGGCTACCATGTGGTGCAAGATAGATCAGGGAAATGAGCACCCCAAAAAATCCGACCACGTGGATGATTAAAACTGCACCCTCGACCTTGGGAAGTTGCTTGGCTAATAATGTGTTGAAGAGCGCTGCGATGAGAATGACCGCATACAGGAGAAGAGTCCCCTGCCATCTCTGAGCATTGTACGTTGGATAATTGAGAACCAGCAACCCCTGGATGATGGTACCTCCAAGGTAAGCAGCTGAAGCCAAGCAAGCTTGCCAGGATAGGACCGATTGCCAACCGGTGATGAAAGACAAGAAGTTTCTGCATGACTTTGGCGCGAATAGGAATGTCCAGTGATACTGGCCACCGGCTGTAGGAGCCCTACTCGTGTCAGTTGAGCATCAATGTTTTGGACAGTGAGCTGGACGTACATTGAGACCATCTCAGCCAGACTTGCCACGACAGCAAAATAACCCAGCCAGCAGAACAGATAACCATACACCAGACCAGCTGGGCCACCATCTGTCAATCCATACACAAAGACAGTCAGCAATCCTTCCCAGGTTATCATCAAGCCACACGAAAATCCCAGCATGCTCATAAAGCCAAAGTTTCGCTACCTTGGGTTAGCACAAAGTATCGGACTGTAGTGTCTCGCAATTGCTTACTCTCAGTTCCTGGCGTTTACCCAATTTTGCCATTTCCTCATCATCTCGATTGATGGACTTGATACCAGGAGTTCCTGCATCATCGAAGGATGATCTCGAATGGTGGATCTCAGAGACAAATTTACTCCCACTCTTCATGGCGTATGACTGTGCCATCCTGCAAGGGTCTTTAAGCCAAGATCGAGCCAATATTCGATATATGGGGTGTTGGATGCTCAACACGTCGTCGAACACAAAAATGACGACAATGTCAAAGGATGGGAATGAAAGCGAACCAGAGGTGCCTGATAATCGCAATGAAAGCTGGACGTGACCAAAATGCAACACAGACTATGATGATAACTCTTGAATAAAGGGGAAGTTCAAATCACGTCCAGGCCAACGATCTCCAGACGCAAAGGAGACTTTGTGTTGACAACACTGCCCATGTTTTCTTAGGACTAGCTCAATCTTCTCTTTCAAGCTCGGAGCGGGGCTCAGATGGGAGTAAGTTGATGTTTGACAAGGAAGCGAAGCACGCAAGGGAATCGTCCTTTCGAGTCTGGGGTCAAGGGTGTACTCCGTACATGTGCATGTCTGCATGAATACGAGGCACCCAAGATGATAACAGGGGGGTTGTGATGATCACATCGGCTAACATGGTTTCCGACAAGCACCCAGGGTCTAACTCCCAACAGCAAATTCTGCACAACCGGTTGAAGCTGGGTGCGTATCGGACCAGGATTTTTCAGGGGAATTTCCTTGTCTTTGCCGAAGTCGTTCTGACAGTGGCTGAATCAGCAATTATGGTGAACAAGAAAGTGATTCTCTTCTGGCGTTCGAATGCTAGTCCGCAGAATGAAGTATCTCTTATTGGGTCAACTGGAAACAATATCAACACCATCTCGTGTTCTCCCATCTCCACCGATCTCACCACGACATTGACAGATCGTGGCTTTTTTTTGTCCTTGAACATTCCACCGATTACCACCTCCATCCGATAGTCTTCGAGTATCCCAAGGTCAATTATCCAGCAAGGAACACTTCGAGTCTCATGTTACCCGGGCATGAGCGTGGCAGGGGTGGTTCGTTTAGCGTGGCCCAACTAAAAAGTGTCTAGATCAGATGGAGACCATCATGGAGCTTCTGGCCCCAAAACTGCCCGGTTGCCGGTCACCTCAGAATACCACATGCTACATACGTCCTACAAAGGTACTTGTATGCCAGCCGAGATTTTCCCCCGGCATCCACCCGGCACCTTGGCTTCCATTTTCTTCGACGTCCTGAATTTCATGATCGTCACTACTGCCTCGTCCAAGAAGATAAGAGTTTCTGGCACAATGACTGCAGAGTAGTTGAAACTCTTATCCTCACCGTGAGAATTACTCGCAACATGATCTTGGTGTGATAACTTGTCTGCATCCATGTTCTCCCTCGAACCCTGCACTCGTAGTGGGGCAATATATGTTACTGACTAGCCCAGCTAACGAAATAGTGGAGCAAGCGGGCGAGAAGAAGCAAGCTCAACGATCGACAAAACAAGCCCGGCACGGACTTTGCTTGCTCAAGATAAGCCCATTGGTGAGAGCTATGGGGGGTCCTCGGGCGTTACTTACTATACCAAGTGCACTCCCCATGTCCATCTCAATGCTGATGAATGTCGCAAGCTCCTGAAGCATCCGTAATAGGCAGGTCATCAACTTTACCCCCGGTTATTGCAATCCTCTGAGTTTGGCGAAATGCTTATCTCAGTTTCCACTCTCCCATGTTGAGGTACTGGTGAGAAACGAACGTGCAGTCGGCACTTGTTCCCACTACTCCAAACCCAGTTTCAGGTGGCCTGAGGGTGCCTGCGACTCGCGAGCAAGTATTCCGTACCTAAAGCCTTCTGCAAAACTGAAGCAATGTGGCTGCAAGGGCCTCTGAAAAACGGTCCAGATGCAAGGAAGGAGGTTCTAGCCGAGATTAGCATCAGCATCGACTCACGAATCTAAGAGCTTCTTCTATTCAACCGCAGCGCATCTTGTGCCTCGAAATTTCATGGGGAAAGACTCATCCCAAAGGTAGTGGAGCAGACTTCTCGTTCTTGTGGTCGCTTCCCCAATAGCATTTTATCTCAACCGACATATTTCGACTATACCAAACTCAGCCTCTCATATTTAAGTCCTACCTACACAAATAATACTCTACTTAGTACGCACAGGCACCTACGACAAATCCCAGAAGTTTCTCGACGTAGAGAACGGAGTACCTACTACGAGCTAGATGATCTTCGTGATGGGCTAGGCCCTCGCCCCCCCCCCCCAGCG
>Ga0105239_10003371_pt1 | contig 19606 bp, 19 predicted proteins | sample KBSC44metaG_FD_92761 | JGI IMG/M metagenome (GOLD analysis project Ga0105239, IMG submission 92761) | Corn rhizosphere microbial communities from Kellogg Biological Station, Michigan, USA - KBS C4-4 metaG | ecosystem: Host-associated > Plants > Roots > Rhizosphere > Soil | place: Michigan, USA...
GCATGGATCGCTACTTCCCGTCAGGCTGATTATTATTTCGCCGATCTTTCAAAAGCATACGATGGATACCGCTATGTTGCTTTAACAGCAGGCAGCATTTCCCAAAAGGGAGTGCGCAACTTTATACGGACCCCTTTATTATGTGGCCTTCGCAAAGGCCATCAATACATAATAGAGTTTTACGTCACCGCTACAAACAAAGTACTCGATAGTATTGGCATATATTTTTCTGCCGAAGATTTTTTATATGAGAAAAGAAGTTTTAAAGAAATACAACCCGTATTCTGGTATGTAAGCAGCAGTAGCAATGCACGGCCCGATAGCCGCAACTGGCAGAAAGTACATTTTGTATACACCGCCACCGGCGAAGAAGGGTTTCTGGTAATTGGTTCATTTAGGCGAACAGACTACAAAGGCATTGCGCATCCCGATTTACAGGATGAATATGTTTTTCTACTCGATAAAGTGTCGTTATTGCCCGCCGATGCCAAAGAAAAGATCTGTGCCGAAGCCGAACGGCAAAAGCTTGACATTTACAATCAAAACGACCGGCATACACTGGTAGATAAACGGATAGATTACTATCAAAAAAATCCACCGGCGCCACGGCCGCACTTATCATTAACACGTGTACCTTCTGTACAGCATGTTGATACACTCATAATACCGGATGTCTATTTTGTCAGCGGCAGTTTTGAGCTCTCGCAAAAAAGTTCTGCGTTGATGGGTAGCTTTTCGCGTAAACTGGCGGGCCCAATGGATTCGGTAGTAGTAAAAGGACATACCGATAGCGTTGGCAACCTGGATTATAATAAAGAATTATCATTAAACAGGGCTGTATCGGTTAAACAATACCTCATGAGTAAGATGCCCTCACTGGGCGTTAATTTCATTGCACGCGGTTATGCCTCGCTTCAACCCATTGCCAGCAACAGAACAAACAGCGGAAGACGTAAGAATAGAAGGGTAGAAATATTCGTGTATAGAAAAGATGAATAGGTAAAGACAAAACAGAAAAACAGGTATCTATTCTACTACCTGTTGCACACTCACTACTGCCTTCTTCTTCACCGACTTCATGATCAGCTCAGCATGCTGTCTTGAATTTTCAATAAACCACACATGCGTATTCATACCGCCGCAAACCACACCGGCAAGATATATGTTCGGCAAATTGGTTTCCATTGTTTCAGGATTATAAACGGGTTGCATTACTTCATCATCCGACAATTGAACGCCCACCTGAGTAAGGAACTCGCAGTTTGGCCGGTAACCCGTCATGGCAATTACATAATCGTTCGCAATGGTAACAGGCCCTTCCGGTGTTTGAATATCTGCTTCCTTTTCGCGTATGGCCGTTAATGATGAATTGAAATATACTTTGATGCTTCCTTCTTTAATACGGTTTTCGATATCAGGCTTCACCCAGTATTTTACTCTTTCGCCTATAGCTGGTTTGCGTATAACCATAGTTACATCGGCGCCTTTACGATAGGTTTCCAGCGCTGCATCTACCGCCGAATTGCTTGACCCAACCACAATTACTTTCTGCATGGCATAAAAGTGCGGGTCTTTGTAATAGTGCACCACCTTCGGCAGGTCTTCACCCGGAATATTCATTTTAACAGGGATATCGTAAAAACCGGTAGATATAACCACAAAAGTGGTCACATAGGTTCCGTGGGGTGTTGTGATCTGGTATTTACCGTTGAAAGAGGAAATAGCTTTCACTTCTTCCTGCAGGTGAATATTCAGTTTGTTCGACGTAGCTACACGCCGGTAATACTCCAGCGCTTCGGGCCGCGTAGGTTTTATGTTGTTCGATACAAAAGGAATACCGCCGATCTCTAGTTTTTCACTGGTAGAAAAAAAAGTCATATTCAACGGATAGTTGTACAGGGAATTGGTAAGGCAGCCTTTTTCAAGTATGCAATAGTGTAAACCCGCCTTTTGAGCTTCCAGTCCGCAGGCAAGGCCAATTGGTCCGCCCCCTACTATTATAATGTCGTATTGATTGGTTGGTGTCATTCTTTCAAAGTTAAGGCAACGGGGCAACAGAGAAAAAAGCATGCCTTGAAGGGTGAATTACCCTAATCCCTCACAGGATGTTATCCTGAAGATCAGGCGTGGCTCACCCTTTAGCGTCTGTTGCCCCGATGCCTTGCTTTCTGTATATTTAACAAAATTTAATCTTATGGATTTGTTAGCGCACTACTGGTTTGTAATTGTAATTATCCTGTTTTTGTTTGCCGGTTTAAAAACCATCAACCAGGGATTTGTTGGCGTAGTGACCATGTTCGGTAAATACCGTCGTGTGCTGAACCCTGGCCTGAATTTTTTAGTGCCTTTCTTTGAAACGGTCAGCCGTAAGGTGAGCATTCAGAATCGTTCAGTGGAAATGGAATTTCAGGCGGTGACTGCGGATCAGGCGAATGTGTATTTTAAGAGCATGTTATTATATGCGGTGCAGAATGCAGAGGAGGAAACGATTAAAAAAGTAGCATTTAAATTTTTAAGCGAGCGCGACCTGATGCAGGCGCTTACGCGTACCATTGAAGGCACCATCAGATCGTTCGTTGCCACCAAACGTCAGGCAGAAATATTGAGCCTGCGTAAGGAAATCGTAGATTATGTAAAAGAACAGATAGATCATTTACTGGAAGAATGGGGTTATCACCTGCTCGACCTGCAAATCAATGATATAACGTTCGACAAAGCCATCATGGACAGCATGAGCAAAGTAGTGGCCAGTAATAACCTGAAGGCCGCCGCAGAAAATGAAGGACAGGCCCTGCTGATCACAAAAACAAAAGCTGCCGAGGCAGAAGGCAATGCCATTAAAATTGCAGCCGAAGCCGAGCGTACTGCCGCCCAGTTACGTGGTCAGGGTGTGGCATTGTTCCGTGAAGAAGTGGCAAAAGGTATGAGTCAGGCTGCTGAACAAATGAAACAGGCCAATCTGGATACCAACGTAATCCTGTTCAGTATGTGGACGGAAGCTATTAAAAACTTCGCCGAAGTTGGCAAAGGCAACGTTATTTTCCTCGATGGCAGCAGTGAAAGCATGACGAAGAATATGCAGCAGATCATGGCCATGATGCAGATGACAAAGAAGAATAACAATAATTAGTTACCGGGTTTCGTGTTACAGGTTACAGGGCTTCTCTTTACACCTTGTAACCTGAAACTTGCAACCTGTAACTCCATTTAAGCATCTAACCATTTAGTGATCAGAGCATTCAATTAGCAAACTTTTAAGAAATAATAAAACATTAGACTCGTTTTAGGCACGTATTTGCCTACATTTACACCATTAAAAACTACACCTGGATGAATTGGTTTTTTTTACAAGTTACCAATCCCGCAACTACCACCGCCGCCGCCGATTCTTTACAAAAGGCTAATGCTGCCGCTACCAGTGCCAAGACTATGAATGTGATGGATTTACTGGCCAATGGCGGTCCCATCATGATCCCGCTCGGATTACTTTTTGTGCTGGCCGTATTTTTCTTTTTTGAGCGACTGATCGCTATCCGCAAGGCCAGTAAAATAGACCCGAACTTCATGTACATTATCCGCGATAATGTATTCAGTGGCAATGTTTCGGCTGCCCGGTCAATGGCTAAAAATACGCCCAATCCGGTGGCGCGTATCATCGACAAAGGATTACAGCGTATTGGCAAACCCATTGAAGCCATCGAAAAGAGTATGGAAAATGTGGGCAAGCTCGAAGTGTATAAGATGGAGCGTAACCTGTCGGTTTTATCACTCGTTTACGGTATTGCGCCCATGTTTGGTTTTTTGGGAACCATTTTCGGTATGTTGGAGTTGTTTTATAACATCAATTCATCGGGCGAGTTTACCCCTGCGCAGATCGCCGGAGGTATTTATACCAAGATGATCACCTCTGCATCCGGACTCATCATCGGTCTGTTGGCATATGTAGGCTACAATTTCCTCAATGCCCAGATCGACAAAACGGTAAACCGCATGGAAGCCGCCAGCGCTGAGTTTATTGATATATTACAGGAACCTACACGATAAAACACAGAATAAATGAACCTAAGAAGAAGACTAAAAGCCCATCAGGAATTGCATGCAGGAGCGTTGAACGATATCCTGTTCATCCTGCTGTTCTTCTTCCTTATTGTATCTACACTGGCCAATCCCAATGTGATAAAATTATCACAGCCCAAGGCCAAAAGCGATACCAAAGCAAAACAGACAGTTATCGTAAATATCAAGCCAACCGGAGAATACATTATCAATGGCAAACAAGTGAAGGTAGAAGAAATGAAGGCATTCATTCAGCCATATATTGCCAAAGATTCTACCCAGGCCACCATTGCCATCAATGCCGATAAAACCGTTCCACTCGAAACCGTAGTAGCCGTTATGCGCGTAGCGCGTGATCTGGGAGCAAGAAGTACACTGCTGGTTGATACTAAGGTGCAGTAGACTTGATTTATACCGGATCATTAAACTACCCCAACCCCCAAATGCCAGATCATCGCAAACTGATACTGTTAGGTGTATTAATACTAGCGTCGCTGTATTTTATAGATTATTTTTTTCTGAGTAACCTTTTACCTGAAAGGATAGAGATTCCCGATATCACCACTATTAACATAAGGGGCCTGTATTTAATAGCATGCCTGTGGGTCGTTAATTATTTTCTAATTAAGTCTATCTTAAAAAAAGACCCCGAAATGAGTCTGACATACTTGACTATGTTTGGTTTTTTGATAGCCTTATTAAGTGAGTTCATATTTCAAAGCTTTAGACAATTTACGTTCTCTGATATAACCAATGTTGAACGTATAAAAATTTTTGTCTGGGGTATTTTGGGTCTACCCCTTGTGGCCAGCGGTATAGCTTTTTCTGTAGCTTTTGACTTCAAATATAAAAACAGACTATTAGCTACAATTGTAAATATCAGCTTTGGAGCATTATTACTGGGAGTAGCATATCTACTTAATCATTACTCCGATATACTGAACATTAATTAATGCACCTTCACCATTCTATCCTTTCCCTGCATATCCTTTTTTATTTCAACAGACGTAAACCCTTTCGATAAAAACAGCGCTTTCGTTTGCTCGCCGAGATCTTCATGAATTTCTGCATAAATGCTTCCGCCGCTTCGTAATTTCTGTTGTGCAAACTCAGCAATGGCTTTATAAAATAACAGCGCATCATCGTTCGGTACAAACAGCGCTACGTGCGGTTCATATTCCAGCACATTCGGCTGCATAGTATGCTCATCGCTTTGCGGTATATAAGGCGGATTGCTCACAATAATATCTACCGATGGCAATTGCTGCCAGCTATCCCTGTTCAAAAAATCAGCCTGTAATAAATGAATATCAGCCTGTTGAGCCGTGGCATTTTTTTGAGCTACGGCCAAGGCCGCCTCACTTATATCGCAGGAATACACCTGTGCCCGGGGTAACTTCTTTTTCAACGCAATGGGAATACAACCGCTGCCAGTGCCAATATCCAGAAGTCTGAAGTCTGATGCCTGAAGTCTGACGCCGGAATGCTCTTCCGACTTCTGACTTCCGACCTCCGGCTTCCGGCTTCCGGCTTCCTGAACGATCCACTCAACCAGTTCCTCCGTCTCGGGTCTGGGAATCAGTACGTGCTCATCAACATAAAAAGGCATCCCGCAGAACCAGGCGTCGTGCAGTACGTATTGCACCGGTTTATGTTGTAGCAGTTCTTTGGTGTATTGTTCCAATTGCTCAATACGATGGGGCAGAAGGGGTACCTTTTTATTAATGATGCGGTCAATCTTTTTCCATCCTGTGATATGTTCCATTACCCAGTCAGCAATATTTGCCGCTTCGCGGTTATCGTACAGATGATATAACTGAAAGAGTAGTTGTTGTTGCGCCTCGTGGATCGTCATATTATAAATGCATAACGCTTAATGCATAATGCTAAAGCAGAACGCAAAATACCTTAAAATTTTCAGCATTGAGCCTTCAGCAGTAGGATCGAATTTCGTTAATGCAGCCCCGGTTTGCGTTTTACACCCGATTGTTGCAAGTACACAGGGGCATTGTTACGTGAACAATACCCTTTGTTATTGTTTTTTTTAGAATTTCCCATGTACACGGGCTCCATTTCGTGGTACACAGAGTAAAAAAGCCTTCCACACCGAAGAAATTCGCGTGCACCGCCTCCTGGCTGTATACCCCTAATCAAGGTGTTACCTTAATTTTCCAGGTCACCACTCGCCTGGGGAGGAAATGAACAACCCGTAAAACAGCGGCAAAGGCCTGAATGAACTATATTTGCGGCCTTGTTTCCTGTGACCATTCACCACCAACCATACATGCATCGTTGTCTGGAGCTGGCAAAAGCCGCTGCCGGATATGTGGCTCCCAATCCCATGGTAGGAGCAGTGCTGGTATGCGAAAACCGCATTATCGGAGAAGGATATCATCAAAAATATGGCGGTCCGCATGCAGAAGTACGTTGTATTAACTCGGTTAAAGAAGAACACCGGTCGCTCATCGAGCAGTCGGTCATGTATGTTTCGCTGGAACCCTGTGCGCATTTTGGCAAAACGCCTCCCTGCGCCGACCTTATCATAGCCAATAAAATTCCTCAGGTCGTTATCGGCTGCCGCGATCCCTTTAAACAGGTAGATGGCAAGGGCGTCGAAAAACTGCAGGCCGCCGGAGTGCACGTTGCGCTGGGCGTTCTGGAACAGGAAGCCAAAGCCCTCAATAAACGGTTCATTACTTTTCATACACAACATCGACCCTATATTATTTTAAAATGGGCGCAAACGGCCAATGGAAAAATAGCCGGCGATCATAATGCCGAACGGCTGCTGATCAGTAATGAATTTACCAACCGGCTCGTGCATAAATGGAGAAGCGAGGAAGCGGCCATTCTGGTAGGCACCAATACAGCCCTGTTCGATGATCCTTCCCTCACAACCCGTTTATGGGATGGTCCCGACCCGGTGCGACTGGTAGTTGATATGAACCTGCGTCTGCCTTCGTCGCTGAAGTTGTTCAATGGTAAAGTAAGGACCATTGTATTTAACGGCCTGCAGCATCAGGAAAAGGAAAATCTCTTGTATTATCAGGTTACGCACGATGTAAATATTGTTCATCAGATAGTTCATGCCCTGTATCAGTTAAATATTCAAAGTGTTCTGGTTGAAGGTGGCGCGCAGTTGTTGCAATCGTTTATCGATGAAGGATTATGGGATGAAATGCGCGTAATTACCAATAACGAACTGATAGCTCCCGAAGGATTGCCTGCGCCGCAAATACAAAGTGGCCATCTGCAAAAACAGGAATCCCTTTTTTCAGATACCATTAATTATTTTATAAACCCGAAAATACCTGTGCATTGAGCAGTTTATTATTACTCATTGCCAGTATTATTCTCACTGCCTGGCTAACCATTGCATTTAAAATAGCAGCGCGTTTGGGCATCAGCAACCTGCAGGCCATTGTTTATAATTATACGGTGTGTGTAATTACAGGGTCTGTTGTGAACGGCAGTTTCCCGGTAAACAATTCGCTTCTTCATCAACCATGGCTTCCCTGGGCGTTGGTGATGGGTTGTTGTTTTATTTCATTGTTTAATCTGGCTGCATTTATCGTGCAAAAGATCGGCGTTGCCGTGGCTACGGTAGCATATAAGCTGTCGCTGGTTATTCCTTTTGTATTTTCATTATATCTGTATCATGAAAAATCTACTGTACTGAAGATTAGTGGCGTAGTGCTGGCGCTGGTAGCTGTATGGTTTACCACCCGTCCGCAAAAAGGGGCGCCCGGTAAACGGGTCAACTGGGTGTTATGGCTGCTGCCATTGGTGTTGTTCGTTGGCAGTGGCCTGTTGGATACTATGATCAAATTTGTTCAACAGACGTATATAAGTCCTGCTAACCAGAATACCTACCTGATCACTGCATTTTGTGTAGCGACTACAGTAGGCCTTCTGATTTTATTATTCCTGTTTATTACAAAACGGCAGCAATTTTCAGGCAGGGCTGTAGTAGCAGGTATTTGTATTGGTGTACCCAATTATTTTTCTATCTGGTGTTTAATGGGCGCCCTAAAGGGATATACCGGTAACAGTTCGGCTATTATTCCCATTAATAATATGGGTATTGTGTTATTAACGGCCTTAGTGGCATGGCTGGGTTTTAAAGAAAAACTATCCACCATTAACTGGCTGGGTATTGTATTGTCGCTCGGCGCTATTGCGCTGATCGCATTTGGATAACACGTCAACATTGAAAATTGAGCATTGACTATTGAATATTAAAATGAACGACCCCGAATTTTTCTATACCATCGACCGCACGGCTACCGCAGAATTTAAAGACCGCGGCAGCAGGTTTATTGCCTATACATTTCCTGTTCAGTCGGCAGAGGATTTTAAAAAGAATCTGGAAGCTATTAAAAAAGAGCATCCTAAGGCTACCCATCATTGTTTTGCCTATCGCATTGGGTTAGACAATAACACGTTTCGCGTAAGCGATGATGGCGAGCCTTCAGGCACAGCGGGCAAGCCGATACTGGGTCAGATAGACAGCAAAAATCTTACGAATATACTGGTGATTGTTGTGCGTTATTTCGGCGGCACATTACTGGGTGTGCCCGGACTAATCAATGCCTATAAATCAGCCGCCTCTATGGCGTTGCAGGTAACACCCGTAATACAAAAGTCCATCGACATAAATTATACCCTGCACTTCGATTATACGCAAATGAATGAAGTGATGATGGTAGTAAAACAATTGAATTGTACCGTGGTTGAAAAAGACATGAACCTGTTCTGCCATCTTATAATTGGTATTCCTAAAGGAAGACTCGATGAAGCACTGTATAAGTTTAAAGAGATTCGGAATGTAGAGATAACTAAGAATGATTAATTCGACTTTAATACGATATTGATAAATTGCTCCGGTGTCACTACACTTATCCCTTCATACTGACTAAAAGAAAAGTCCCTGGTATTCCCGGTAATAATAAAATCGGCTTGGGCAGTGACAGCTAATTCCAGAACCCTGTTATCCGGGTCATCCTTAATGACTGTAATTTTAACGGAGGGTATATATTTTATAGAAAGCTCGAATAATTTATTAAGAACAATTTCCGCTTTGGTGACAAACTCAGGGTACTTCCTAAACTTATCCCTATTTAGAACTTCGATGTACTCTTTAAATAGCTCAGTAGAAGTACATACAATTACCTTTTTCTCAAAAACCAGATTATATAATATTTGGCGGGGGAAACTGGAACCTATTAAAGCGGAAACAATTACGTTGGTATCAATGACTACTTTTTGCATTCCGGATGGCATTGATTTCAGCGTTGATATCATCTAAACTAAGCTGAGAAAGGCCGGTTCTCTCAGCAATATCATTACACTGAATAAGCGCCTCCTTTGCATAATCAATATTCAGCTTTTCCTTCAAGTCACGAAAGGAAATGGTATCACTGGTCAGGCCCAGTTTTGCGTATTCAAACTCGTCAATTGGTACATTTAGTAGCTTCATAACCCTATACATTTGTTCATTATATGACATTACATGACATATTGCAAAATACAATTTTTTTCTGATACTTTCATAGCGGCAATCGGGTGTGCATACAGAATTGACAAAAAACAGTAATTTTAGAATGCAGGAAGCTACTTCCCGCATCTTAATTACGGCCTGATCACTATGAAGCGGTTTATAGCATTAATCATCCTACCTATAATCTCGTTCCCTGCCTGCATGTCACGAAGCGGGCCATGGGGAAAGAATAAATTTAATGATACTTTATCGGTACACGCCGTTCCTTATGAGGTATTGTTAGACAAACAGATGGACAGTGCCGAACAAACCGCCTTTCTCAGCGATTACTGTATCCGCAAACTAAATGGCCATAAAGAGGAGAACCGGTTCTATACACGGGCCGTTTTCGATGGCGACACTACCAAAATACAATTCTACAAAGGAAATCTCTGTTGCGGCGAAAAACAGCACGCCATTGCAGGTATTCAAAACAGAAACATCTTTTTCTTCTTTCTGAAAAATAACGAGTGGCAACTGAAACAGGTAATAAAGGGATATGGTATTATCAAAGACGACAGTGCCGTTCAGTTCTGCGATGTTAATTTCGATGGATTTAATGATGTAGCGATAATCTGGAATTACTCCACCGGCTCCTGTAACTGTTCGGGCTCAGGCTGCAGAGACATTTATTTGTATGAAAATAATTCCGATAGTCTGGTACATGTGCCCGAGATAAGATCTTTTTTTGATTTCGGTATTTCAAATGAAGAAAAGGCCCTTTATCTGGGCGAACATTGCAAGGGGCTTTACGGAAAGTACATTTGGCAGAATGGAAAATTACAGATACAGGAAGAATATACATCCAATCAATGGAATGAAACAGATACAGCCAAATGGAAGCTGGAACATTTTATTTACTGCGACGGTCAGAAGATTCCCGCATATACAATACCTAATTTGCCGTTGCCTGAGAAGTGGCGGCAGGAGTTTGGCTGGTAAATAGTCTGAACCAGGATTTTAAACGATTTTCAGATTCATCTGCTTCGAAATGCAGCTTCAGATTGCATTCACTTAAAGATCGAATCAGATAATCCTGCAAATCCCTTAATCGTTTAAAATCCTGGTTCAGACAGCTATATAAATCTTTCACTCACCACCAAATCCTTGCTTCCCGCCTCATACTTATAAAATCCTTCACCACTTTTTACACCCAGATAACCGGCGGTAACCATATTGGTGAGCAGGGGGCAGGGAGCATATTTCGGGTTCCCAAAACCTTCATACAATACATTCAGAATAGCACGACAGGTGTCCAGACCAATAAAATCGGCTAACTGTAAAGGTCCCATCGGGTGTGCCATACCCAGTTTCATAATGGTATCTATTTCGGTTACGCCTGCGATGCCTTCGTACAAACTATACACCGCCTCGTTAATCATAGGCATCAGAATGCGGTTAGCGATAAAGCCCGGATAATCATTTACCACGCAGGGAACTTTGCCCAGTTGTTTCGTTAGGGCAACAATAGTGTCGGTAACTGTTTTCGAAGTAGCGTAGCCGTTGATGATCTCCACCAGTTTCATTACCGGAACCGGATTCATAAAATGCATACCGATCACTTGTCGGGCGCGTTTGGTAACTGCAGCAATGCGGGTAATGGAAATGGAAGATGTGTTGGTGGCCAGTAAGGCATCAGCCGGTGCGATCGTGTCGAGTTGCTTAAAGATGCTCAGTTTCAGCTCAATATTTTCGGTGGCAGCTTCTACTACCAGTTGGGCTTCTTTAACGCCCTGGGCCATGTCGGTAAAAGTAGTGAGGTTGGCCAGAGCCGTTTTTTTCTGGTCCTCTGTGGCGGCGCCTTTCGCAATTTGCCGGTCGAAGTTTTTTTGAATCGTTAGTAGTGCCTTTTCGAGTTGGGCGGCATTTACATCTACCAGGTTAACTTTAAAACCCGTTTGTGCAAAAACATGCGCAATACCATTGCCCATGGTGCCCGCGCCAATCACGGCTACGTTTTTCAAATCCATTAGTTTAATTTGAAAGTTAGCAAATTTGAAAATTTGAAAAGGGAATATATGTGCTTAACTGGTTGGGAAATTGAAAATTAGTGAATTTGCACAGTAAAATGACCAGCTAGCCCCGATATCACATTTTCAAATTAGCACATCTTCAAATTTTCAAATTATTACTGATTGTTTTGATTTTTAAAATCTCCACGTTTCCAGGCCTGAATAAATTCTGCCCAGGCTGCCGGATTGAAGATGTTTTGTGGAGGAGCCTGCCCATTGTAGTAATAGCGTTGCGCGTTATTGCGTAAAAACATGTTTGAGTTTTCCCTTCCATCGCGCGGTAAAGTGCGGGCTAATATTCTGCGTTTATTTTCGTCGGTATTTTTGCGGGCAATTTCAATATCATCGTCGGGAATATCCACGTTCACGAAATCGCGTTCAAACTGCTCTTTAGTGGGGCGGGGGCGTATAATGGTGGCGGGCAGAAAAACAGTGTCGGTCACCAACAATTGTATCAAACTAAAATGGTTTCCTACCAGATCGCGGGGAATTTCCGCCACCTTTGGTTTATAACCTATGGAAGTAAATTCCACATGATCACCTTTTGATACCACGATTGAAAAAACACCTTTTTCGTTCGTCATAGTACCACGGTTTTCACCTTTTACCATTACAGTCACTGAGGGGATGGCTTTCAGGCTGTCGGCGGTCATAACAACGCCATATAATTCTACCAGGGAATCCTTCAGCTTTTCAAATTGGGCCATGGATGCAAAGGGGATGGCAATCGCCAGAAAAAATAATAAAAGTAAACGTCGTTTCATGCCCGTCAAATATATATATAATGGCTAAAAATACTTCAACAAAATACTCATACCAATGGTTAATTTTGTGGCAAACTATCTTTTTAACAAAACAATTAGATGAATGACCCCTGAGAAAGTACTAGATGCTCTCAAGAACGTACAGGAACCAGACCTGGGTAAGGATATTGTTACGCTGAACATGGTGAAAGATATAGTGATCAATGGTAATGTGGTGTCTTTCACAGTCGTGCTTACCACACCTGCCTGCCCCATGAAAGACATGATCGGCAGGGCATGTGAAAACGCAGTGAAATTACTCGTTAATAAAGAGGCAGTTGTAAAGGTTAATTTTACAGCTAATACAAGCAGCATTCGTAAAGATACAGGCGCAATACTGCCCAAAGTGAAGAATATAATTGCAGTGATCAGTGGAAAAGGCGGTGTTGGCAAAAGCACAGTAGCCGCCAATCTGGCACTGGCTTTTGCGCAGGGTGGCGCAAAAGTGGGACTGATGGATGCAGATATTTACGGCCCAAGCGTTCCCATTATGTTTGGTGTGCGCGGCGAAAGACCAATGATGAAAAATGTAGGCGGCGATAAAGGAATGATCGTACCGCTCGAGCGCTTCGGCATTAAACTGATGAGTATCGGTTTGCTCGTCGACGAAAAAAATGCAGTGATCTGGCGTGGGCCTATGGCCAGCAGCGCTATCCGTCAGTTTGTTACCGACGTGCTGTGGGATGAACTCGATTATCTCATAATTGATATGCCTCCCGGTACCGGCGACATTCATTTAACACTCGTACAGACCGTGCCCGTAACAGGCGCCGTAATTGTTACCACTCCGCAGGATGTTGCACTGGCAGATGCTAAAAAAGCCATTGCCATGTTTAGCCAGGCCCAGATAAAAGTACCGGTGATCGGACTGGTAGAGAACATGAGCTATTTTACCCCTGCCGAACTGCCTGAAAATAAGTACTATATCTTTGGAAAAGAAGGCGGCAAACGCCTCGCAGAAGAATACGACCTGCCGTTTTTGGGACAAATTCCCCTCGTTCAAAGCATCCGGGAAGGCGGCGATATAGGAATACCTATTATGGTAAGTGATGATATGATTACCCGCAAGGCTTTTGAAGAATTTGCCGGTAATGCCGCACGCAGTATTGCCATGCGAAATGCGAACGTAAGTGCGTCTCAGGTAGCGGAAGTGATTGAGTAGAGTTTACAGGTTGATAGGTTAATAAGTTGATAGGTTCATAAGTTAATAAGTTATTCGGTCAATTTATCAACCTATCAGCTTATCAACATATCAACTTTCACAATGATCAAAGTAAGAGAACTGACAAGACTGATTGTAATATTAGCTCTAATTTCCTCATGTCACGTAGCCAGAAAAACAGAAGATCCCGTGTTGCCTGCATTCGATATTGAAGGTCATCGCGGTTGTAGGGGCCTCATGCCCGAAAATACCGTTCCCGCTATGATAAAGGCGTTGGAACTCGGTGTTACCACACTTGAAATGGATGCAGTGATCACCAAAGACAAACAGGTCATCTTATCGCACGAACCTTTCTTTAACCACGAAATTACTACCCTGCCAAACGGTAAATATGTAACGGAGCAGGAAGAGCGCAATCTGAATATTTACCAGATGACTTTTGCGCAAACGCAGCAGTACGATGTAGGATTAAAACCGCATCCGCGTTTTCCCAATCAGCGCCGGCTGAAAGCTACCAAGCCGCTGTTGCGTGAAATAATAGAAAATGTAGAAGCATACAGAAAAATACAAGGTAGTCCGCCGGTATTCTATAATATCGAAACCAAAACGCAACCAGCTACCGATAATGTATATCACCCCGCTCCCGAAGAATTTGTGAGCCTGCTTATGAAAGTGATCAATGGAGCAAAGATCAATAACCGCGTAATTATTCAGTCATTCGATTTCCGTACACTACAGGTATTGCACAGGAGATATCCCAACATGAAAACCGCCGCTTTAATTGAAGATACTGATACGCGTTCGGTTGACGAGCAATTGCAGGCACTCGGCTTTGTGCCTACTATTTATAGTCCTGCATACAGTCTTGTTACAAAAGAGCTCGTTGAAAAATGCCATCAGCGGCAGATCAAAGTTATTCCCTGGACGGTAGACGATAAAGCTACTATTGATCAGATGAAGGCAATGGGAGTGGATGGGATTATTACAGATTATCCGGATTTATTGAAATAAGAAAGGAGGAATTTGAAATGAGGAATAAGAAAGTGAGAAAACAACCACAAACCACAAACTACAAACCTCAAACTATTTCAGATGCATCTTTCATTAGAAGGAAAAAACGCAGTGATCTGTGGAAGCACACAGGGAATAGGGCTGGCCATTGCTGAAGAACTGGCTTTGCTGGGCGCCAACTGTACGCTGCTGGCCCGCAACGAAGAAGCATTAAAGTCTGTTCTTAAAAACCTCGATATTGCCTTGCGGCAGCAACATGATTATCTCGTGGCCGACTTTAGTAAACCTGACCAGGTAAAAGAAATTATTGAACAACATATTAAATCGAAACCCGTACATATCTTAGTCAATAATACCGGCGGTCCTCCTCCGGGATCGGTGCTCGATGCTACCGAAGAAGCATTTCTGCAGGCATTCAATCAGCATCTTATCGTAAATCAGGTGCTCGCCAAAGCCGCTGTGCCTTCCATGAAAGAGGCCGGCTATGGGCGCATCATCAATGTTATTTCTACTTCCATTCGCATTCCCATTACCAATCTGGCGGTGTCAGGTACCGTACGCGGTGCAGTAGCTATGTGGTCGAAAATACTGGCGAATGAAGTAGGGCAATACAATATCACCGTAAACAACATACTGCCCGGTTATACCAAAACCCAACGGCTCGAAAGTCTCATAGAAAACAATGCAAAGAAAAGAGGCGTATCGCCTGATGTAATTGAAGAAGAAATGCTGAAAGACATTCCTATGAAACGGTTCGGAGAACCGGAAGAGCTTGCCGCTATGGCCGCCTTTCTCGCTTCACCCGCCGCCTCGTATGTAAATGGAGTAAGCATTGCCATTGATGGAGGAAAAACCGGGTCTCTTTAATTTGAAAATTTGAAAATGTGCTAATTTGAAAATGTGGTCGCCGAATTTTTAGTCACACCTTCCATTAATTGAATAACTTCATTTTCAAATTTTCAAATTATCTAATTTTCAAATCAGGCAATTTTTTAATTCAAATTAAGTCATGAATTTCGAAAATAAGCGAACGTTTGCCTGCCAGCTCGATCAAAACGACGAACTGCGATCATTCAGAAATCAGTTTATCATTCCCGTTATAGATGGCGTACAACAGATCTATTTTCTAGGCAATTCACTGGGGTTGCAACCTGTGCGTACGCAACAGTATCTGCAACAGGTATTAAATAAATGGGCCGCCTACGGCGTAGAAGGTTTTTTTATGGGGGAACAACCCTGGCTGGAGTATCACGACCACTTAATACATCCCCTCGCTGATGTAGTAGGAGCATTGCCGCATGAAGTAGTCGTCATGAACCAGCTTACCGTAAACCTGCATTTGCTGCTGGTAACTTTTTATCAGCCCGTAGGTAAACGCAATAAGATCATTTGCGAGGCAAAGGCATTTCCCAGCGATCAGTACATGCTTGAAACACACGTAAAGAGTCATGGGCTCCATCCAAATGAAGTAATTGTTGAAGTAGCGCCCCGCGCCGGTGAACATACTATCAGGCAGGAAGATATTCTACAGGCCATTGAACAACATAAAGATCAACTGGCGCTGGTATTGTGGGGCGGACTGAATTATTACACCGGTCAGTTGTTCGATATGCAGGCCATCACAAAGGCTGCACAATCGGCCGGCGCCAAAGTTGGTTTCGACCTTGCGCATGCAGCAGGCAATATCCCTTTACAACTGCATAACTGGAACGTTGATTTTGCTGCCTGGTGCAGTTATAAATATCTCAACTCAGGCCCCGGCGGTATCGGAGGCGCTTATATACATGAGCGTTATCATCACGATGATTCCTTGCAACGCTTTGCCGGCTGGTGGGGCTACGATAAAAGCACCCGGTTCTTAATGCAGAAAGGTTTTAAACCTGTTCGCTCTGCAGAAGGATGGCAGTTAAGTACGCCTTCGCCATTATTATATGCTGCCCATAAAGCTGCGCTGGAAATATTTGCAGAAGCCGGTATGGAAAGGATTCAGAAAAAAAGAAAGCTCCTGAACAGCTGGCTCTGGTTCTTACTCGATGATATGAACAGCAGGCAACCAAAACCCGTAATAGAATTTATTACTCCCCGCCACGAAGCCGAAAGAGGTTGCCAGATCTCGATGCTGATGCTGCGCGATGGCAAAAAAGTATTTGACGAACTGGCGCAGGCAGGAGTAATTGTAGACTGGCGCGAGCCCAATGTAATAAGGCTGGCTCCGGTACCTTTATATAATACATTTGAGGAAGTATGGCAATTCACTAATATCTTGCAACAAATTTTACAATTTCAGCACGCATGACACGCCGCCAACTGGTTGAACAAATTCGAAGCAAACAATCTTACCTCATCGTAGGGCTCGATACAGATATTACCAAAATTCCAAAACATCTGTTATCTGAAAAAGACCCTGTATTTGAATTTAACAAACACATTATCGACGCTACAAAAGATTATTGTGTAGGATACAAGATCAACACAGCATTTTACGAAGCATTGGGAATAATGGGGTGGGATGCTATGGAAAAAACGGCCGCTTATATTCCTTCCACCCATTTTAAAATTGCCGATGCCAAACGCGGCGATATTGGCAATACATCTTCACAATATGCAAAGGCTTTTTTTGAAACAATGAACTTCGATGCAATAACTGTAGCACCATACATGGGCGCCGACAGTGTATTGCCTTTTCTGGAATATAAAAACAAATGGACGATCTTACTCGGATTAACATCCAACTCAGGCGCGCGTGACTTCGAACTGCAGTCTGCCGGCGATGAATTATTATATCAAAAGGTATTAAGAACAGCGGCGCAATGGGGCAATGCCGATCAGTTGATGTATGTGGTAGGCGCTACACAGGCCAGTGAATTTACCAACATAAGAAAAATAACACCCGATCATTTTTACCTCGTACCCGGAGTAGGAGCGCAGGGTGGCAGTTTAAAAGAAATTTCCGAGAAGGCTATGAATAATGAAGTAGGCATTCTGGTAAATGCAAGCCGCGCTGTTATTTATGCTTCAAACGGAGAAGATTTTGCCGCCAAAGCAATGCTCGTTGCAAAAGAGTATCAGCAGGAAATGGCCACATACTTAAGTAGTAAGTAATTGATAATAGGTTACAAGTAATAGATTGTAAATAATAAGCTGTATGTCAAAGTGAAAGAACATACAGCTTATTACTTACAACTTATAACTCCATTATAATTTCCACAGCAGGCTATTAAATTTGTGTATATCTTCTCTAGCCGCAATAATCTACACAATTCAACACACTAATAAAGCGTTGTTATTTATCTAAGGCGTAAAGATACTTTGCACATTTACGCAATTCTTGATCCGGCGCAATAATAAGATGCCATTAGGCGTTTTTGCGCAGGAATGCACAATGTTGGTTTGTAATCAACTGTAACAGATAATAACTGCAGAGTATGGTAAATTTTCGTGGGGAAGATTCGTAAAACTACGAGTTGTATCAAAGGCAGGGGATTGAGCGAACAAACCAAAAAACACCGGTTCACGTATATATTTGAATAACGGTGAAACCATTAACCAATACCGAAAAGTAGTTGGTAATTGGTTTTTAAATTAATAAACAGTCTGATATCCTATTGAAATTTAAAATCCAATCATCTGCTATGCGAAGAATTTTACGCGGGCAAGTATTTAAAGTATTGCTGTTTATCCTTTGCTTTGGATTGTCTTTCTATTTTAAGGCCCATGCCCAGGTATCAGGCACCTATACGATCAATTCAGCGTTAGCTACAGGTGGTACCAATTTCCATTCTTTTGCCGATGCGGTAACTTTTATGCAAACCGGGCTGAACGGTCCCATCGTATTTAATGTGGCGCCAGGCTCGGGTCCGTACAATGAGCAGGTCTACCTGAATAATGTGATCGGTACAACCGCTACAAATACGCTCACTTTTAATTGTAATGGGGTAACGCTTACATTTCTTTCCACCAATACCAATCAGCGTGCCGGTGTAAAGTTGGATAATATCAGTTATGTAACTATTAATAACCTCAAGGTTGTTCCAACAGCGAAAACGGCTACCCAGTATGGGTACGGTTTTCATCTGTTAAACAATTCAGACAATAATGTAATCCAGAATTGTAATGTTGTTTGCACAACAAGCACCAAACCCACAAACAATGAGGGCATTGTAATTAACGGTGCTAATACAAATTCAACCGATGTCGGTACCAGCAATTGCGACAATAACCTCATTCAGAATGATACCGTTTCAAATTGCGGCAATGGTATTACGCTCAGCAGTAAACCTGTATCGGGCCCTGCAACGCTAATGGTCGGTAACAGAATTTTAAACAACGTTATCAGTCGCTGTTCCATTAACTGTATTGAACTGTTTTATAATGATGGCACCGTGGTTGATGGCAATGATCTGCAGGGAGGTGCAAATGGATCAAAAATGACAGGTGTATACCTGGGTATATTCGATCAGAATGTAAAAATTACCAATAATAGCATCCATAATTATCACGGACCCACAAACACGGGGGCAATGTATGGTGTTTGGAACCAGGCCAATGGCGCCGCAGGTAATATAAACCTTATCGCCAATAACAAAATATACGACTTTATATCAGCTGGTGACCAGCAAGGTATTTCAACCCGCTTTGCATTTACTTCTTACTTTAATGTATATCATAATACTATTTCATTTGATGACCAGACAGTACAAACCGGCGGACTGGGAACCGACGGCATGTTTTATTCAACGACAGACCATGTAAATATCTGGGATAATATTATTTATATAACGCGTATAACCGACGACCATAATTATGGGATCTCTCTTAGCACTATGGCGGCGGTTACCTGCGACAGAAACGTTTATTATGTAACCGGTTCCACAAGTAATGCCATTGGTGCAGACACAACCGGTACTGCCACAAATGTTTTTGCCACCTGGCAACGACGAATAGGCGCCGATTTTCATTCGGTATACGCCGACCCGCAGTTTAATAGTCCCACCGGTCTTATACCTACATCACCGATAGTAGA
>Ga0105239_10003372_pt1 | contig 19606 bp, 18 predicted proteins | sample KBSC44metaG_FD_92761 | JGI IMG/M metagenome (GOLD analysis project Ga0105239, IMG submission 92761) | Corn rhizosphere microbial communities from Kellogg Biological Station, Michigan, USA - KBS C4-4 metaG | ecosystem: Host-associated > Plants > Roots > Rhizosphere > Soil | place: Michigan, USA...
CGGTAAACCAGCGATTCGCCGAGTGTCGTGGCCGGATAGTGCGCGGCCACCCAGTCGGCGATCTCGCGGGTGTGGGAAGCGGAGTGGTTCTCCGACCGGATGACCCTGCCCTCCGGTTCGGCGGCGCCGCCCTTGCCCGCCTCGACGTAGTAGGCGACCTTCCCGGCTCGCACGTCGGCAACGAACTGCTCCAGAGTGGGCGCAGGATCGCCGCCCCAGCCGCCGATCGCCATCACCGAGGTACCCGACGAGATCTCGAGTGCGGCCGCGGACTGCGATCCATTCGTGGCGGCCGACCACGGCGTGTGCGTGGCACGGAGCAGGTCGGCGAGGTCGCGGTTGGTTTCCTCGTCACCCATCCAGCCGCCGACCGCGAACTCCTCCGCCAAGTTCTGCGCTTCGTCGCTGCGTTGCGTCCCGTGGTGTACCGGACCCACCGCATTCGGAATCGAACCGTGGTGCGGCGTCATCGCCGTCGCGATGGAGAATGCGACCGTTCCCGCGGCGGCGCCCAACGCACCGGCTAGCGCACCCGCGGCCGACCACCATCGCCTGCCGATCAGCGCCGCCGCGATCCCGACGATGCCGAGTCCGGTGATCAGCGTCGTGGCCCAGGGCGGGCCGAAGTGATTGAGGTTCAACAGGTTAACCGACCACCACGATGCCAGGGCGAGCATGACGGCCAGCGCCACGCGACCGTCCCAGCCCTGGCACGAGCGCCACGCCCACGCCGATCCCAGCCCCACCAGCGCGGCGACGGCGGGTGCCAGCGCGACGGTGTAGTAGGGGTGCACGGTGCCGTTCATGAAGGTGAACACCAGACCCGTCACGACCAGCCACCCGCTCCACGCCACGTAGGCTGCCCGTTCGCCAACGCTGAGATGGCCACGCGCCCAGAGATATCCGCCGAAGACGACGACGAAGAGGGCGACGGGCAGCAGCCAAGAGATCTCGTTGCCGAACTCTGCGGTGAACAACCGGTGCAGGCCGGTCGCGGCGCTCGGCGGGCGGAACATCGCGCCACCCCAATGCGACTCGGTACCCCTGCCGTCGCCCATGATCCGGCTGAGCCCGTTGTAGCCGAGCGCGAGATCGAGCACGGTGTCGTCCTTCGAGCCGCCGACGTACGGCCGGGACGCAGCGGGGATCGCCTGCACGACGGCCACCCACCATCCGGCGGCCACGACGAGCGCGGCGGTCGCTGCGGCGACGTGCAGCACGCGGTTGCGCCAACTCGTCGGGGCGGCAAGCAGATACGCGGAGGCGAAGCCGGGGAGCACCAAGAATCCCTGCAGCATCTTGGTGAGGAACGCCGCGCCGATCACCGCACCGACGAGCGCCAGCCACCGCCACGACGCCGTCGCCACCGCGCGGGTCAGGCAGTAGGCCGCGATCACGAGGAGCAGCACCAAGAACGCGTCGGGATTGTTGAAGCGGAACATCAACGCCGCCGCGGGGGTGCACGCCAGGACCGCACCGGCCACCATCCCTGCGACGGTGCCCTGTGTGTGATCTGGGATTGCGCGTCGCACGGTGACGAACAGCACCGCAACCGCGGCGACTCCCATCAGGGCCTGCGGGACGAGCACCGCGAGGGAGTTCATCCCGAAGAGCCGCACCGAAAGCCCGGTCACCCAAAGCGCTCCCGGCGGCTTGTCGACGGTGATGAAGCCTCGGGCGTCCAGCGCGCCGAAGAACCACGCCGACCAGCTCTGCGCACCCGCCTGGGCGGCGGCGGCGTAGAAGGTGTTGCCGTAACCGGTCGCCGACAGGTTCCACAGGTACAGCGCAGCCGTGCAGGCCATCAGGGCAGCCAAAGCCAGCCGGGGCCACCGTGTGGTCACGGCGGTCAAGTTTTACGTGTCTGACTGCCAGTCAGCTGTGAGCGAGCCCGAACAGGGCGGCCGCGTTGTCGTGTAGGACCCCGCGCAGCCAGGCGTCGTCGATGCCGTCCAGCCGGGTCAGCGGCGTCAGCGCATCGAGGTAACCGTGCGGGATGTTGGGGAAGTCGCTGCCGAACAGGACGCGATCGCCAAGCGCGCGCAGTCGCGGGTACTCCGCGGGCGGGAACGGCATGGTCTCCTCGATGAACGGAGTGAAGGTCATCGTGGTGTCGAGCCGCACCTCGTCGTACTGCTCGCAGACGTCGAGGAAATCGGTGTACTCCGGCATACCCATGTGCGCGATGATCAGGCGCAACCCGGGGTGGCGGGCCAGCACCGCGCGGATCGGGTCAGGGCCGGTGTGCTCACCCGGCTGCGGACCGGACCCGCAGTGGATCACGACCGGGATCCGCGCGTCGTCGATGACGCCCCAGACGTCGTCCAGCAGTGGGTCGGTGGGGTCGTAGCGACCGACCTGGACGTGTGCCTTGAAGACCCGCGCACCGTTCTCGATGGCCGCGCTGACGTACTGCGCCGCGTCCGGTTCGGGGTAGAACGTCGCGGTGGGCAAGCAATCCGGGGTGGTCGACGCGAACTGCACCGCCCACTGGTTCAGCCAGGCCGCCATCTGCGGCTTGTGCGGGTAGATCAGCGACGTGAAACCGCGGACGCCGAAGTCCCGCAACGTCTCGAGCCGATGCGCCTCGTCGGTGCGGTAGGCGATCGGCCAGGACCGCCCGACCAGTGGCCCTGCGGTGTCGAAGTACTGCCACACCTTGTCCATCACCTGTTTCGGCATGAAGTGCGTGTGGACGTCGACGATGCCGGGCAGCCCGAGGGATTCCCACAGCTGGCGGACCGCAGTTGATTCAGTCATCGTGGACGATGATGGCAGCCCCGGACGCGAGGAGGAACATAGGGGGATGTGGAATCCCGACGTCTACCTGGCCTTCGCTGATCACCGCGGGCGACCGTTCTTCGACCTGCTGTCGCGGGTGGGTGCCGAGGCGCCGCGCCGGGTCGTCGATCTCGGCTGCGGTCCAGGCAACCTGACCGCGACGCTTGCGCAGCGGTGGCCCGACGCCGTCATCGACGCCGTCGACAGCTCGCCCGAGATGGTCGACGCGGCCCGCGAACGGGGCGTCGACGCCGTCGTCGGGACGATCGCGGACTGGTCGCCCAAGCCCGATACCGACGTCGTGGTCTCCAACGCCGCGCTGCAGTGGGTGCCTGAGCACGCCGAGCTGCTCGTCCGCTGGGCCGGTCAGCTGCCTGCCGGCGCCTGGATCGCCATGCAGGTGCCTGGCAACTTCGACGCTCCGTCGCATCAGGCGGTGCGCGAGGTGGCCCGCCGGGTGCCGTTCTCGAATCCGTTGCGGGACATGCCATGGCGTGACGAGCACGTCGTTCAGACCCCCAGCTGGTACGCGGGCCTACTCACCGACGCCGGTTGCACGGTGGACGCGTGGGAGACCACCTACGTCCACCAATTGACAGGTGAGACACCGGTATTGGACTGGATCACGGGCACCGCGCTCACCCAGGTCAAGGAGAGGCTGACTGAGGAGGCCTGGCAGCAGTACCGCCAGGCGATCATTCCGCTACTGGCCGAGGCTTATCCCGCGCGGGCCGACGGCACGACGCTGTTCCCCTTCCGCAGGGTCTTCGTCGTCGCCAGGGTCGGTTAGGCGCCGTCCCGCTTGGCCTTGAGCACCTCGAGCACCTTGGCCACCAGGTCGCCGATGTCGGCGCCGGTGGTGTCGAGCACCAGATCGGGACTCTCGGGAGCTTCGTAGGGAGCGTCGATACCCGTGAGCCCCTTCAGCTCACCGGCACGGGCCCGGGCGTAGAGGCCCTTCGGGTCCCGCTTCTCGCACTCCGCAACCGACGTCGAGATATGCACCTCGATGAACGGCAACTTGGCGGCGTCGTTGAGGGCTCTTGCGATCTCCCTGTCGGACTTCAGCGGTGACACCAACGATGCCAGTGCGACCACCCCGGCGTCGGCGAACAGCCGGGTGAGATGTCCTACCCGCCTGATGTTCTCGGCGCGGTCGCCGGGGGAGAAGCCGAGATCGTCGGAAAGGCCGTGCCGGATGTTGTCGCCGTCCAAGAGGTAGGCGACGTCACCGGATTCGACGAGCGCGCGTTCGACCGCGACCGCTACCGTCGACTTGCCCGATGCGGGAAGGCCGGTGAACCAGATGGTGGCGCCGCGCTGGGCGGTGGACGACCATCGGTAGTCACGATCGAGTGAGGACGGGTGCCAGCGAATGTCGTTGCGGGTCTGTTCTCCCGGTTTGACCTCGCGCGGCTCGACGATCGTGCCGGCACCGACGGTTTCGTTCGAGCTCTCGTCGATCAGGATGAAGGCGCCGCTGTCCCGGTTGTCGGTGTAGGGATCGGCGACGACGATCGAGCTGGTGCGCAAGGTCACCGACCCAATGTCGTTGAGCAACAACTCGACCGGGTTGTCCAGCTCGTCGAGCGTCTCGGGATCCAGGCGGGTGTGCAGCGCCTGCACGGTGGCCCGCACCGTCTTGGACGTATGCTTGAGCGCGACCCTGTCACCGGCGCGCAGCGGGGTCTCGGCGAACCAGCACACGGTCGCGTCGAGCTCGCGGGCCAGCGTCGGCAGCGTCGCGTTCTCGTCGCCGCTGACCAGAACGTCCCCGCGAGCGACGTCGATGTCGTCGGCGAGCTCAACCGAGATCGACAGCGGCGCAACGGCCGTGGTGCGCTCGTCGTCGAGGGTGTCCACGGCGGTGACGGTGGAGCGGGTGCCGGCAGGTAGTGACACGACGGCGTCGCCGACGCTCAACGTCCCAGCCGCCAACCTCCCGGTGTAGCGGCGGCGTTCATCGGTGGTGGGCCGGGACACCCACTGGATGGGCAGCCGTAGCTTGGCGGCCTCGGGGTCGGGCGCGGACAGCTCGACGCCCTCGAGGTATTCGAGCAGGGTCGGCCCGGCGTACCAGGGGGTGTTCTCCGAGCGGTGTACGACGTTGTCGCCGTGCTTGGCGGCGATGGGGATGACCGACAGCTCCGCACCGCCGAGGCGAGCAGCCATCTGCGCCAGCTCCGCCTCGACCTCGGCGAAGCGTCCCGCGTCGAAGTCGACCAGGTCGATCTTGTTGACGGTGGCCACGAAGTGTTGGACGCCAAGCAGTTTCGCGATGCGCGCGTGCCTGCGGGTCTGGCGCAGCACACCGGCGCGGGCATCCACCAGCAGCACCGCGACGTGCGCGTTGGACGCACCGGTGAACATGTTGCGGGTGTAGCGCTCGTGGCCAGGAGTATCGGCAAGGATGTAGCTGCGCCGCTCGGTGGAGAAGAAGCGGTAGGCGACGTCGATGGTGATGCCCTGCTCGCGTTCGGCGCGCAAACCGTCGGAAAGCGCTGCCAGATCAGCGACGCCCTCTTCGTCCTTGACGGCTTCGAGGTGATCGAGCGGCAGGCTGTCGGTGTCGTGCATCAACCGGCCGATCAGGGTGCTCTTGCCGTCGTCGACCGATCCGGCGGTGGCCAGACGCAGCAGCTGACGTGTACCGCTCATTCTTTGTCCCGTCGCTTCGCTCGCCCCGGGCAAATTCCCCGTCGCTTCGCTCGCCCCGGGCAAATTCCCCGTCTTCCCCGTCGCTTCGCTCGCCTGGCCCATCAGAAGTAGCCTTCCCGCTTGCGATCCTCCATGGCCGCCACCGACGTTCGGTCATCGGCGCGGGTCTCACCGCGCTCGGACACCGTGGCCGCCGAGATCTCGGTGATGACGCCCGCGATGTCGGTGGCGCGTGAACGCACCGCTCCGGTGATGGTGAGGTCGCCGACCGTGCGGTAGCGCACCCATTCGACGGCGGAGGTCTCATCACCCTGCGGCTGCACGTATTCGGAAACGGCGAGCAGGATGCCGTCGCGTTCGACGACCTCGCGCTCGTGGGCGAAGTAGATCGACGGCAGCTCGAGGTTCTCCAGTTCGATGTAGCGCCACACGTCCAACTCGGTCCAGTTGGACAGCGGGAACACCCGGACCTGTTCGCCCTTCTTGATCCGCCCGTTGTAGAGCGACCACGGTTCGGGCCGTTGGGCGCGCGGGTCCCACTGGCCGAACTCGTCGCGGAAGCTCAGGATGCGTTCCTTGGCCCTTGCCCGCTCCTCGTCGCGGCGGGCGCCGCCGAACGCGGCGTCGAACTCGCCTGCGTCGAGCGCGTCGAGCAGGGTGCGGGTCTGCTGCCGGTTGCGGCTGGCGCCCGGCCCGGGATCGGGCACCCGGCCGGAGTCGATGGATTCCTGCACCGACCCGACGATCAATCGGTGGGCGTGCTCGCCGAGCCTGCGGTCCCGGAACTCGATCACCTCGGCGAAGTTGTGGCCGGTGTCGACGTGCAGCACGGGAAACGGCAAGGGGAACGGTCGAAAGGCCTTCTCCGCCAGACGAAGCAGCACGATGGAGTCCTTGCCTGCGGAGAACAGCAGCACCGGTCGCTGCAACTCGGCGACGACCTCGCGGATGATGTGTACCGACTCGGCTTCCAGTAGCCGCAGCTCCTCGACGCGGCGGGTGTCCTCTGCGACGATCGTCATACGGGCAGTCCCTCTCGTTCGGCGTCGGCCCGGTATCGGTCGACCCATTCGTCGGATCGCTGATCGGCCTGGCGTTGCAGCACGGGCTCGGGTGCCAGCCGTGGATCGAGGCCGAGCGCGTCGAGCACGGTGCCGACGATGTCGGTGAGGTTGCGCCACAGCACCGGGTAGGGCACGTCGATCGGTTCGACGTTCTCCTCGGCGAACCAGTTGCGCCAGCCCACTTCCTGGGACTTGAGCATGGTGATGACGTGCGCGATGGCGCCCGCGTGGTACTCCGCGCGGGCGTCGCGGACGGGGTCGGGCCTGCCGCGCCACACCCGGGTCTGCACGGCGCGCCAGAACGACACCGCCTGCGAGACGACGTCGGGGCGATAGACGTGGACGAGGACCGGATCGGAGCCGACGACGTCGCGGATCCCCGACAGCAGGCCAGTGCCAGAACGGTCGGGCAGGCCCGCAGCGCGCTGCAGTAGCAGTGGCGTCTGGTTCCACATCAGCTTGCCGCCCCAGACGCCGTTCGGGGTGCGGCCGACGGTACGGATGTAGTCCCGCCAGATCTCGGGCGGGGCGAGGTCGGGCTTGCCCTCGTCGTGTGGGTCGAGCAGTCGCAGGATCGACTCGTCGTTGGTTTCGGCGAACCACTGTCGCGGTTGTGGCGACTGGCTGGTGGTCGGTAGGTACTGGAAGAATTCCTGCGGCTCACCGGCAACACCGGTGGCGCGGAGCGATTCGACCAGCAGGGTGCTGCCACTGCGCTGAGATGCGAGCACCAGATAGGCCGTCGGGCGGGCTGCCATGGGCGTGAGCGTAATCGGTGCGAATGGGCAATGCAGATCCGCCCATGGCGCACAATTAAATTCGCGATGAGCGAAACTATTGCCGTGTTCCCACGTCGTATTCGATTCCGCGTTCCGCGGCGATGGCCGACCGGCTCGGCAGTTGAATTCCGTTGATCTGCATGTAGGTTTCGGTGTACCTGGCAGATATGCGGGTACCGGCGAACTCCGAGGGAATGACGTCGTTGGTCTTCTGCCGCCAGTCGTTGAGCATAAGCGCCAGCTCGTTGGCGATGGCCTCCACTTCGCTGTTCACGTCACCGATCAACAGGTTGTGCTGTTCGGTCGGATCGGTGCGCAGATCGTACAGCTCCCGACTGGGACGGGGCGCGGCACTCAACGGGCCGACGATCTGACCCGGCGCGCTCTCCTCGATGTCCAGCGGTAGATCCAGGAGTGGGCGGGCAGCGTAATTCTCGATGTAGCTGAAGTCTTTGGTTCTGATCGCTCGAATCGGATCGAAGGAATCGTGATACGTCTTCGTCGTATAGACCGCGCCCCGAACGGGCGAGGATCGAGTGATTGCATCGCGCACCCTCGCGGCGTGGGACAGTCCATCGACGTCGTCGGGCACCGGCAGCCCCAGCAGGTCGAGAAGCGTGGGCACCAAGTCGACGCCGCTGAAGAGGTCGTCGTACGCGCGGCCCGGCGCCTCTTGCCGCGTCGGCGGCCGCACGATCAGCGCGATGCCCGTGCCCGCGTCGTACAGCGTCGACTTGGCGCGCGGCAGCGCAGGGCCGTGATCGGTGAGGAACACCACCCAGGTGGAGCGGTCCAGCCCGGTCTCGGCGAGGGCGTCGAGCAACTGGCCGACAGCGGCGTCGGCCACCGAGATCGCGCCGTAGAAGTCGGCGAGGTCCTCGCGCACGTCGGGCAGGTCGGGCAGGTAGTCGGGCAGGCGAACCGCGTCGGGATCGGCGGGTTGGTAGCGATCCGGCGGGTAGGGGCGATGGGTTTCGAAGAAGCCGGCGGTGAGTAGGAAGGGCTGCTGTGGCGCGTCCCGCAGCCATCCGGTGGCGCGTTCGACGACGTACTCGCAGAACGAGTTGGACACGTCGTACTCGTCGAACCCGAGCCGCGCAGGAAACGACGTCTCGTGCTGCATTCCGAACAACGCTGTGTGCCAGCCGGATTCGGAAAGCAGCTGCGGCATGGTGCGGACGCCGGCGCGATACTCCCAGCCGTGGTGGGCCAGCCCGACGAGACCGTTGCTCTGTGGGTAGCGCCCCGTGAACAGCGAGCCGCGCGACGGTGAGCACAGCGGCGCGGTGGCATGGGCGCGGGTGAAGAGGATGCCATCGGCGGCGAGCCGGTCAAGGCGGGGGCTGGACACATCGGGGTGACCGTAGGCGCCGAGATAGCGGCCGAGGTCATGCCAGTGCACGATCAGCACGTTGTCGCGCTGCGGGCTGGTCACGTCAAGTCCTTCATCACGAGACACCAAACAAGCCCTTACCGATACCGGCAACCCTTTGATTCATCGCGAACCAACTTATCCCCGTGGATGGCGGATCAACGACTACGCATGAACGATTACGCGGAATGATGCACCTCGGCGACGTAACCGCCAGGGAATTGCAGCACTGCGTTGTCGACTCCGCCAGCGCGATTCACGGGAACCAGCACGACCGCCCCCGCAGCGACTGCCTTGTCCACGGTCGATGTGACGTCACCGACCGCGTACCCGGCCGTCTCGCGACCGTACGGGTACGGCAGATGACCGTCGGTGACCGCGACGACGGAGTTGCCGAACGGAGAGACGATCCGGATTCGGCGAAACGTGCTGCCCGGCTTGCCGATCGCCGCACCATCGGTGGAGGCGTCGTCAGCGGCTACCGTCCCTCCGGTGAACGAAAGGTATGACTTCAGAAAGGCGTCCGCGGCGTCGGGCGACACGTAGAGGCGGTTGTCCGGAATGGTCTGCAGCGCTGGGTAGGACGGCGCCGTGGTGTGCCAGTACAGCTGCGTGTTCACGCCGCCGGGGAACTGCACGATGGCATCGCGTCCGATCGGATCGTCGAATGGGGCGACCTGCAGCACGGCACCGGCATCGCGGGCCTGCTGAACACCGACCTCGAAGTCGCGAAGCAGCCAGCCGGTTCGCTCGGATCCAAACGGGTAAGGCGTCGGCGTGGTGAACTCGAAGACCGACAAGGTGCCCACCGGTGACAGGATCAACTGCGACCTGGTCTGGCTCGGAGTAGGCGTCACGTCGGCGACGCCAGCCGGCTTCGCCGTGCCACCGAATGTGGCCAGCCAGCTACGGACGAAGTCGTCGAACCGCCCGGATTCGACGTAGACGTGCACCGAATCGTACTGGGGCCCAACGGCTTGAGTGGTACTAGGCCGGGACGGGGAAGTCGACGCCGTGAGTGGTGAGGAGGTGACCGCGCTGCTGCCGCATGCCGCAGTCACGGCAACCAACGCACAGGCGATTGGGGTACGCACGCTACGTACTGGCCATGGCCCGATCACAGTAGGGGCGCCAGATCGGCGGCGACCCAGTCGGCGAACGACTGCCATCCGATCTGCGGGAAGCGGGCATGCAAGTCCGGAATGTCCACGGTGTAGCCGCTGCCGGCGAGGAAGCCGAACATCGCGCGCATGTCTGCCGATGCGATCTCGTGCCAGTCCGGAGTGGCCAGGTCGACTGACCGTCCCAGTGCGCCGGCGAGTACCGCAGCCATCTCCCTCGGTGTGGGGTCGTCGGACGCGATGTCGATACGCGCACCGGCGAAGGGTTCCGGGTCTGCGAGGATGGCGGCCACGAACCGGCCCATGTCGCGCCGCGATAGTTGCTGCAGGCGAACGTCGGCGGGCAATGGAAGCTCGAAGACCCCGGCCCTGATGTCGTCGATCCCGCCCAGCATGTTGTCGTAGAAGTACGTCGGCCCCACGACGGTGTGGGGCAGCCCCGATTCCGCGAGCGCCGCCTCGACGGTCGCCTTGCTGTCGAAGTGCGGGATCCCGGTGTGCTGGTCGGCGTCGGCGACCGAGGCGAATACCAGGTGCGGCACCCGTGCTGCGAGTGCGCCCGCGATGATCGTCGAACCCTGCGCCACCTCTGCTGCCGGACCCTCTTCGAACGGGGTGGTCAGGGCGAACGCTCCGTCGACGCCCGTGAACGCCGATGCGACGGCCGCCTCGTCCGACAGGTCGGCGGCGACCACGTCGACACCCGCATCCGCGAGTCGTCGCGCCGCCGACGAGTCGACGCGTCGGGTGATGCCACGCACCGACGCTCCTTGTTCGAGCAATGCCGCGACCACGGCTCCACCCTGCGCACCCGTGGCACCCAACACCGCAAAATGTCCCTGCACGTCGCCGTCTCCCGTCAATCTTGGGCCGCCCGCCCATGCGGTTCGGCCGGTCACGCACCAGCCCGACGACCGATGCCGCGTTCGTCACAGCTCGTCCCCATTCAACCCCCTGCTCGCAGAAACCGGTACATCCCGAAGATCCATGTCTCTCACACCTTTTCGGAAGAGTGAGAGGATGGCGGCGATGAACGATGTCTTCGGCCGACCGTGCCCATGCGGCACCGGTGCCGGCTACGACGCGTGCTGCGGACCGCTACACCGTGGCGAGTGGCAAGCGGGCACGGCCGAGGAGCTGATGCGGTCGCGGTACGCGGCCTTCGCGTGCGGTGACGCCGATTACTTGTTCCGCACCTGGCATCCGCGAACCCGCCCTGCCGAGGTCACGATCGACGGCGACACCGTCTGGACGAGCCTCGACGTCACGGACACCGCAGCGGGCGGCATCGACGACGACAGCGGGGAAGTGGAGTTCATCGCTCGATTCGAGACCGCGAACCGGCCCGGCTCGATGCACGAGCGCAGCCGTTTCGTACGTCGTGCGGGGCGGTGGTTCTACGTCGACGGTCAGGTCGACTAGGCCGAACCAACTAGCAAGGGTCGCCGGGAGGCGTGTAGTACGGCACGCCCTCCACCGTGTAGCACGGCACCTCGCCAGCAACGTAGGGCGTGGCGGCCGAGGCGATCGCCACGCCGGTCGCCACGCGGCCCGCGACGTCGGTGCAACCACCCACCGCGACGTGACGCCCTGATGCGCCCGCGCAGATGTCCGCGTTCGCCACCGGTGCGACGGCGAGCGGCGCGGCCGCGATCGCCGCCATCGTGAACAGTGCTGTTGTTAGTTTCTTCATCGCGCACATTCCTTTGCTCGGCCCGACTCAATCGTCATTATTGACCGGAGTGCAGATTTGCGGCGGCGTTTCGCAGCGGCTACGTGCGCAGAACACCACACGCGGAGTAGACGAACTTGGGTGGCACGTCGAACGCGAACGAACGCTGCGGCACCCGCGCCAAGACTTCTTCCGAGAGCGGGGTCTTGTAGTGCAGCGACAGGGAGCCGGAGAAGGTCGGTTCGACCACCGAGATGTCGGGGACGTCGAGCGTTAGCCCGTCATCGTCGAGCGTGGCCTTGACCATCGAGCCTGCCGCGTCGGTCCATTGATGATCGACCGCCCGGCCTGCCTTCTTGGGAACCGACGACAGCGTTGCGAGCACCCGCTGATTGGTCAGCGCAAGGGACCCGACGTAGCTGCGCAGGTTGCCCTTGGCGGTCTTGCCTGGCACGTGGCCGGAGAACCGGAACGTGACCGGCACGAACTCCGCCAAGTGGATCAAACCCTCGGCCTCGACTTGGGCCTGCATGTCGTCGGGCAGGTTGCCGATACCGAGCATCTTGCGCAGAAAGACGGCCATGGCCACAGGATAATGGCCATGGCCGTCCCCTCCGTTAGGTTTGCGCGGGCAGCACCTTCTCGCCGGTCTTGTCGGTGCTCAGGCACAGCGAGCAGATGTATCCGAAGTCTCCAGCGGACGCGATCATGTCGGGCCGTTCGTACTCGTGGTGGCAGACATGGCACCTCAGGTGGTCATCGGCCGGGTTGCCGTGCTCGTCGAACATCGGCAGCTCGATCCCGTCGTCGGTGCGACGCAGGTAGTACTTGCCCTTCGTGGCGACCGCGATGATCGGCGGTAGCACCAGAGCGAGCCCGATGGCGACCAGCGGCGAGTACGGCCGGATGGCCTCGCCGAGCCCGCCGAAGAACGCGATGACGGACAGGCCGGCAGCGATCAGCATCGAGCCGAAGCCCACCGGGTTGAACGCGTACAGCATGCCGCGGCGGAACTCCGGCACCTTGGGCGACAGCTTCAGCAGGTACTTGTTGAACACGATGTCCGACGCCACCACGACGACCCACGCCATACCGCAGTTGGCGTAGAAGCCGAGGATGGTGTTGAGGAAGTCGAACATGTTGGCTTCCATCAGGACCAGCGCGATCAACAGGTTGACGCCGAGGAACACCAACCGGCCGGGGTAGGTCTTGGTGACGCGGGTGAACGAGTTCGTCCACGCCAGCGAACCGGAGTAGGCGTTGGTCACGTTGATCTTGATCTGGCTGATGACCACCAGGACGACCGCCAGCGTCATGGCCAGCCAGCCAGGCAGGAAGTTCTCGTAGATCTCCAGGAACTGGTGCACCGGCTGGTTGGCGATGCCCGCACTGTCGGCGACGTTCGCGATGAGGTAGACGGCGAGGAACAGCCCGACGATCTGCTTGATGGCGCCGAAGATCACCCAGCCGGGGCCTGCCAGGAACATCCAGGTCCACCAGCTGCGCTTGTTCTCCGGGGTCTTGGGCGGCATGAAGCGTAGGTAGTCGTTCTGCTCGGCGATCTGGGCGATCAGCGAGAGGCACACGCCCGCGGCCAGCAGGGTCGAGCCGAGGTCGAATCCGGTGCCGCCGTTCTCACCCTGGTAGGCGAAGAACTGGCCGACCGACTCGGGATGGGTGACGACGAGGTAGACGAACGGCGCGACCATCAGGATCAGCCACAGCGGGGTGGTCCAAACCTGAAGTGTCGAAAGCACTTTCATGCCATAGATCACCAGAGGGAAGATGATCAGCGTCGATGCCGCGTAGCCGAGCCAGAGCGGGATGCCGAGGCCGAGTTTCAGGCCCTGGGCCATGATCGAGCCCTCGAGCGCGAAGAAGATGAAGGTGAACGTCGCGAAGATGACGTTGGTGACCACCGAGCCGTAGTAGCCGAAGCCGCTGCCTCGGGTGACCAGGTCCAGGTCGATGTTGTACCGCGCCGAGTAGTAGGCAACGGGGAAACCGGTCAGCATGACGACGACCGCGAAGATGAGGATGCCCCACAACGCGTTGGTCGTGCCGTAGGAGATGCCGATGTTGGCGCCGATGGCGAAGTCGGCCAGGTAGGCGATGCCACCGAGCGCCGAGATGCCCACCACCCGCGTCGACCACTTGCGGTAGCTGCGCGGAGCAAAGCGCAGCGTGTAGTCCTCCAAGGTCTCCTTGGTGGCGGTCATTTGATCGAGACCGGCGTCCAGGTCCATCTCGTCTGGGGCCTCCGGCTCCTTGCTGAGCTCTTGAGTCATGGTTAGCAAAGCTAAATCGGGGTTGTTTCCAGCTCGTGACAACCATGTTCCCGACGATGGCCAAAAAACAGGCGCCGCTGGTACACGTGGACTGATGACTTTGCGCAAACCGTGGCTGGTCGGGCTGCTGGTCCTCGCCACCGCGGCGTACGTGATCCTGTGGGCCGGCTGGTCGATGCAATGGGCCTGGCTGGAGGCCTTCGACGCCTGGGGTTTGCACGCCTTCCACGCATTCGGTGTCGATCACCCCGCGTGGGTGACCTTTTGGCAGGTGCTGTGCACCGTGCTTGGCCCCGACGCGTTCCGCATCGCCGGGCTCGTCGTGATCGTCGTGGCGTTGCGGCACCGCCAGTTTCGTCTTGCCGTGTTCGTAGTGCTCAGCGTCGAACTCAGCGGTCTGGTGACCGAGGCGCTGAAGGCGGCAGCGCACCGCTCCCGACCGCTGACCGCGTTGGTGTACGCGCCGTCGTGGTCGTTCCCTTCGGGTCACGCACTGTGCGTCTCGGCCGCGGTGATGGCGCTGACCGTGGTGCTATTGCCGCGCGTTCGCCGCGACCGGTGGGGTTGGGTGATCGCGGGCGGCGTGCTCATCGTCCTGGCGATCGGCTTCGGACGGGTGGTGCTCAACGTGCACAACCCGACCGACGTGCTGGCGGGCTGGGCGGCGGGCTACCTGTGGTTCGCCGCAAGCCTGCTGGTGTTGGTCCGCCGCCCTGTCAGCTCAGCGGACGAAACACCGGTAGCGCTCGGTAGTGCGCCTTGAACGTGACCTCGCGGTAGTCGTGTCCGACCTCGCCGTCGTGGGCAAGCGTCGTCGGTCCGTCAACCGAGGTGAAGCTGAACTCGGGCACCTGGAGTTCGTGGTAGAGCGGGCTGCGTTCCAGCCGGCCCAGTCCGAGAGACGCCAGAATCCGGAACCTGCTGAGTCTGCGCCCGGTCTCCAGGATGCGGACGTCGATCAGGCCGTCGTCCATCCGGGTTCGCAGTGACGGGGCGAATCCCGACGGTAGATAGACCGAGTTGCCGAGGAAGAACATCGACGTCTGCAGCGTGACGTTGTCGTAGGAGATGCGGACGGGTTGGTCGCGGCGCAGGGTGTGGAACATCGCGTAGATGCCCGCCAGTGGCTTGCCGATCTTGCGCTCGAGCTTCTCGCGGGTCCTGACGAACGACGGATACGCGCCGATGCTGGCCGTGTTGATCACGGTGTCGGTGTCGTTGAGCGCCACGACGTCGATGCACGTCACGTGTCCTCGCTTGATTGCGTCGACGGTCTTGGCCACCGTGTCGCAGCCGATGTCCTTGGCGAAGTGGTTGAACGTCCCACCGGGGAAGACGGCAAGCGGGACGCCGGCACCGACCGCAACGCCCGCTGCGCACGACGTCGTTCCGTCGCCGCCCGCGACGGCAAGCACCTCGGCACGGCCGGCCGCCGAGCGCAGCACCTCCGAGACGTCGTCGGACTCGACGAGTTCGACGATCTCGGCCTTCGGCAGCGAGGCCTTGACCTCGTCGAGGACGCGTGCGCCGGTCCCGCTGCCCGATGCCGGGTTGACGACGAGCACGACCCCGGCACCGTCCGGGCGCTCAGGGGTGTCCACCCGCAGCGGGGCGGCCGGGCGCACCCGGGGCTCGACGATCGGCGGCACGATCCGGCCGCCGATCACCGCGACCGCCGCGCCGATGCCGAATCCGGCAAGCACGTCGCCGGGATAGTGCGCACCCGTGGCCACCCTGGACATCCCGACCAGGCCGGCCAGTAATGCAAGCCCCAACCCCAGCGGTGGGTTCTCGAGCCCGACGCCGACGGCGAACGCGGCCGCGCTGGCCGAGTGGCCCGACGGCAGCGAATTCGACGTCGGCATCCGCAGCGAGCGCCGCACCATCGGCACCGTCGCCCAGTTGGGCCGTGGACGTCGCCAGATCCGCTTCGCGACCTGATTGGTGAGCAGGCTCGTCACCGCGAGCGACGCGACGCCGCGGGTGGCACCCCGCACGGCGGACCGGCGCCGCGACGCCCCGAGCAGGAACGCGATCACGAACCACAGCTTCGAATGGTCCGCTGCCGCGGACAGGCGCGGCATGACGGCGTCGAGAAGCGGGCTTGGTGACTCCGCGATCGCTTCGAAGATCTCACGGTCGAGCGTGCCGAGGCCCTGCCCGATCTGTCGGATACCCCGTCGACGTCGCAACAGTTCCATGCACCCCAACCTATCCGCGACACGACCTGCCCAAACCGTGTCTAAACCTTTACTTGACCCGGGGTGCCCGACCTGTCGACCATTGACGTGTGCGCCGACTGCTGGTTCTGCTATGTGCGACGGCGGTCTGGTTCGCGACGGCGGCCGTTGCCAGCGCCGAGGTGACGCCGTGGTTCGCGCAATCCGTCGGCAACGCCACCCAGGTGATTTCCGTTGTCGGAGTTGGTGGTTCGGATGCCAAGGTCGACGTCTATCAGCGCGGCGGGGCAGGCTGGGAACCGATCGGAGTCGGCATTCCCGCGCACGTCGGCTCGGCGGGAATGGCGCCCGAGACCCACGACGGCCAGATGATGACGCCGATGGGCATCTTCTCGCTCGACTTCGCCTTCGGCACGGCGCCCAACCCCGGGGGAGGGCTGCAGTACGTCCAGGTGGGGAAGAACCACTGGTGGGACGGCGACATGAAGAGCCCGACCTACAACACGATGCAGGTCTGCGAGAAGTCGCAGTGCCCGTTCAACACTGATCCGAGCAGTGGCACGGAGAATCTCGAGATCCCTCAGTACCGCCACGCAGTGGTGATGGGCGTCAACAAGGAACGCGTGCCCGGCAATGGCGGCGCGTTCTTCCTTCACACCTCAGACGGAGGGCCCACGGCGGGATGCGTGTCGGTCGACGACGCCACCATGGTTCAGATCATCAAGTGGCTGCGGCCCGGCGCGTTGATCGCCGTCTCTAAATGAACCCCGTGTCCAAGTAACTACGTTTCCGGGTGCCTCAAAGGTTAATGGCCTTACCGGCTTTCGCGTTGAAGTCGAGCGCCTTGGTCGACAGCGACGCGTCGTAGGTGCGGTCGTAACCGGTGACGCTGATCTTCCAGCCGTCCGCCGTTCGCCGGTAGCTGTCGTGATAGAACCCCGCACCGATCAGCATGAAGTCGAACTTCGGCACGATGACCTTGTCCTGCAGGTACCAGATGCCGGTCGCTTCGTCGCCGTCGACGTCGATCTCGGGGTGCGTCACGCGATGCTCGGTGATCACGTCGGCGGTCATCGACGTGCGCATGAACTCGACCAGCGACGCGCGGTCGGTGAAGTGGTGTTCCTCGCCGAGTGACTCGCCGTAATCACCGACGACGTCCTCTGTCAGCGTGTCGGCGAACTCGTCCCAGTGCTTGGTGTCGAGCGCTCGCATGTATCGGTACTTGAGTCGCTGAATGTCGTCGATGTCACCCATTGCGACATTGCAACACAACCGGTCGCACGCCTCCACTCCAGGTAGGTCGTCCGGGCACTCCCTGGCTTTGCTGAAATATCGCCTCGATGGCGGTCCCTGCGGTTGGTTCCAAGGCGTTGCTTACGCTACGCACAGCCAAAACCTAGCTGCGAGAACGCTGTTCGTTGCGTTTGCCTCGGAGTGTCTGAACCGGTTCACGGCTGGTTGCGGCTAGGGTGTGTTCCGATATGAGCGCCCCGTTGGGGTTGTCGATCGGGACGACCAACCTGGTCGCGGTCCGAGTCGGCGATCCACCCCTCACTCGGCGAGCCATGCTGACCCTGTCCGGCCAGGTGTTGAGCGGTTTCGTCGAACGCGTCGGCGATCCAGTACCGCTGGTGACCGCCGACGGTTCGTCGCATTCTGCCGACGAGCTGTTGGTCGATGCCCTCGACGGCATGGTCGAGCTCGCAGGCGAAGCGACGTCGTCGCAGATCGCGGTGGCCGTCCCCGCCCACTGGACCGGGGCAACGCTGCGCGGGCTGCGTGCCGCGATGCGGGCCAAACCGCGGCTCTCGCCCAACGGCGTGCCCGCACGGCTGGTCTCGGATGCCGTCGCCGCGCTGACTGCGATGCACGCCAGTCCGGGACTGCCGGGGCGCGGTGTGGTCGCACTGCTGGACTTCGGTGGCGGTGGCACCAGCATCACGCTTGCCGATGCCGCGTCGAGCTTCGAACCGATCGCGACGTCGCGGGTGACGGAGTTCTCTGGCGATCAGATCGACCAGGCGCTGCTTGCCCACGTGCTCGACGGCATCGCCGAAGCCGATGGCGTCGACCCGGCGGGGACGGCAGCGGTTGGTTCGCTGACGGCGCTGCGCGACGAGTGTCGACGGGCCAAGGAGCGGCTCTCCGAGGAGACGGACGCCGAGGTGTCGGTCGAGTTGCCAGGCCACCGCTCGACGGTGCGGGTCACCAGGACTGAACTCGACGCACTGATGGCGGCACCACTGGCCGCGGTGCTGACCGAGTTGGATGATCTGTTGCAGCGCAACCGGGTTGCGGCCGCCGATGTTTCGACGGTGGCGGCAGTTGGCGGCGGCGCCCGGATCCCGTTGATCACCCAGAAGCTGTCCGCCCACGGCGAGGCGCCGGTGGTGACCACCCCGCAGCCCGCCCTCGACGCCGCAGCGGGCGCAGTGCTCTTCGCGGCCTACGGCTCGGAGTCCGACGCCGCAACGGGAATGGCGCCCGCCGCGTTGACCGGCGTTGCCCCCGTCGAGTCGATCGCACCCACGACCCCGGTCGTCACCGGAAATGCGCCAACCACACCGGTCGTCACTGGGAATGCGCCAAGTTCGTCGACGTTCCGCCAGCTGGCGTGGTCGCAGGATGATGACGCGTCGCAGGAACCGGTGCCCTACATGGGCGAGGACTACTCCACCGACACCAGCATGACGCGTGCGGTGTCGCAGTACGTCCCACCGACGGGGCCCATCGACGTCGACGAGCCGCGAGCATGGCAGCGCTTGCCGCAGTTGGTGTTCGGCGTGGCCGCCGTGGTGGCGTTGGTGGCCTTCGGTGGGGTGGCGATCGCGTTGACGAGCGCGTCGGGCGATTCCACCCCCACCCCCGCGCCACCGCCGAAGACCGTACCTGCGACCGCGACACCGGTGTCGTCGAGCGTGGCGCCGCCGCCGCCACCGCCAAGCACCGAGGTGCCGCAAAGCATCGTGACCGTGACGAGTGAGGCCCCGCCGCCACCGCCGCCGGAGACCGTCACGGTGGAGCGGACGGTCACCACCACCAGGACCACGCAGCCGACGACCACCACGACGACGACCACTACGACGACGTCGCCGACCACGACCACCACGACTACGACGACCACGACGACTACTACGACGCCGACGCCGACGATGACCACGAGCTACATCACGGTGCCGTTCGTACCGGTGCCGATCCCGGTCCAGGTGCCTGCCAGCCCGACGCCGCAGTATCAGCCGCCCCAGGAGTACCCGCAGTATCCTCAGCAGCCGCAATATCCTCAGCAGCCTCAGTTCCCGTTCTAATCGGGCTCATGGGAGGCAGCAATGTCACAGCTGCATTCCAGCGTTTCATAGACCAGGCGGGCGACCATCGGGTGATGGAAGAGATGAACACGCGATTCGATCGCATACGCGTGCGACTGCTGGGGGTCATCGGCATCGGGGCCTTTGCCGCGTTGGCGGTGCTCGGCGTTGCATATGGCGGAAGCCATTTCGGGGCAGGAAGCGCACTGGCGGGTTCTGGTGATGCACCCGCGAACACGACCTTCGTCCAGCCCACGGTGACCGGCGCCACGATGGGTGCCACAGCCACGTGGACGACGCCGTCGGCGATCCTCCCAACGGGGAAGGCCGTTCCGGCGGTCAAGGCCGGGAGCTGACATGCGGCGTTCGAGCCTTGGCGCGGC
>Ga0105239_10003373_pt1 | contig 19598 bp, 22 predicted proteins | sample KBSC44metaG_FD_92761 | JGI IMG/M metagenome (GOLD analysis project Ga0105239, IMG submission 92761) | Corn rhizosphere microbial communities from Kellogg Biological Station, Michigan, USA - KBS C4-4 metaG | ecosystem: Host-associated > Plants > Roots > Rhizosphere > Soil | place: Michigan, USA...
CAACATCCGCTTCAACGACATCCACACCGCGGAATCGCTTGAGAGCTGGATCGAGGGCGAAACGCAATCGCTGACGCGATCGTCCGGCGCGGAGATCGACCTCGACTTCGTCATCGGCGCACGTGCCTTCCTGACCGAGCCCGGCGCGTTCACCGATCTCGTCTCGCGCGCGGTCAGAGACGTAACCGGCACGGCGCCGGAGCTTTCCACCACCGGCGGCACGTCGGATGCACGCTTCATCAAGGAACATTGCCCGGTGGCCGAGCTCGGCCTTCCCGGCGGCACGATGCACAAGACCGACGAATGCGTGCCGGTCGCGGAAATCGCACACCTTACGGACATCTACGCAGCGATCCTCGCACACTATTTCGCATGAACGACGCGGCGATCGGCATCTTCGATTCCGGCATTGGCGGGCTGACGGTGATGCGGGCACTGGCTGCACGCCTGCCGGAAGAGGAATTCATCTATCTCGGCGATACCGCGCGGTTGCCCTACGGCACCAAGAGCGGCGACACCGTCACACGCTATGCGCTGCAGGCGGCCGCAGCGCTGATGCGGCGCAGGGTGAAGATGCTGGTGGTGGCGTGCAACACGGCCTCGGCCGTAGCGCTCCCGCGACTGGAAGAGATGTTCGCACCGGTCCCCGCCGTCGGCGTGATCGTTCCGGGCGCGGAAGCCGCGGTGGCGGCCGCACCCGAAGGTCCCATCGCCATCATCGCCACCGAAGGCACGGTCAAAGGCGGCGCCTATGTCCAGGCCATTGAAGATCACGGCCGCGCAATCCCCGTGATCCAGCAGGCCTGCTCCCTGTTCGTGGCGATCGCCGAAGAAGGGTTGCTGGAAGGCGAGATCGCTGAGGCCGTCGCGCATCGCTATCTCGATCCCGTGCTCGCCGCCGTGCCGAGGCCGAAAGCGCTGGTGCTGGGCTGCACGCATTTTCCGGCGCTCAGAAAGACCATTGCGAAGGTCGCGGGACCAGATATCCGGCTTGTCGACAGTGCGGAAACGACGGCGAAAGCGGTCGAGAAAATCCTGCAGGAGAAAAATCTCAAGCGCGCGAGTGGCGCCACGCCTTCACACAGCTTCCTCGCCACCGACGCGCCCGACCGCTTCGCTCGCGTGGGCGAGATTTTTCTTGGGAGCCCGATCGATCCCGGCAAGGTCGAACTGGTCGATCTTCAGTAGTCGACTTTCACCAGATAAAGCCCTTCCGGCGGTGCGACGGGGCCACAGGCGCTGCGTTCGCGCGCGTTGAGCGCCTGCTCGAGATCGCGGCGCGACCACTTGCCTTCGCCGACCAGCTTCAGGCTCCCAACCATCGAGCGCACCTGATTGTGCAGAAAGGAACGTGCGCCGGCGGTGATGTGGATTTCCTCGCCCACGCGCGCAACATCGAGACGGTCGAGCGTCTTCACCGGCGACTTCGCCTGGCACTCCGCCGCGCGGAAGGTGGTGAAGTCGTGCTGGCCGACAAGCACCTGCGCCGCGTGATGCATCGCCTCCGCATCGAGATCGCGCACGACATGCCAGACATGGCCGTTATCCAACGCAGGCGGCGCGCGGCGCGTGAGGATGCGATAAAGATAATGCCGCCCGGTGGCAGAAAAGCGAGCATGCCACTCCGCGTCGACAATCCGCGCGTCGATCACGACGGTAGGCTGAGGCCGCAGGAAATGATTGAGCGCGTCACGGATCTTGTCCGGCGTGAACTCCTTCACCAGATCGAAATGCGCAACCTGTCCCAGCGCGTGAACGCCAGCGTCGGTGCGGCCAGCGCCGGTAACGGTGACGTTTTCACCGGAGAGCTTGAAGATCGCCTCCTCCAGCGCCCCCTGCACCGACGGCCCATTGTCCTGCCGCTGCCAGCCGACGAACGGACCACCGTCGTATTCGACCGTGATGCGATAGCGAGGCATCTTAGCCACGCTCCCACAACGTCAGCCAAAATGGGCTTTCGACATGGGTGAGACTGTCCCACCCCGATTTGATTTGGGGCCAGCGCTTTAGAATCGCCTCCACGAACTCGCCGAAGCCATGATAGGTATCCCACACTTCGTAGGTCTCGTCAGCGAACAGCCGAATCCCGAGATAAGAAGCGCCTTCAACTCCCGCATCCATTCGGCGAATGTCTGCCCACTTCAGTGTGAAAACTGTAGAGCCCCACCTCTTTACAGTTACGTCTTCTGCAGAGACCGAAATGGTTGGCAATCTGTATCGCCGCAAAAGGAATTCGCCTAGCCAGACAACGCCGCTGAACAAAGCGATAGCGATCAGGTAGGCTATCCACTTAACCAAGCAAAACACCTCTACGGAGCGGCCAGCCGCGCAGCAGTTCGTCTGTTGTCATCGCGGATTTTCCCGCGCGCTGAAGACGGACGAGGCGCAATGCGCCCTCACCGCATGCGACTGTGAGCTTGTCGTCAAGAAGCGTTCCGGGCATGCCACTACCTGAAACCGGCTCGGCGTAGAGAATCTTCAGCCGCTCGCCCTTCACTTCGCACCACGCGCCCGGCACGGGTGACAAGCCACGGATCAGGCAATCAATCTCGTGCGCGGATTTGGTCCAGTCAATGTGCGCTTCGTCTTTGAGGATTTTCTTCGCGTACGTGACGCCCTCGCCTGCCTGCGGCGTTTCCGCGATGGAGCCGCGCTCCAGTGCCGACAACGCACGCACCATCAGGTCGGCGCCGAGCCGCGAAAGCTCGTCGTGCAGCTCGCCATAGGTCTTGCGGCCGATGGACGTGCGCTCCGCCATCAGCACGGGACCGGTGTCGAGCCCCTCCTCCATGCGCATGACCATGACCCCGGTTTCGCTGTCACCCGCCACGATCGCGCGCTGGATCGGGGCGGCACCACGCCAGCGCGGCAGAAGCGATCCGTGGAGATTGAAGCATCCGAGCTTCGGCGCATCGAGGACCGGCTTCGGCAGCAAGAGGCCATAGGCCACGACAATCGCAGCATCGATCTCGAGCGCGCGGAAGAATTCCTGCTGCGCTTCGTCCTTCAGACTCAGCGGTGTGCGCACTGCGAGCTTGGCATCGAGGGCGAATTTGTGCACCGGCGAGGGATCGGCGTTGAGGCCTCTGCCTTTCGGGCGCGGCGGCTGTGAATAGACGCAGGCGATGTCGTGACCCTGTGCCACCAGTTCGGCAAGCGTGGGCACCGCGAAATCCGGCGTGCCCATGAAGGCCAAACGGAGCGCCACGTGCGCCTAGCCCGCTTCCTTCAGGCGCTTGGCTTTCTGAAGTTTGCGCAGCGCGATCGAGCGCTTGAGTTTGGAAAGGTGGTCGATGAACAGCACCCCGTTCAGGTGATCCATCTCATGCTGCAGACAGGTCGCGAGCAGACCATCCGCTTCCAGCACCTGCAAAGCGCCCTCGCGGTCGAGATATTCGCACTTGATGCGCGCGGGGCGTTCGACGTCTTCCCAGATCTCGGGCACCGAAAGACAGCCTTCCTCGAAGGTCGCCAGCTCGTCCGACGCCCACAGGATTTTCGGGTTGATGTAGGCCTGCGGATTTTTCTGGCCCGATTTCTGGTCGAGGTCCATTACGATGATGTTCTTCGGCGTGCCGATCTGGACCGCGGCCAGACCGATCCCGTCAGCTTCGTACATCGACTCCGCCATGTCATCGATCAGCCGGCGGAGTTCGGCGTCGACCTTTTCGACGTCGGTCGAGACCGCTTTCAGGCGCGGGTCTGGCGCGGTAAGGATGGGGCGGATGCTCATGGGCGGGAGATAGGCTGTCGCCCTTTGCCGGTCAAGGGAACGCCGGAAAACACATGGATTTTGCTTACCTTGTCCTTGCAGCCGCGTTGATTGTGGCCGCCGCGATTGTGGCGTTCGCGCTGCGCCGGCCAGCGCCGGAACCAGCGAAACCCGATCCGCGGCTCGACGATGTCATCCGTGGCCAAGGCAGCATCGCGGGCCAGTTCCAGCAGACGCTCGATTCTCAGGTGCGGCTGCAAACCATGCTGGCGGAGCGCATCGAGGCGCTGGACAAACGGCTTGGCGAGTCGCTGACCGACAGCGCGACCAAAACCGCGGCGACGATTGCCAGCATCGGCGAACGGCTGACAAAGATCGACGAGGCGCAAAAGAACATTACCGCGCTGTCGAGCCAGGTCGTCAGCCTTCAGGAAATTCTGTCCGACAAGCAGACCCGCGGCGCCTTCGGGCAAGAGCGGATGGAAGCGATCATCGAGGATCAGCTCACACCGGAGCATTACACCTTTCAGCACACGCTCTCGAACGGCTCGCGCCCCGACTGCATCATCCGGCTGTCCAAAGAGAGCGGCCTTGTGGTGGTCGATTCCAAATTTCCGCTCGAGGCGTTCGAGATGCTGCGCGCGGCGGCGAGCGAGGACGAACGCAAGAGCGCGATGGCACGGATGCGCGCCGACGTGCAGAAGCACGTCAAAGACATCTCGGACAAATACGTCATCAAGGGCGAAACGCAGACCCCGGTGATCATGTTCGTTCCATCGGAGTCGGTCTTTTCCGAGCTGCATTTCGGGTTTCCGGAAATCATGCGCAGAGCCCGCGATGCCAATGTCGCGATCGTCTCGCCGCATCTGTTGTGGCTTGCGCTCAACACCATGCGCGCGGTGCTGCGCGACGTGAAGATGCGCGAGAGTGCGCACCAGATTCAGAAGGAGGTCGGTGCGCTGCTCGACGACGTGCGCCGCATGAGCGATCGCGTCGCCAGTCTGCGTGGCCATTTCGAACAGACCAACAAGGATATCGCGCAAATCGAAACGTCTATGCGCGGGATCGACCGCCACGCAGAACGCATTGCACAGGTCGATCTTGAGCCGCCGGAAGCCACGGCCTCCCTGTCGAAACCGTCCGAGCCTTCGTAGCCGGTCTTAAGCGTTCGCTAACCGGTTCGGAGGGACCGTTAGCGGCCGCAACGGAAATTTCGATGGCACCTCGTCAGGCATTCGGTCGCCGAGCCAATCCGCAAGCCTTCCCGGCGCCACCACACCGGGTTCCAGTTCAGTCTGTGCCTGCGCCAAAGCCGGTCGTGGCTGAGACCGTTGCCTCAGCCGTTACGCTGGACGACGAACCCTCGCTGCATGCGGAACTCAGCGCGTGGAAGCAAGCACGTGGATCGCAGTTCAAGATGCCGTGGTCTCAGCTCTCGCTGATGGCATCGCTCTGCTTCGGTATCGCCTCCTTCGTGCTGCCAGATTCGGTCAACAGCAACGTCGATTGGCTGCTCTGGGGCTTGGCGATCATGAGCGCCTGGGTCTGGTATTCCAACCGGCGGAAGAAGAAGCTTAAAGACCCCGCCGCGCCTTAAACGCGGCTGAAAGCGTGCCCTCGTCGAGATAGTCGAGCTCGCCGCCGACCGGGACGCCATGCGCCAGCCGCGTGACCTTCACGCCGGACGGTGCGAGCACATCCATGAGATAATGCGCAGTGGTCTGGCCTTCGACGGTCGCGTTGACGGCAAGGATCACTTCATCCACGCCTTCGCCAGCGCGTCGCACCAGCGATGCAACGTTCAGGCGTTCGGGCGTCACGCCGTCGAGTGCGCTGAGCGCGCCGCCCAGCACGTGATACTTCCCGCGAAAGATGCCCGCGCGTTCCAGCGCCCAGAGATCGGCCACATCCTCGACCACACACAGCAGATGGGAATCGCGCTGGGGATCGCGGCAGAGCGCGCATGGATTCGTCGTGTCGAGATTGCCGCAGGTCTCGCATACCTTGATCGCGGCCGAAGCCTCGCGCATGGCCGTGCCCAAAGGCTCGAGCAGCGCTTCGCGCTTCTTGAGCAACGCCAGCGCCGCTCGCCGCGCCGAGCGCGGGCCAAGCCCGGGCAGCTTCGCCAGAAGCTGGATCAGACGCTCGATTTCCGGACCTGCGGGATGGCTCGCCATGAACCCGGTCTAGCAGGCGCGAGAAAACCTTGCCAATGTCGTTTTGGAAAGCGAGGAATGCCATGTCCGCCGAGGCGAAACCGAGCGAAAGCCCGCGCAGGCTGGTGCTTGCGCAACCGATCGCAAATCCCACCGATTTCGAATGCGTGGGCGAGCGCGAGATCCTGAAGCAGCTCGGCCCCGGCACGGTGATGATGATCGGCGACAATCCGGCGCTGCCCAAAATGCCGGAAAAACCTGCGCTGCTCGACTTCTTCCGCTACCGGTTCGGCAAGATCAGCTGCAACCACCTGCTGCAGAGCGCTATGAACGCAAAGAAGGCCGGACAGAGCGAGAAGATCATCCTCGCCTGCCTGCTCCACGACATCGCCAACGGAATCCTGATCCGCGCCGATCACGGCTATTGGGGCGCGCAGCTCATTGCGCCGTATGTGGACGAGGAAGTGGCGTGGGCGGTGCAGCACCATCAGGCGCTGCGCTTCTTTCCCGATCCGGCCGTGAATTACGAATATCCCGCCGCCTACGATAAGTTTTTCGGGCCGAACTACGTCGTGCCGGAATATCTGGTGCAGGCCTACGAAGCCGCGCGCAAGCATCGCTGGTACATGAGCGGGCGCGCGATCACGCTCTATGACCTCTATTCCTTCGAGGAAGACGTCACCATCGATCCGCGCGAGTTCGAGGACATCATCGGCCGGCACTTCAGGCAACCGAAGGAGGGCCTCGGCTTCGACAATTCACCGACCGCCCATATGTGGCGCACAATGATCTGGCCGACGAACTTTCTTTAGGCGTCGTCGTCCGGCATCGCGGCAGCGACAGTTTCGTCCTCCGCAACGACATCGCGCACGGCGACGATCTCGGCGCCGGGGAAGCGGTCGAGCACGGCCCGGACCAGCGGCTCCTGCATCACGCTTTCGAGGCGCGCGGCTTTGGCCGTTTTCTTCTGCTCGGCGATCGTAGGTGCGCCGCCTTCGCGCGCGATAGAGACCGACCACGGCATCCCGGTCCAGTCTTTCAGCTTCTGCTTCAGATCGCCGGCAAGCGTACTGGGTGCGCGGGACGAAGGCCGGAACTCGAAAATGCCGGGTTCCAGGCGCACGAGATGGACGTCGTTCTCCAGATGCACTTTCAGGACCGACGCGCCGTTCTGGGCTGCGAGCGCAGCTACATCTTCGAGCGTGCGAAGAGTAGGTGCCGCTGAATCGTTGAGTCTTGGCGCGGTAGCCAATCTTCCACCCTCCCCTTGAGGGAGGGTCGAAATCTGCGCAGCAGATTTCGGGGAGGGGTCGGAGAAGGACGACGGCCCCCTCCCCGAAAAATTCTTCGCGCCGCTCGAATTTTTCGACCCTCCCTCAAGGGGAGGGTTGGAGTCGAGCAAATCCCTGACCAGTTTATCCGTCGGCGGGAGATCGGCGGCATAAGAGAGACGGATCAGCGCCATCTCACACGCCGCGATGGGGCGCGTGGCATCGCGGACTTCAATGAGGCCCTTGAGCAGCATCTGCCAGGCCCGCGTCAGGGCCCCGACCGGAAGCTTGCCCGCCATGTCCGCCGCGCGGCGGCCTTCCGAACTCGATCCGTCGAAGAATCCCTCGGCGTTCGGCGCGACTTTGATGCGGGTGAGGAAATGCGTGGTCTCGAGCAGATCCTGCATAACCGCCAGCGGATCGGCACCACGGTCGTACAGTTCGTTCAGATCGGTGAGTGCATCGGCAAGCTTACCGCCCATCAGCTTCTCAAAGAGATCGAGGACGCGGCCCCGATCGGCAAGGCCAAGCATCCCACGCACCATCTCTGCGGTGATCGTCCCCTCGTCACCATGGGCGATGGCCTGATCGAGCAGCGAGAGCGAATCGCGCGCCGAGCCTTCGGCCGCACGCGCGACCAGTGCCAGCGCCGCGTCCTCGATCTTCACATTCTCTTTTTCGGAAATCGTCTTCAGCAATCCGACCAGTTCCGCCGTCTCGATACGGCGCAGGTCGAAACGCTGACAACGCGACAACACCGTCACCGGCACTTTGCGGATTTCGGTAGTGGCGAAGATGAACTTCACATGCGGCGGCGGCTCTTCCAGCGTCTTGAGCAGGCCGTTGAACGCCTGCTTCGACAGCATATGCACTTCGTCGATGATGTAGACCTTGTAGCGCGCGGATGCCGGCGCATAGCGCACGCCTTCGACGATCTCGCGGATATCGTCGATACCCGTGCGGGATGCCGCGTCCATCTCCTGCACATCGACGTGACGGCTTTCGGCGATGGCGACACAGGGCTCGCACACGCCACAGGGATGGATGGTCGGCGTGGTGCGCTTTCCGTCCGGGCCGATGCAGTTCAGCGCGCGCGCGATGATGCGCGCCGTCGTCGTCTTGCCCACGCCGCGAACGCCGGTGAGCATGAAGGCATGCGCGATGCGCCCGGTCGCGAACGCGTTGGAGAGCGTTTTGACCAGCGCCTCCTGCCCGATCAGGCCGGTGAAATCCTGCGGGCGGTATTTGCGCGCCAGAACGCGATAGGCTTCGTTCCGCGCGGGCTGCGCGGGTGCGTCAAGGCCGAGGCCGGGTTCCTGATCCATGGCCCGACTATAGCAAGCCCGTGTATCGGCCTCGCAAATTCTCACGCCTCGGGACTGAATATTTCCTCGATTTGCTTGTTGAAAACTTTGGCGATGGTGAAGGCCAGCGGCAGGCTCGGATCGTAACGGCCGGTTTCGATGGCATTCACCGTCTGGCGCGACACGTTGAGCGCATCCGCAAGCTGTGCCTGTGTGAAGCCGTGTTCGGCGCGCAAAGCGGGAAGCGAATTTCTCATTTGTCGGCAATCCGCATGATCGCGGCGGTCAGGCCCCAGCACGCCGCAAGCGTCGGCCACGCCCAGGTGATCGCCAGCGGCGGCAGACCGGCATCCTCAAGGAAAGAATAGGTGACGACGAGGCAGGAGCCGACGCCGAACGCCACCGCGATGGTCTTGAGCAACTTCAGCTGCTCGAACTCGTCGATCCGACGGTAGTGGCGCCAGACCGCCCAGAACATCAGCCAGACGGGAACCGCCGGCATGAGCTTGATCAGAACGGCCGGCGTCTCATTGCCGGTATTGTCCAGCAACCAGGGCCGCGCCAGCACCGCCAGTACAAGGAGGCCCAAGGCGATGCTGAATTCCACGAGGTACTGGCGCCCTGCGGTTTTGACGGGTGCGGCGGAGGTCGGGATCACGGCGGCATCTCCATCGTAAAGCAAGCTTTACATATGAGGGCAGTCCGACCATGTCAAGGGAGCTTTACATATTTGAGGAGGGAACGGTGAGAGGCCGGCGTGTCAGGACCGGCGCCTCCTGGATTCTATCCCACCGAAAAGCCCGTCACCGCACTGTCCCGGCCGACCTTCACTGCAAAGGGCAGTGATACGCCCGGACCGAACTGGATCACGTAGTCGTACCAGGTTTCCTTCGCGTCCCGACGGCTACCCTTGAATACCTGCGCGGTCGTTACACCATACGGGCCGAGACCGGTGACGAATTTCGCGCCGATCCCGGCCGCGAGCTTGCCCCTTAGACGGTCATTGAACCGGGCATAGCTCGTCCCCGTCTGCAATTCGCGAAATGCATCGCGGACGAGCTGCGTGATCGCGCGATTTTCGCCGCGCGCGGGCTTTGCCGCTTCAGCAGCAATGGCGGGATAGAGATCGGCGAAGACGATGTTGGTCAATGTCTCGCCGGCTTCCGGCGTGTCATCGCCCAGATTTGTGAACGCGACGATGCGAATGTCCTGCCGCGGAAAATACTCGTCGGCGGCTGTGGACCCGTACGTTCCGCCGGTATGACCTATCCTGGGCTGGCTGTAGATGGAATCGATGAAGAAGCCGAATCCGTAATTGGCGCTTCCGTTCTTGGTGGTCATGAAGGGCGTCGTCATCTGGCGATAGCTGGCCAGCGAGACGACCTTTCCGTGAGACAAGGCGGTATCCCATTTTGCCAGATCGCTCAACGTCGTGAGGAGGAATCCGGCGGAGGTGCCCCAGCTTGCGTCGATGGTCGGTGCCCGCTCCAGCCTGCCGCTCGCATGGCGATAGCCGGTCGCTGCGTTCGGGAGATGGCCCACCTCCGCCGTTGTGTGCGTATCCTTCATATGCAACGGATCGAAGATGTGATGCTGCAGATAGTCCCGATACGATTCCCCGGAAACCGTCTCGATGACCTTGCCCAGCAAAAGATAGTCGGTGTTCGAATAGTGCCACCGGTTGCCTGGCGGAAAATCCAGCGGCAGCGGTGCAATGCGCGCGATGAGATCACGATAGGAAATCGGGTACGACGCCAGCCTGTCGATCTCTGGTCCATCGAGATAGTCATGCAGCCCGCTGGTGAGCGTGAGGAGTTGGCGCAACGTTATTTCCCTCGCATGCGGGGCACCCGGCAGATAGTCGGAAAGCGGCCGGTCGATCTTGAGCTTTCCCGCTTCCTCAAGCTGCAGGATGCTTGCTGCTGTGAACTGCTTGGTGATCGAGCCGATTTCGAAGACCGTATCGGGATGAACCGGGAGGGAGTGTGCCGTGTCGCGCAATCCGAATGTCCGGACATATACGGCTTGCCCGTCATGGACAGCCATGATGGCGGCTCCGGGCACTCCAAAACGGCGAAGGGCGGTCTTCACGTCGACATCAATTCTTTGCGCGATCACCGCTGGCAGCTCCGCTGGCGCCGCCGATACGCTGCCGTTGGTTCCGGCTGTCAACAGGAACAAGAGATACCCGATCAGCGATCTGTGCCGAAGGGTCATCGCATCACCTCTATAATTATTCAAAATGTTGATATATTTTGAATAATAAGGAGACGCAAGTCATGCCAAAAAAGCACTTCCTCGACCAGGCCCAGCTCGAAACTCTGACGTCCCCTATACGGCTTGCTATCGTTCAGCGGCTGGAGATGGACGGGCAAGCGACCGCGCGAGAGCTTGCAGAGCGGCTGGGCCGGCCCGTGACGGCGCTCTATCATCACCTCAAGCAACTGGAGGACATCGGGCTGCTGCGCGCTGTTGCGGAGCGAAAAGGTACGAGACGGCCCGAAGCAGTCTATGCCCTGCCCGGATACCTTTCGTCGGCCGAAGCGGTCAGCACCCGGCAGGGCAGAAAAGCCTATAGCCGTGCAGCCGCGCGGGTCGCGGATGCGGGGGCGCGCGCGTTCTCGGCTGCGGCCGCGAAGGGCAGCCCGAGATTCGACGGCGAATATCGCAACGCCATGGTGCGATATTTTCTCTTGCGGGCGGACAAGAAGAAGCTCGCCCGCCTCAACAAATTGCTGGACTCGTTGGAAGACGCATTGGCGCTTTCATGTGAGGACGGCGAGGAGATCCAACTGACGGTCTTATTGTCTCCGGTGCTGCGCAAAGGCCAAGCAAACGCAAGCACGGATCATCCGTCTCGAAGGCGTTGAGTGGAGGTGGAAGCCGGCGACCCGCGTCGGATTCGGTATGGCTGCTCCGTTCCCGGCCTGACCAGGTTAGCGAGCGGCGCGCCCGCCGACTTCCGTGCCGGGATATAGGTGGTTGTGGCGGCGATTGCGAGTCCGAAGTGAGCTTACGCCGCGGCCCGCGCCACGGCCAAAATCCGCGAGGCGGGCAGAACCGCGGTTGCGATCGTGCCGACGCCAACGACACTTTCCAACACCAGCTTGCCGCCATGCAGTTCCATGAACTGACGCGATAAAGGCAATCCGAGGCCCGCACCCTGCTGATGGCGCGCCACGGTGGAATCGACCTGGCTGAAATTTTCTAAAGCCTGCGCGATGTCCTCGGGTGCGATACCGATGCCGGAATCCTCGACCGACAAGTGCATGCCCTCGTCCGACACGTGCACCTGTACCGCGAGGCGGCCGCCACGTTGCGTGAACTTGATCGCGTTGCTCAACAGATTGAGCAGTACCTGCTTGAGCCGGCGTTCGTCGGCGAGCACGCGCGGCAGATCGCGCGGCAATTCTGTTTCGAGCGTGAGCCCTCCGGCTTCGGCCTGGTGCTCGATCATCCGCAAGCAGTCGCTCACAAGCGTCGCGACATCGACGGATTCTTCGTGCAGTTCGGCCTTGCCGGCTTCCAGCCGGGAGATGTCGAGGATATCGCTGATGAGCGAAAGGAGGTGCTTTCCAGAGCGATGAATGTCCTGGGCATAGTTTTGATAGAGAGGGCTGCCGAGAGGGCCGAGCGCCTCCAGCGAGAGCATCACGGAAAAGCCGATGATGGCATTGAGGGGCGTGCGCAACTCGTGACTCATCGCGGCCAGAAAAGCCGATTTGGAGCGGCTGGCCATGTCCGCCTTGGTCAACGCAATGGCGCGCTCGCGCAGCGATTGCTCAAGTTTGGTCTTGGTCGCCTCGAGTTCGACAATATGCTTGCGCAACCGGACCGCTTCGCTCGCAGCGCGCTCCGCGAGATGATGATCGACGACCGCTACGACCAAACCCAAACCTAAGATGAGGGTCGCGATCGCGGCAATGGCGATCGCGAGCGCATCGGGCGCAAGGATACCGGTCGTCGCGGGGATCAGCGGATCGTAGCGGAAGGTCACGGCCGACATACCGGTGAAATGCATGGAACAGATCGCAAGCGTGAAGATCACGGCGCCGAGCATATAGCCGCGCAATTCCTTGTTGCGCATGACCAGCAACATCCCGAACGCCATCGCGAGAATGCCGATCACCAGAGAAACTGCGACATAGCGGAAATCCCAGATCTCCCGAGCCGGTGCGCGCACCGCCGCCATGCCGACATAATGCATGATACCGATCGCGGAACCGGTGAGCGCACCGCCCGCGAAAGGACGCCCGCCTGCCACCGCCAGCGCGAAGCCGCCACCGCACAGAGCAACAGCGATCACCACCGAAGCGATGGTCAGCGCGATGTTATAATCGAGCGGAAAACTCGTCTGATATGCCAGCATCGCAACGAAATGCGTTGCCCAGATTCCGCATCCGGCGACAAAGCCGGCGCCCGCGATCCAGGCGATCTGAACGCGGCCCGTGCTGGCGCGCGAGCGCCCCATAAGACTCATCGCCGTGCTGCAAGCAAACAGGCACAGCACGCCCGCGAGCACAACGAGCCGCAGATCGTGGTCCTGCGTGATGCAGTCGATGACACGAAACATGCGTCACCTCACCACAGCAGCGTAAAATCGTCCTGAAGGAAGACGGTAAATCGACACTTAAAGTCCACAACCACCACGAGAAATCGGCGGTTATTTGGTGGCTTATTGGCTTGTCTGGAAGCTGCGAATGGTTAGTTTGCGGGCCATGTCCAACGATCCCATGATCCCTTTCACCGGCAATCCGCTCGACCGCGCAAGCGAGAAGCGTATCGACGCCGCCTGGATCGAGGCGAAGCGCCACGATCCCTCTTCGCTCATCCTGCCAATGTGGCGGCTGCAGCCGTTCCTTCTGAGCGGCGAGAAGAATGCGCCGGCCGAACTCGGCCTGTTCCGGCCGGGACTCTGCGAACCGATGGCGGCGCCCGATGCCGCGTGGGTGTTTCTCGGTCTTGAAGGCGACCGCGCGCTGTTCGCGCTCGACGTCTCCGCCGCGAACGATCCCGAGAATAGCGGCCCGCTCGCGGGCTTCGGAAAATTCGCGGAAGCGCGCGGCGCGGCTATGGCCCTGCCGTTCAAGGATGTCGCGATCATGGGCCAGGCAAAGGCGATGATCGACTGGCATAACCGTCACGGCTTCTGCGCCAATTGCGGTGCTCGTACGGCACTGACCGATGGTGGCTATCGCCGCCTGTGCAGCTCTTGCAATGCCGAGCATTTCCCCCGCACCGATCCGGTGGTGATCATGCTCGCGGTGCACGACGATGCGTGCTTGGTCGGCCGCAACAAGCGCTTTCCCGGAAATTTCTATTCGGCCCTGGCGGGCTTCATGGAGCCGGGCGAGACGATCGAGGAGGCGGTACGTCGCGAATTGCTGGAAGAGGTGAACGTGAAAGTCGGCGCGGTTCGCTACATCGCGACCCAGCCCTGGCCCTTTCCATCGTCCTTGATGATCGGCTGCATCGGCGAAGCGGACAGCCGCGATTTCAAACCCGATGGCGTCGAGATCACCGAAGCGCGCTGGCTATCGCGCGATGATTCCAAGCGCCTCATCGCCGGCGAGCGCATGCCGGACATCTCCGTGCCGCCCGCCATCGCCATCGCTCATCACCTGATCAAGGCGTTCGCAGAGGGCCGTTAGGGCAGCACGTCGCGCAGCTTCGAGGCCGGGTAGACGCCCAGGATGGTGAGCTTCGAGGTGAAGAACGCGAGTTCCTCCAGCGCCAGTTGCACAGGCCGGTCGTGCGGGTGGCCTTCGATATCGGCATAGAACTGGGTCGCGTTGAACGAACCGCCGAGCTGGTAGGATTCGAGCTTCGTCATGTTCACACCGTTGGTCGCAAACCCGCCGAGCGCCTTGTAGAGCGCAGCGGGCACGTTGCGTACGCGGAACACGAACGTCGTGATCACCTTGCTTCCATCGTTGGGCGCATCGTCTGTGTCGTGCGCCATGATGAGGAAGCGCGTCATGTTGTGCGGCTCGTCCTCGACATTGGCTTTGAGAATATCGAGGCCATAAATCTGTCCCGCAAGCGACGATGCGATCGCCGCAACGCTTGGATCGTTCAGATCCGCGACGTGGTGCGCGGAGCCTGCAGTATCGTGCCAGTTCTCGGCCTTGAGCTTCATCTCGCGGATGATCTTGAGGCATTGCGCCAACGCGGGACCCTGGCTGAACACGCGCTTGAGGCCTGGTAACGTGGCGCCTTTGATGCCGAGGAGTTGATGCTGCACGCGCAGGAAATGCTCGCCCACGATGTGCAGGCCGGCCTCAGGCAGAAGGTGATGGATATCCGCGATGCGGCCCATCAGAGAATTTTCGACCGGGATGATGCAAAGATCGGTTTCGCCGTTACGGACCGCGTTCACCGCATCGTCGAAGGTCGGACGCGGCACAGCCTCGGCATGCGGCAAAGCCTCGCGCGCCGCGAGGTGGGCATAGGCCCCTGGCTCACCCTGAAAGGCAACAGTCTTCGCACGGGAAATCAGATCGCCGGACATCACTTCGTTTCACGCGATAGAAGCGCGCGTGCTTTCTTTAAATCTTCTTCGGTATCGACGCTGAGCGGCACGCTGTCAACGCGCGCAACCGCGATCGTCATGCCCGCTTCGAGCGCGCGCAACTGTTCGAGCTTCTCGCGCTGCTCGAGCGGCGACGGCGGCAGCAAAACGAAACGCGCAAGCGCGTCGCGCCGGAACGCATAGATGCCGATGTGGTGGTAGAGCGCACCCTCGCCGTGGGGCGCGCGCGCGCGTGTGAAATAAAGCGCTCGGCCGCGAACGCCCGATGCGTCCCAGGCAACAACCGGCTTCACGACGCTCGGATTGTCGCGGTCCGCAGCATTGCCGATTTCCGCCGCCAGCGTGGCGATGTCGGCGCCCGTCTCGCTCAACGTTTTGGCGACGGCGCGGATATTCGAGGGATCGAGCGCCGGCAGGTCCCCCTGCAGATTGACCACGACATCGTGCGCGGCATCGGGATCGATGGCCCGGAGTGCTGCAAAAATCCGGTCCGATCCCGAAGGCAGATCGGGTGGCGTCAAATGCGCGCGCCCTCCGGCATTCTCGATGGCCGCAGCGATCTCGGCTTCCGCGGCGGCCACCACAACAGGCCCGATCCCTGCGGCCATTGCTTGCTGCCAGACCCGCACGATCATGGGCACGCCCGCGATATCGGCCAGCGGCTTGCCGGGCAGGCACGTAGACGCCATGCGGGCCGGGATCAGGACGATGGGATTCATGGGGACAGGCCGGAATTCCCTAGATTTATGCGACGCTTCGCCGCAATGACGCAATTGGGCGGACTTGTAATGTCCCCGCGATCCTGAAAGGGCGCAACCGCGCCCGGACCTCGCACAGCACGGCGGAGCAGACCTTATGGATTCCTTTGAGTGGAACAAGATCGCCGGTGCGGTTCTGGGCACGCTGATCTTCGTCCTGGTCGTCAGTTTTGCGACCGAAGCGATCTATGAACCGGCCAAACCCGCGAAGCCTGGCTATGTCGTCGAGGGCGTGCAGGAAGAAGCCTCCGCCAGCACGTCGGCCGCCCCGGCCGAGGAAGCGCTGCCCGATTTCGGCACCGTTCTGCCCACGGCGGATGCCGCCGCGGGCCAGAAGATTTCGTCGCGCTGCGAGCAATGTCACGATCTCTCCAAAGGCGGCCCGAACAAGATCGGTCCCAATCTGTGGGGCGTGGTCGGGCGTGCGCGCGCGACTCACGAAGGCTTCTCCTATTCGGGTGCCATGTCGGCGGATCATTCGCCCTGGACCCTCGACAAGCTGTTCAAATTCCTGAAGTCCCCGGCTGCCGTGGTGCCGGGCACCAAGATGAGCTTCGCCGGTCTGCGCAGTCCACAGGACCGCATCAATCTGCTCGCCTGGCTCCGGACGCAAAGCGACAGCCCGGTCCCGATCCCGCCGCCGGCTGCCAAGGCTCCTGCGCAGGCACCTGCTGGTCCGGCGCCGACGAAGGCACCGGCCGGAACGCCCGCCACACCGGAAGCCCCGAAGAAGTCCTGACGCACGCTTGATCGCCGGAAGGAAACGCGGGAGCGTGATCGCATGAGCACGCGTCCCACGCTTCTGCTGATCGTTCCGGTGAGCTGGGCCGGGCTGTGGCTGCCGTGGCTTTCTCAGGCGGATCTGAACATCGTGGTGCATGGCCGCGACAGCTATGCGCCGGAAGACGTCGACTATGTGCAGAGCTTCCGGCCCGCACACGGATTGCTTAAAACATTCCCCAATCTGAAGACGATCTTCTCGCTGGGCGCGGGCGTCGATGGATTTCTTTCCGACCCGGAATTTCCCAAGCAGGTTCCACTCGTGCGGTTCGTCGATCCGCAGCTTTCGACCGAGATGGCGCAATACGTGGTGATGCACACGCTGCTGCAGCATCGCCATCAGCACGATTTCGATGCGGCGCAAGCCGCGGGCAAATGGGCGCAGCGCGTCTTGCCGCGGCGGACAGCCGAGACGCGCATCGGCATCCTCGGGCTTGGCGAGATCGGAACGGTTGCGGGCGAGCGCTTGCGCGATCTGGGTTTTCCCGTGTCAGGCTGGAGCCGCTCGCGCAAAAGCGTGCGCGATATCGAGAGCTACGCGGGCCAGGCCGAGTTCGAAGCGTTTCTGCGCGTCAGCGATTTTCTGATCTGTCTCTTGCCATTGACGCATGAGACGCGCGGCATCCTGAATGCCGAGACCTTCGCGATGCTCCCCGACGGCGCCTATGTGATCAACGTCGCGCGCGGCGGCCACCTGATCGAAACGGATGTTATCGCTGCGATCGATTCAGGCCATCTTGCGGGCGCAACGCTCGACGTGTTCGAGACCGAGCCGCTGCCGGAAACCTCTCCGCTCTGGCGTCACCCGAAGATCATCGTCACGCCGCACATCGCGGCGATCACCGATCCCAGGATCGCCGCGCAATATGTGATAGACGGCATTGCGCGGAATGAGCGCGGCGAAACGCTCGAAAATATCGTGGATGTCGAGCGGGAATATTGACCGCGCGTGTCAACGCTCCGCGTAGCGCGCCTTCAACAACGCGTAGATCGCCCGCGCGGCGTTAGGCTCGGCGCCACGGGGGCGGCCGGGCTTGGGACGATCGGTCCACGCCGCGATATCGAGATGCATCCACGCCTTTGTGTTGGTGACAAATCGGTTCAGGAACAGCGCGGCCGTGATCGCGCCCGCGTAACCGTAGTCAGGATTGTTGTTGAGATCGGCGATCGGACTGTTCAGCGCACTCTCATAGCCGCGCCATAGCGGCAAGCGCCACACGGGATCCTGCGTTTCCTTCGAATGGCGCATGAGATCGGTAGCGAGCGTCTCGTCGTCCGTGAAGAACGGCGGCAGTTCGAAGCCGGTTGCAACACGGGCCGCACCGGTGAGCGTTGCAATGTCGATCAGCAATTCCGGCTTTTCGCTATCGGCTTCGGCCAGCGCGTCGGCGAGCACGAGCCGGCCTTCGGCGTCGGTGTTGCCGATCTCGACGGTCAGGCCCTTGCGGCTCTTGAACACATCGCTCGGACGATAGGCGTGGCCGGAGACGGAATTCTCGACCGCGGGAATCAGCACGCGCAAACGCACATTCAGCTTTGCGCCCATCACCATGTCTGCGATCGCGAGCACGGTGGCCGCGCCGCCCATGTCCTTCTTCATCGACAGCATGCCGGAGGACGGTTTGAGATCGTAGCCTCCGGTGTCGAAGCAGACACCCTTGCCGACCAAGGTGACTTTCGGTGCGTTCGCACGGCCCCATTGCAAATCGATAAGCCGCGGCGCGCGATCGGAGCCCTGCCCCACCGCATGTACCAGCGGATAATTCGCTTTCTTCAGCGCATCGCCGACGATGACGGAGAATTTCGCGCCATGCTTTTTGGCAAGATCGCGCGCAGCAGCGGCGAGTTCTCCGGGTCCCATATCGTTGGGCGGTGTGTTGATGAGATCGCGGCCGAGGAAGATTCCTTCTGCGACGCGCGCAATCTCCGCGCCGTCCACGCCCGCGGGAAGCACAAGCTTCGCACCTTTCGCTTTCTGCTTTTTGTAGCGCCCAAACTCATAAGTCCCGAGCGCCCATCCAAGCGCGCCATTCGCGCCGCCTTGTGCCGCCGGCACGTCAGCGAAGCGATAGCTGCCTTGCGGCAACCGCTCCGCAAAGGTTGCAAGTGCCAGAATGTCTTCGCCTTTGCCCAGACCGAGCACCGCGGATGCGAGCGCGCCTTGCGCATCCGGAATAAGGCACAATTCTCCGTCTTTTGCGGCGAAGCCTGTGCTCTTCGGATAAGCCTGCTCACGCTTGGGCCGCTTTGCGAGCCAGCCCTTCAAATCGGCCGCGCGCACGGCGTGAAGCGGCGTTGCGTCCTTTGCATTCCGCGCAAAGCTTACCTGCATCGAAAATCCTGTCGTTTCGTCATGCGCGAGTTTAGAAACGCCTCCCCTGCTTCGCAATGTGAGAACCCTGCATGGCAACGCGCTACACGCTGATCGTCGGCACGAAAGATTGGTCGAGCTGGAGCCTGAGACCTTACATGGCGCTGCGCCATATCGGCATTTCGTTCGATGAAGAGGTGGTGCCGCTACGGCGCGAAACGACGAGCCCCGAGATCCTCAAATACTCGCCGACCGGCCGCGTGCCCGTTCTCAGGATCGCGGAAGGAGAACGGAGCCATCTCGTGTGGGACAGCCTAGCGATCTGCGAGACGCTGGCCGACCGCCATCCTGACGCGAAACTGTGGCCGGATGATCTCGACACACGCGCCGTTGCCCGTGCCTATGCGGCGGAGATGCATTCCGGATTTCCCGATGTGCGCGATCAGTTGTCGATGGACTTCGCGCGGCGCCTGCCGCTCCCCGCCCTACGGGATACGACGAAGGTGCAGATCGCGCGCATCCTTTCGGCTTGGGGCGAGGCGCTCGACGCGCATGGCGGGTCCGGGGGCTTCCTGTTCGGACGCTTCTCGATCGCGGATTGCATGTATGCGCCGGTGGTCTCGCGGTTCGAAACCTACGGCGTCGATGTGCCGCCGGCTGTTCGGGATTATATGGCCCGCATGATGGAACTTCCCGCGATGCGCGACTGGGGCAAAGCGGCCGAAGCCGAAGTGGCGGCCGGCCTCGCCTGAGTCGAATTTCGGCCGCTCGCCC
>Ga0105239_10003375_pt1 | contig 19592 bp, 19 predicted proteins | sample KBSC44metaG_FD_92761 | JGI IMG/M metagenome (GOLD analysis project Ga0105239, IMG submission 92761) | Corn rhizosphere microbial communities from Kellogg Biological Station, Michigan, USA - KBS C4-4 metaG | ecosystem: Host-associated > Plants > Roots > Rhizosphere > Soil | place: Michigan, USA...
CTGCAGAACCTCGTAATGGTCGACGAACATGATGCTCTTAGTTGATCGGCCGAATCGCTGCACGTTTTTAGGGCAGGCTTCGGACCTGCGGCGTTATGCTTGGACGGAAGCTCGATGGCCGCCCCTTCCAGCCTGATTCCACCCCGCGGGACGCCCGCGCGCACCTCGCAGGTCCGCCGGGTGGTTCGCGTGGCCGCCGGAAACGCCCTGGAAATGTATGATTTCCAGATCTTCGCGGACCATGAGGCAAAGGTTAGAACGGTTTTCGTATAACACTCATTTGGCCTCGCGGTGAGGTCACCTCCAATATCCCAGACTCAGTTGAGCTTGCATCGAGGAAGGATCGAAGCAGAAAGCGAGCCAAGACCTCCGGCGCCGTTATGCCATCCTCAGATTCCAGGGCCATTTTGCGCCGGTCCCGATAACGATCAAAGACAGGCTGTATCTCACGTCGATCAACTCCTAGATTTTCAACTGCTTCTTCGAGCGACGCCTGATCGCCCTCGCGAAAAATGCGGCAGTACAGCGCTGGGAGCTCAAGTCTGACTAGATCTAGGAAATTCGGGTCCCCTTTCTCTTTAAGAACCCAGTGATTCCAGTGCAGCATCGGGGTGTCCATCGGGCCAGGTGCCAAATGAACAGCCCCTCGAATTTCTGATCCCCTGGCCAGAACTCTGCAAAATTCTATTCCGGCCGCTTTCGCAGTATTGTAGATCGCACGATGAGATGAATGGCGAATCGAATGGAGGGAGCCCACGTCAAGCACAAACAGTTCCTCCCTGTTCTCAAATCCACATTCGTTATTAAATCTCATCGCGGAATGTACGACTTCCATCTTTCCCAAGATGCCGCAACCGAGGACATCGGCGCGTTCCGTTGCTGCGCTCTCCTCGTATCTGCCGACGTGATACTTTCCTACTGCTAGGAGTACGCCCTGAATGGGGCGGGAAGGTCCTTCGATCTGTGCAAGGGACTTAACTTCACCGTGCACATAACTACTCCATGAATCGAAGCCGCCGTCATAGCGAAATGGGTTGAGTTCAATTCGGCATTTGATAATGCTCGGAGGCGAATCGAGTATGGGCTCCACGTCGATCGCAAGGACCGCAAGATCCGGACTGGTGGTAGCAAGCTCTTGAAGAACAGCATGGCCCAAAGAGAATTGTCTCGCTCCCGCCACTAGCAGTTTCCGCGCTGTCACGGAAGCGTTTATCCCCAAACGCCCAAACGAAATAGAACTATGATCCCTGCGGTTGCGGCAATCAAGCCTAAAACCGGTCGAAACAGTTGCGCCACGCTGGCGAACCAAGCCGGAGTTGCTGCGAACCTCGCGATTGCTCCGTCAGCGAACGTCTCGACGGCAAAGAGGAGCAAGATCACTCCGGATGCTAACTTTAAAACTGTTGGGTAAAGAGTAGTTGTATTCGGTGTTAACCCGACCTGGGAAATTACCGCGTAGATCGCAGCGGCCAGAAAACCTAAACCAACAACGAAATAGAGAATTCGGAAAACTTTTGAATATGGCCACGCACCGGGAGCAGCCTGATCAACCGACTTAAGGATTAGAAGCGCTGGGTTGTTAGTCGAGTCAGCCATGATTTGCTCCATTGGGTGTAGGGCATGCTCGGCAGCCTGAAGAAGACCGCGAACTCGACGTTCGATCCGGTAGAAAACAAAACTCGATGAGGCTCCAACGAGCGATATTCCTGCGGCCAAACCCGGGTGTTGGCCCGTAATGGCGCTGACATATGCTGCAACCAGGAACGACGCGGCAAGTAGGAAAAAGTTGACGGACTGCATACGCTGCCCGGCGTGCAGCGAAAAGTAACCCCACGCGTACTCGAACGCCAGTTTGTGAACCAACGGTTCGTCTGGATCTGCTGAATTCATGCGTTTCCTTGGAGTCAAGCATTCGGCCCGATTTATGCTATCTCTCCATTGAGCCACGTTTGATTACTTCCAATAGCATAGCGCGGTGAAGCTACTTGGCCAAAGTAGGTAGGTCACTTGGGCCTAATATTGGTTTTCCGGAATCTAGTGACTAGCGATCCCAGTCTCCAACAATTTCGTTTTTCAATTCTTTCAGCAGTTGGATTCCGAGTCCCGTCTCTTCCAGGTCTACATACTCTTAACCTTGCATTTAAACTCGCTCTGCTGACCAGGGCGAACCGAGACTGGAAGAGGTGCTCGATCAAAAATGCTCGGTCTATGATTTCCAGTGAGTTGCCGGGTTCGTTTTGTCGCTGCGATTTCGGCGTCGCGGCGCTATGCTTGGACGGAAGCTCGATGGCCGCCCCTTCCAGCCTGATTCCACCCCGCGGGACGCCCGCGCGCACCTCGCAGGTCCGCCGAGTGGTTCGCGTGGCTGCCGGAAACGCCCTGGAAATGTATGATTTCCAGATCTTCGCCTATTACGCCGCCGCCATCGCCGTCACGTTTTTCCCCAGCGGCAATGAATTCGCCTCTCTGATGCTTTCGCTCGCGACGTTCGGCGCCGGATTCCTCATGCGCCCGCTGGGAGCGATTATCCTGGGCGCCTATATCGACCATCACGGCCGGCGCAAAGGCCTGCTCGTCACACTGGCGCTGATGGCGGTGGGAACATTGTCGATCGCGCTGCTGCCCGGATACGTTGCCATCGGCTTGGCCGCGCCGCTGCTGGTCCTGGTCGGGCGGCTACTCCAAGGATTTTCGGCCGGTGTCGAATTGGGCGGCGTCTCGGTATATCTGTCCGAGATCGCCACTGCGGGGCGTAAGGGATTCTATGTCGCGTGGCAATCGGCGAGCCAACAGGTAGCTGTCATGTTCGCCGCCGTGATCGGATTGCTGCTGACGTTGACACTGTCCCCCGGCCAGGTCCTGCAGTGGGGCTGGCGGATTCCGTTCCTGGCGGGCTGCGCATTACTGCCTTTTCTATTGATGCTGCGGCGGTCACTCGAAGAAACCGAAGCGTTCCTCCAGCGTGCGCACGCTCCGAAACCGGCCGAGATCGCCCGAACGGTTGCCGCTAACTGGCGGCTGGTTATTCTCGGCATGATGATGGCAACCATGACCACCGTGAGCTTCTACTTCGTCACTGCGTATACGCCCACGTTCGGCGCGAACGTCTTGCATCTGGCGGCGTCGGGAAATCTGGTGGTCACGCTGTGTGTCGGCGCGTGCAACCTGGTGGTGCTGCCGCTCTCCGGCTCGCTGTCCGACCGGGTCGGGCGTCGCCCGATCCTGATCGCATGCACGATTGCGGCGCTCGCGACGGCTTATCCGGCGCTGAGCTGGCTGGTGAGCGCGCCGTCGTTTTCGAGGCTCCTGATGGTGGAGTTGTGGCTGGCATTTCTCTATGCGGCCTACAACGGAGCGATGGCGGTGTACTTGACCGAGATCATGCCGGTGGAAGTGCGCACATCCGGATTTTCAGTAGCCTATAGCCTGGCGACCGCCGTGTTTGGCGGCTTCACTCCCGCTATCTGCACCTATCTGATCCACGTCACCGGTAACCCTGCGATGCCCGGCGTATGGCTTTCGCTGGCCGCAGCGTGTGGTCTTTCCGCGGCACTGGTCGTATCTTATAAAGAGCTGTCGCATCAGCGGGCGCGCAGTTTGAACTCGCCTTTGTAGGACTTCAGCCGCAGCTCCGGACCGCCTCGTGTATTCGACGCGGGAACATAGCGCGTGAAATCGTTCTCCAAACCTGCCTTGCGGCCGAGGTTGCTATGCAGATCGAAGTGGCTGTCGCGGGGCATCCTCAGATCGACGCTGCCTTTGTAAGTCTCGATACGGATCGGCGCCGTGACTGCGGCGAACTCGGCCCGTATGTCGCCTTTGTAGGTGTTGACTGTCAGCCCGCCGGCATAACTCCTCAACTGGAGGGAGCCCTTGTACGTTTCGAACTGCAACTCGGATGTGAGATCGCTGATATCGCTCTCGGATTTGTAGTCCTTAATCCGCAGGCTGGCTGTCTTGGGCATGCGAATCGTGTAGTGATACAAGGGTGCGGACCCATCCAGGAAGAACGACCATTGATTGTTGCTGGTGATCCGTACATCGATGGGCGATGCGTCGAAACGGACGTCTGCCCGCTTCACGCTCTGTGCGAAGACATCGCCGTCTTCCTCGATCCGGACCGCGACATCGATCTCATTCCGGTCCCAGGTCGACACGCGGATGGATCCCTTGTAGGTGTCGATGGTTACGTGCCCGCGACTATCCAGGGGAAAAGTTCGGTGGATATCCTTCGAGTCAGCGGCAGCCAGAATCCCGGCGGTCGTCGCGATGAGAACTAAGCAGCGTAGCAGCATGTCTAACGATACTGGCGGCGAGGCCGGAGGTTACCGGAATTTCGACGAATGGCCATTCCCGACCGGTGAGCGGCGAATTACCAGATCCCGGGGATCAACGCCTTGACATGGCGGCGATAGTCTTCGTATTCGGCGCCAAACTGTTCGACCATCAAAGTTTCTTCCAGGCGCGCTTTGTATCCCCATGAAATCACGATGAGCGCCACGGACAGCAGGCCGCCGACTTGGCCCACGATGATGGCTGTGCCCAGCGTGGCCAGCATGAAGCCCGAGTAGATCGGATGCCGCACAATCCCATAGGGCCCCTTCCGCATCAGCTTATGATCCTGCTGCACCGTAATCAGTCCTCCCCAGTTGCGGCCGATGACTAGGCGAGCCCATACCGCGAAACCCAGCCCGACGATGGTGATCGCGAGCCCCGCGTCGGCAATAGCCGGGTCCATCGGGAGGAAGCGTTGGGCCAGCACTCCAGGGCGCATATCGTCAATGAACAGAATCAGCCACGCCAGCATCACGCCCCAGACTGCGATTCGGGCTCGCACATCCGACCGCGAACCGACCGTCTGCTTGACCGCGAACCCCAGGATGGCCCACAAGACGAAAATCGCCAGCCAGCAGAAGCCAGCCACTCGCAGTGCCGATTCCATATCGGTATCCCAGTGTATATAATCGGCGGCGCGAACACCTACCTTTTCACCGCCGTTCTGTTTGCTTTCGGCATACAAGTAAGGTAGCTGGGCTGAAGACGCAGCTTGTTCATCGGAACCAGGCATGAACCAGTTCTTCTTCTTCCTTCCAGCTAAACTGGTTGCAGGTGCGCATCTTCATCTCCGCTGGCGAAGCGTCCGGCGATTTGTACGCCTCCAGGCTGGTGGAAGTCCTGAAAGCCCGCCATCCCGAAGCCGAGTTTTTCGGATGCGCCGGCCCCCGCATGCAGGCCTCGGGCGTTCGCGCGGCGGTGGACCAGCGATCGCTGGCGGTGGTCGGCATCATTGAGGTGATTCCGCACATCCCGCGCATCCTGGGCGAGATGAACAAACTGGCTCGCGCCTGCGCGGCCGATCCTCCCGACGTCGCCATCCTCACCGATTCCCCCAGTTTTCACCTGCCCCTGGCGCGCAAGCTGAAGCGTCAGGGCGTACCGATCGTCTATCTGGTGGCTCCGCAGGCCTGGGCCTGGAAGCAGGGCAGAGTGAAGACCATGCGCGCGACGCTCAATCGTCTTCTCTGTATCTTCCCCTTCGAGGAGGAGTTTTTCCGGAAACACGGGGTCACGACCACCTATATTGGGCATCCTTTGTCGCGTTTGGCGAAGCCCAAACTGACCCGCGCCGAGTTCTGTTCGAAGTTGGGCATCCCTGAAGTCTCACGATTGGTGGCATTACTTCCTGGCAGCCGTCATGGCGAGCTATCCCGTCACATGCCGGTACTGCTCGAAGCCCTCAGGCTTATACGACAGCGGCATCCGGTGACATTTGTGCTCCCTCTGCCTGCCGGTTTCGGCCTCGAAAACACAAGATTTTGGGAACCCGTTCAGGCCGAATCCATCAAAGTAATCGAGGGACATACCTGGGATGCGCTGGCCCAAGCAGAGTTGGCGCTGGCAGCGAGCGGAACCGTGACCATTGAAGGTGCCATTTTGGGGACCCCGATGGTGACCTTTTACCGTGTAAACGCGTTAAGTTGGTACTTGCAGCGGTGGCGTGTGCGAACGCCATTTTTGACCATGGTAAACCTGGTAGCAGGACGACGAGTGGTTCCTGAGCTGATCCAGGAGGAGATGACGGCCGAGCGGATCGCAGCCGAGGCCAGCCGCTTGTTGGACGACGCAGGAGCGCGGAATAGTATGTGTGCCGATTTAGCGGGGGTCGCGAAGGAACTGGCGAGCGATCGGGATCCCATGGAAACCGCGGCAAACTGGGTCGAGAAAGTCGTAAGCGGAGATAGAGTTCATGCTGAGTAAGTTTTTCGGTTTAGCAGCCTTAACCTCGGCGATAGTGTGGGGACAAGGCCAGGGACCAGGCCAGTCGCAACGTCTACGTTTGGACGTGGACAGCTACACCATTGACGCACAGGTGGATCCAGGCGCCCAGACCATTCAGGCTACCACCAAAGTCAGCTTCACTCCGCTCGAAGATGCCACCAGTCTGTCTTTCGAACTGAACAACGCACTCACTCTGGATAGCGTGACGGACCAAGCCGGCCGGCAGGTGCCCGCATCGCGGGTGGCGCAGGATATGACGGTCCGTCTGAGCCTGGCCGAGACCATGCCTAAAGGCAAACCGGCGACTCTGACTTTTGTGTACGGCGGAAAACTGACGGGCGCGGAAGAATCGCCCGTATGGGGTATTAAGTTCGCTGCGATTCATCCCGACTTTGCGTATCTGATGTATCCGGCTCGATGGTTCCCGGTGAACGACTATACCGCCGATCGTTTCACGACAGACCTGAAGGTGACTGTGCCTTCCGGTTACAAAGTCATCGGCAGCGGGACTGAAACGGCCGACCTGGCCGCGGACGGCAAGACCGCCGTGCGGTTTCAGTTTACAAACCCGTCTTTTCCCGGCAGCTTCGCCATCGTTAAGGGCGACCCGACCGTCATCGCGTCCGGCGGCATCAATACCGCGCTCTATTTCCGCGAGCGGAAAGATATGGCCGGCGCTTACGGCCAGGAAATCGGGCGGGCGATGGAGTTTCTGAGCGGCGTGTACGGTTCTCTGCCCAATCGAAACCTGATCGTGGTCGAGACCGAGGCGGGGACGCCCAACGGCTACTCCGCGCCGGGAATCCTGTTTCTGTCGACGCGCGCCATTGGCTCGGAAGTGAACACCAAGCTGGTGGCGAACCAGGTATCGCGGCAGTGGTGGGGAGCTCTGGTTTCACCCACGTCACGCAATCACCTGTGGATCGAAAACGGAATGGCGCGCTACGCCGAGCTGATGTATACGGAAAATATCAGCGGCACCGGCGCCATGCAAGAGCAGCTCCATGACACTTACGTGGAAGCGCTGACCGTGGAACAGCCGCCGCTGATACAATCGGCGCGGTTCGAGGATTATTCCCCTGAATTTTGGGCGGCGACGGCGGGTAAAGGTGCGGCCGTGCTCAACATGCTGCGTTCCATTTTGGGCGATGAGAATTTCTTCAAGCTGCTGAAGGCCGTGCCGGAGCGCTACGCCTGGAAATCCATCAATACCGAAAATTTCCAGAAGATGGCCGAAGAGATTTCCGGCCAGAGCCTCAATTATTTCTTCCTGCAGTGGATTGAATCCAGCGGGGCGCCGGAATTCAAGATGGAATGGACCATGTTCCGAGTAGGGGCCAAGGGATTCCGCGTGAACGGCAAAATCTCGCAGGACCTCGATACGTTCCGCATGCCGGCGACCTTGCGGATCGATACCGAAGGTAATCCGGAAGAAAAAAAGGTGGAGATCGCGGGAACGTCTACTGATTTCGCCGTGGAGACGTTCGGCAAGCCAAAGGACGTGGTCCTGGATCCCAAGGGTCAGCTCCTGCGCTACAACGACGATATGCGCGTCGCTGTCGCCATCAAGCGCGGCGAGCAGTTCATGGAAGTCAGCGAATACGTCGAGGCCCTCAATGAATACAAGAAGGCGCTGGACGTGAAGCGCAACAGTTCCTTGGCGCACTACCGCACCGCCGATGCGTATTTCCTGCAGGGCAACTATCAGGCCGCCGCCAACGAGTATCGCGAGGCTCTTTCGGGCGACCTGGAGCCCAAGTGGACCGAGGTGTGGGCGCACATCAACCTGGGCAAGATCTACGACATCACTGACCAGCGGGATCGCGCGGTGAATGAATACAAGCTCGCGCAGCGCACCAAGGACAATACCCAGGGCGCGCTAGAAGAGGCTCAGAAGTACATCACCGCGAAGTACGAGCGTCCGCGGAACACGAACAATTAAGCTGCAAATAAACGCCGATGGGCCTCGCCTCAATTCGGGTCGGCATTCTGCTACTTAAGGCGCACGCTTCCGTCCGCTGGAAATATCAGTTGCGCGGGCGAGCCAGATAAATGCCCAAAACCACTGGTGTAGCCATGGCGTCCATTCCCGATATTCACCTTGCGGGGTAGACCTGTTTCGAGGCGACCGAAGACTGCAAGCCATTCGTCGCTATCCTCGTGCTTGTGGGTTCGAAGTTTGGTAGTCCGTTTTACCTGTGAAAGTTTCTGTTGCAAGATATTCTTATCCCACTGAAAACCCTTGGGAAGTTCCGGTGGAGGCGCAAAGTCGCCAGTTGAGTATGCGATCGAGATGGTCGCCCTGAACTCACGTCCTGCCCGCACTACTTTCATTCCGCAATCTTCGTCCAACCAACTTCCTTCAAGCGTCCCAGTTGACCGGCCAACAACAATGACTGTTCCGCCCTCATAGCGTTCCAGGTTGCTCAAAACCTCACATACTGTCAGCACTGGCACGTCATCAGATGCCGCCAGAAGAGAATTCGCAAACAACACACCAGCGAGCACCGCAATATGGGCTCTCAGGGTCATCTCCGACTAATACCTTATCTCAAACCTTCTCTGAATCACACATGCGGCGCATTCTCCGGGTGATCGCTTTATCGTGGATGCGCGGCATCATCATGAATGCGCAGATTGCGCCGATTCCTGCCATGCACATGTCTTCCTGCGTATCCCACGGATCGCCCTGGGTGCCCAGGAACGCATCGGCGGAGGCGCCCATGGTCACCGCAGTGATCCACTCGAACAGCTCGTATAGCGCGCTGATCCCCAAACATCCAAAGACTACGATGGCAACCAGCCAGGGGCCCGGCTTGACAATCTTCTTACGGAGGAAAACCTCCCGTGCAGCCAGGGCCGGGACGAATCCCTGAGCGAAGTGGCCGATGCGGTCGTAATGATTGCGGCTGAAGTGAAACACCTGCTCCATCCAGAATCCCAGCGGCACGAGCGCATAGGTGTAGTGCCCGCCCGCCATCAGAATGAGCGAGTGAACGAAGATCAAGCCGTAAAGCAGATTCGTCAGCGAGAAGCGCCGGTAGGTGATGGCCAGGACCGCGACGCCGATCACGGCGGGCAACACTTCCAGCACCCACGTGAATGGATCGTACGCATGGTAAGCGGAAATGGCCAGGGCGATCGCCCATAGTGTCAGCAGCGCGAGATGGACAGGTTCAGTGCCCTTGCGATTCAAGGAACCGCTCCGCTTCGATGGCGGCCATGCATCCGGCGCCGGCCGCTGTGATGGCCTGCTTGTAGACGCGGTCCTGAACATCGCCTGCATGGAACACACCCGGAATATTGGTGCGCGCGCCACCGTGCGAAATGACGTAGCCGTCCGGGTCGAGATCGATCTGCCCGACGAACGGCTTGGTGTTGGGAATGTGGCCGATGGCCACAAAGAAGCCGCTCACGTCCTGTTCCCAAATCTTCCCGGTTTTCAAGTCGTGCAGCTTAACGCTGGTCACGGTGTTTTTGCTGACGTCATGGATGTCGTCGACCACGGTGTTGGGAAGCCACTTAATTTTGGGGTTCGCGCGCGCGATCCAGCATGATTTTAGAGGCGCGAAACTCCTCGCGGCGATGGACCACCGTGATCTCGGCGCCGAAGCGCGTCAGGAAGTTGGCTTCTTCCATTGCGGAATCGCCGCCGCCGATGACCATGATTTTGCCGCCGCGATGAAACGCCCCGTCGCAAGTCGCGCATGAAGAGACGCCGTGGCCGATCAGTTTCTGTTCGTTGGGCAGGCCCAGCCATCGGGCTGACGCGCCAGAGGCGATGATGAGCGAGCGCGCCTCGATCCAGACGCCATCCACGTTGACCTTGAATGGCCGCGTGGAAAGGTCGGCTTCCGCGACGGTGCCCCACATGTACTCGGCGCCGAAGCGCTCGGCCTGCTTCTTCATGTTCTCGACCAGGTCGGGCCCTTGAATGCCTTCAGGAAAGCCAGGAAAATTCTCGACCTCAGTGGTGACCGAAAGCTGGCCGCCCGGCTCGTGGCCGATGACTACCAGAGGCTTCAGACCGGCGCGGGCAGTATAGATCGCGGCCGTATTTCCGGCGCACCCGGAGCCCAGAATCATTACGTTGTGCATTGGATTAATGGTAACAAGCGGCGTATCCGCTCCAGGTTAGATGTGCCGCGCGCCCAAACGACTCACAGGCGCTGGTTCGGGCAGCTCCTGCTTGGCGGGCAACGGCATCTTTCGCAGCGCGAAGGCGATGAACGCGGAGCACAGCGCCAGTACGGCACTGCCGTAAAACACCGCATTCCACGAGCCCGTGCGTTCGAAAAGCAGCGCCGCGATACCGCCCCCGATGATAGATGCGACGCCTTTGGTGCTGTACATGAAGCTGTAGTTGGAGCTCGCGTTCTTAGGACCGAAGAAATCCGCGGTCATGGATGGAAAGATCGAGTACACCTCGCCCCAGGTGAAGAACACCAGCGCCAATGAAATGATAAACAGCGGCCCGGAGAGTTTCCCCACTGTGAGTACGCTGGCGAGGCACAGCGCTTGCAGGAGGAACGCTATGACCATGGTTCGTTCGCGGCCGAGATGGTCGGAAACCCAGCCCCAGAAAAAACGTCCGGCGCCATTTGCGACTGCGTTGAGCGATAAAGCAGTGGTAATGAAGGCACTGCCGATTCCGAGACTCTTTCCTACCGCCGAAGCGTTCGCCGTGACCATCAGTCCGCCGACGCCCATCATCAGCATAGTGATGTAGAGCACGTAGAAATGCGGCGTCTGAAGCATTTCAAGCGAGGTGAAATCATGGCCGTGGCTGCGAGCTTTCGGCTTCGCGGCCTTCGCTACTACCGCTGGCGGAATCCCCGAGCCACCCACCACCTGTGCCGCGACTATGATCATCACTCCTTGGAAAATTCCGGTATACAGGAAAGCAGCGCGGTAATCCTGTACTCGAATAATGTAGGACATGAGTGGAATGAACAAGCTGGCGCCGGCGCCGAATCCCGCGGCGATGGAACCCGCGGCCAGACCGCGTTTGTCGGGAAACCACTTGAGCGCGACACCGATACAGCCGCAATAGACCATGGCCGCGCCGAGTCCCGCCATCGCGTAGAACGCATAAAGAGCGGTGAGCGTCGGAGCCTGCCCCAGTCCGGCCCAGCCCACTCCGCAGAGGACGCCTGCGATGGTCATCAGGAGGCGGGGGCCGCGCTTATCGATCATCCAACCGCACGCCGACATCGCCCAGGTCTCGAGCGCGATGAACAGGGTCCAGCCCCATTGCACTTCAGAAAGCTTCCAACCGGTGGCCTTCGTCAGCGGACCCGTGAACAGACTCCAGCCATACTGCAGGTTGGCAATCATGATCATCGCGGTAACGGCCGCGCCTAGTCGAATCCAGCGGTTCACGGTGCTCTCCTAGCTTTCGACAAACGTTGTCTTTAGAAGCTCTGTACAAGGATACACGCAAGGCAATCCTGATATCCTGCGGCACATGGCTGATACCGACTCGCCCATACCGTCAAAGCTGTATATGGTGGTGGAGTACTTCAAGAACAAAGATGCTGTACCAGCGTACCGCCGGTTTCGAGATCGCGGCCGGCTAATGCCTGCGGGGTTAGTGTACGTGTCAAGCTGGGTCGATCTCAAATTCGAACGTTGCTATCAGCTCATGGAAAGCCGCGATCGGATTTTGCTGGACGAGTGGATCGCGAATTGGAGCGACCTCATGGATTTCGAGGTGCATCCCGTGGTCACGTCGAAGGAAGCGCCTGCGGCGATTGCCCCGCGGCTCTAGTCGATCAACTGCCGAGCAGTATTCCAGCCGCCAAGCCGCCGGATTGCGCCAGTTCACCGCCGGTGACCTTTTTGCCGTCTTCGAACTTCGCGCGCATCACCTCGACCGTGCCGCCTTGGGCCGTGACCTTGAAGCTCTGAGCCGTGACGTCGGCGACCTCGCCAATCTTCCCAGGCACGTCGGCAAAACGGCGGAAGAGCGTCTTGCGGGCGTCGAATATCTGCAGCCTCTTGCCGTTGAACGTGGTCCACGCTCCCGGCGCGGGGTTGCATCCGCGAATCAGGTTATAGACCTGGTCGATAGGCTTGGCCCAGTCGATCCTGGCTTCAGCCGTGCGGCACCAGCCTTCGTAGCTCGCGCGCGATTCATCCTGCGCGGTCTCCGTGTTCTTGCCGGCCAGCACGAGGTCAGCGGCTTCGAGCATCGCCAGGACCCCCATCGGAAACAGACGATCGAAATAGACCGTGCCCAACGTGTCATCGGGACTTATTGGCGTTTTCTTCTGGAGAATAACGGCACCTTCATCTAATCCATCAGAAGGCCGGAAGATGGTCAACCCGGTTTCCGTATCGCCCTTGATGATCGGCCAGTTGATGGAGCTTGGTCCGCGATATCTCGGCAGCAGCGACGGATGATACTGGATTGTGCCATGCTTCGGGATCTTCACGAATTCCTGCGGCGCGAATTGCAAAACAAAAGCCATGATGCCGATATCGGCGCCCGATTCCTGTATGGCCCTGGCGGCTTCCGGATCCCGCAGCGACTTGAACTGGTGGACTTTCAGGCCCTTCTCCTGCGCAGCCGACCGTAGCGCGTCCGGTCTGGCGCCTTCTTTTTCAGGAGCGCAGAACACCGCACCGACTTCGTCGCCGCGAGAGAGAAACGCTTCGAGCACCGCCTTGCCGAAGTCCTGTTGCCCGATAATCGCGATTCTCATTTCGTCTACTTTGTTTTAGGCGGCAGCGAAAACGCGCCTGCTGCTTTCTTGGCCGCGATGTCGGCGTCGCTCAATCCGAGCACTTCTCTTAAGATCTCATCGGTGTGTTCGCCCAGCGTCGGCGATCTCTTGATTTTCGCGGGCGATGCCGAAAGCTTGATCGGCATGCCGACGTTGAACCACTTGCCGCGCTGTGGATGGTCCAGCTCGACATACATGTCACGCCCCTTCACGTGTACGTCGTTTGCCAGATCCTCGGTCGACATGATCGGCCCGCAGGGTACATCCAAGTCGTTCAGAATAACCATGAACTCGCGTTTGGTGTACTTCGACGCGAATTGTTCGAGCAGTTTCCATACGTCGTTTTGGTTCTTGCGGCGGTCGGCGATCTTGAGATAACGCGGATCTGTCGCCAGATCGGGCTGACCCACGTCGGGTCCAATACGCTTGGCGAGCCCGTCCCAGACGGCTTCCTGTACCACCACGTAGAGGTAATCGTTGGGACCGCCGGGCTTGCACTTGATGGCGTTGCCGAGCTGGCCGCCGCCCGAATCGTTCCCCGCGCGCGGCGTGGTGGTCAGACCTTCGGTAGGCACGGAGTACTCTGACAAGGGTCCGTGCGCGAGCCGTTGGTGATCGCGCCACTTCACGCGGCATAGGTTCATCACACCGTCCATCATCGCTACTTCCACGTACTGGCCCTGACCCGTGCGATCTCGTTGGTGGAGCGCCGCGAGCAGTCCGATCGCAAGATGCAGTCCGGTGCCGGTGTCGCCGATTTGTGCGCCGGTGACGTACGGCGGGCCTTCGGGTATACCGGTAGTGCTCATCGCTCCGCCCATGGCCTGCGCCACGTTCTCGTACGCTTTGAAATCCGCGTACGGACCGGAGGAGCCGAAGCCCTTAATCGACCCCATCACCACGCGCGGGTTGATCTCGTGGATTTTCTCCCAAGGGAATCCCAGCCGGTCGAGCACTCCGGGACCGAAATTCTCCATGATGATGTCGCTCTTCTTCAGCAGCTCTACGAATATGGCCTTGCCGTCAGGCGACTTCATATTGATTGTGATCGAGCGCTTATTGCAGTTCAGCATCGTGAAATACAGGCTGTCCGCATTGGGCACGTCCCGCAACTGGCCGCGCGTCGCGTCGCCCGCCGGCGACTCGAGTTTGATCACGTCCGCTCCCATCCACGCCAGGAGCTGCGAGCTGGTCGGCCCTGCCTGCACGTGCGTCATGTCGAGAATGCGGACTCCCTTTAATGCTTCCATCGATGTGTAAGGTCTCCTTGAGCAAATCGCATCGGATCAGGGTGACGCGATGCCTACGCTTGTTCGCAATCTTTCATAGTAACCGAACTCGCTCACAGGCTCTGATACGCACTCCGGGCCAATTCTGCGCGCCATGATAGACCCGAACGACCTCGACAGCTCCATCGCGAACGCGATACACAGCGATCCAAGGTAGGGCCGAAACAACCAGCTCGCGCGTGCCTTCGATTCGACCCGTCCTACCCCGCTCGGGAAACGTACTCAAGCCACCGGCGGCGTCAATGATGATCGCCGCAACTTTTCGCGCAACCTCCGGACTCACGTTGGATGTACTGGACGATGTTCGAGATCGTCAGCCGCCTCGGGCGACCAGCGCACCTCCATTAGGATTGCAGCAGGCTCTCCATGCGCCGCTCTACTTCCTGATGACTGATGAATTCTCCCCGATCCAGTGAAGCCAAACCCTTCTCCACGGCTTCGATGAAGCGCTCTTCGTGCTCCAACAGGTGGCCGATGGCTTCCAGAGCCAGAGCTTCCGCGTTTCTGCCGGTGCGGGAGGCAATACGCAGCAGGTGGGCCTCCTGTTCAGGCGAGAGAGTAACTTGCATGCCTTAAAAATAGGGGGGATCGGAGGGTTCTGTCAAGTCTCGTAGGGGTTCGAGAGTGGGGGATGAGAGCTAATCCGGTATTTCATAGTCTGGAACATCAATGCAACTCCCTCGGCTGCGATGCGCCTCGTAGCATTGATGGCAAAGTAATTTGATGTTCAGGCTGCCCTCGTTTTTCTTGTTCCATTGGCCCTCGCGGATGTAAGCCTCATGGCAAATCGAACACCATGAATCTGGCCATTGATTATCGATGGACGGCGCGCTAGAAAACCAGTTCTGTACCGGATTCCTAACCAGGTGCTCGCAAACGTAGGTTTGGGATGCTGAGCCGTGCGTCTCGCAATCAACCCGTTTCGGGTCGCTTATGCTCAACTACTTGTACATGGTCTGATTCGACGTACCTGACGAATAGACATCGCGATTGATCACGACGTCCACCAGCGCGGGCAGGCCGGAATCGCGAGCTTTTTCAAGCGCGGGCCGGATATCTTCAGGCTTGGTCACACGAATTCCGAATCCGCCCATGGCTTGTGCCAGATGGTCGAATCGCACATCGCCGACCACGTTGCCGATGTCGCCGCGGCCCGGATATTTGCGCTCCTGCCCGAAGCGGATCTGGTTCCACGACGAGTTGTTTCCGATCACGCCCACATACGGCAGCTTCCGATGCACCATGGTGATGAAATCGAAACCTGTCAGCGTAAACGAGCAATCTCCGTAGAGGACCACGACATCGCGCTTCGGCTGGGCAAGCTTCGAAGCCATCGCAAACCCGGTTCCTACCCCCAAGGTGCCCAGCGGGCCAGGGTCCATCCAGCCTCCTGGTTTGTGCGGCCGGACGATCGAACCGGAGAACGTGACGATGTCGCCGCCGTCGCCGATGTAGACCGTATCATCCTGGAGGAATTCGTTGATCTCGTGGCACAGGCGCACGGGGTGAATCGGCACTTCGTTGGCCGCGATGATCTTGTCGTTCTTGCCCTGCGCCTTGGCCTCATCCTCGCGCAGCATCTTGAGGAACGGATCGTGCTTGCGTGCGGTATCGCCCGGCGAGGATTCGCACATGGCATTTACTATAGTGCGGAGGTTCCCTACTAATCCGAAGTCGAAATCGCGGTTGTTGCCGACGTTCTTGTAATCCATGTCCATGATGACGATCTTGGCTTTTGGATTGAGGCGGCGGCCGTAACCCATGCGGAAATCGAGCGGCGTGCCCGCCAGCAGGATCACATCGGCATTGTCGAACGCGGTCTTGCGCGATGGCATGAACGCATGGGAATGATTGCGCGGCAGCGTCCCGCGAGCCGAGCCGTTCACATAGATCGGGATGTTGAAATGCTTCGAGAACCGGTCAATGGCGTCATGCGCGCGGCACGTCCGCGCCTGCGTGCCGAATAGCGCCACGGGACGCTCGGCTTTTGCCAGCAAGTCTGCAACTTGCTCCACGATTTTGGGATCGCCGATGAAATCAGGGGCTCCGCCATCCGATCCCTTTACACGGTAATTCTTGGGATAGCGAACCTTGGACGCTTCCACTTTGCCGTCCATCACGTCGTGCGGGATTTCGAGGAACCCAGGCCCGGGTGCGCCGTTGTACATCTCTCGGAACGCAATGCCCATCATTTCCGCCGTACGCTCGGTAGTCATCACTAGAGACGCAAACTTACTGATGGGCGTCATCATCTCGGTGTGGCGCAACTCCTGCAATCCACCCATCCGGTATTGCTTGAGGGGCGAATTGCCGCCGATCAATAGCATCGGGCTCTCGGCGCGGTAGGCGTTCGCCATACCGGTGACCGCGTCCGTCGTGCCTGGACCGGCGGTGACCACAGCGCAACCCAGCCCTGTGATGCGGGCGTAGGCGTCGGCTGCGTGCGCGGCCACCTGCTCATGCCGTACGTCGACGATCTCGATGCCTTCGTCGATGCAGCCGTTGTAGATATCGACAATGTGTCCGCCGGAAATGGTGAAGATGTGCTGGATGCCTTCCTGCTTGAGCATCTTGGCGACAATCTGGCCCGCGGAGATCATCTCCGGCGCGGCGTCGGTTTTCACATCGGTGACGGGTTTTGTAGCGGTTTCCATAGATCTTCTCCTGAGTGCCATCTCCCGAGCAGGCGGGGGCAACTGACGATGTTAACAAATTCCTGGAAAGCACCGCGTGTTGCGGCGCTAAACTTACTCTAAGGTTGTGCGAAAGCGAGGCTTATTGTTATCCGTGGCTGGCGTTAGCGAGTTCGCGATAGCGGTAGGCCGCCGTGCTTGCACTGGCGGCAACTTCGTCCTCACTCAGGTAGCGAAGCGGCACCGAAGGACCTATGCGCTGGACTACGTGTGCCAATCCGCTGAGCATCGCGATTTCGGCCGGCGTCATGACCCGGCTAAGGAGCACGCCGCATCCCTTCACCATCACAAACGGCCGCGTGGCCGCTCCGGGAGCGTCTACCGCGTGGAACAACTCCGGCGTGCGCGCGTCTGAGAACATGGCCTGACACGGATACAGAAAGCCCCCCTCCAGGACCTTCCTCGATACCGGATCCGTCGCCAGTGCATGGATGGCGTCATCGTCTGGCAAGTCCCAGGTAGAATCCCCGGCCAGCTCCGCGAGAATGGCATAATCCGCCGGATGCGCCTGGCGTGGCGGAATCGCTAGCCGGCTTTCTATTTCAGCCAGAAGATTCTCGGTTGTCTGACAATCCTTGCCGCCCAGCACCAGCCCGTGGTTTCCCAGCACCAGAACATCGGTATCGGGGCGCTCGGAGAGAACTCTTGCGATTTCCCGGGCCAGGGGCAGGCCCGAGGGAACATACGGAATCCACTGCCAGCGCAGGCCGTCCAATCGGGTTTCGAGTTGAGCAGCCCCATCCGCCCGAATGGCCCAAGCGATGGTGTTGATGGAATGCACGTGAAGGACAACCGGATGCGGCAGCGTCACGTGCATGGCAGTTTCGATGGATGCGCTCGGATACAGCCCCGCGGGGTCGAGGTTCTGACGGATGCTGGCATGGACTCCCGCCAGATCCAGGGGAATAAGGATTCTCCCGGCGGTTGCGTCGGCCATCCATTTGCCCGATGCCTTGATCCACAACACGCCGTCGAGCTTCAGGGAAATATTTCCGGTGCTGGCCTGGGTGAGCAGAGGATTGCGGCCCACGCGCCCCGCCAGGTCCAGCAGCAGGCCCAGGTCCTCGTTCACCGAAACATTCTTAATCATTCCCAGCTCCATATGATGCTCTTAAGGCAGTACTCTCAGCCGGCCCGAAATCGGCGGCACTTCGTGGGTCGTTTTCGACCGCGCCTGCCCGATTCGTACCGACGCTCTGAAGATCGCCCCGACCGGAAGGAATCCTCCCAGTTTATGCGCAGCGACAGCCGCAAGTCCCATGGAGGCGATACACCCGCACGAACCACAGTCCGGATTACCACCGAACTGGCAGGGAACGATCTTGGTTTTGAGGTCGGCGGAAATGGTCTGCGTGGTGAGGGCGAACACGCAATCCTTCGGACTGTGCGGGGGCGTGGCGAACTGCCGGATCATCCCTTCCGGCATGTCCAGCTTGGGGAATTCCTTCCGCAGTTCGAGCATGTCCTCAATGGCCTGCCGGCGTTCCTGCGGTTCCAGAATTTCGGGGAGATGATCGCCCACCTGCGGCGTGAACAAGCTGAACCAGACTTTTCGGATCTCGTCGCGTGGATGCCAGAACTCCAGGAATTCCCGCAAATAACCCGGCCGCTTCATCATCTGGCCGGTGACGGTGCAGTGGATCGTGATCTTTTGATCCGCGATATTTTTCAGGATCCGATCATACGTCGCCGGGGTCCGCCGGACGTCGTGTTCGGGCTGCAGGCCGTCGATCGATACCACGATATTCATGTGCGGGAAAGTCGCCCACGCCGGCGCCATCGGCCGGAAGGCGCTGGTCACCAACTGAACGTGAATGCCCCTGTCCAGAAGCATCGGAACCATCGTTTCGAGCTCGCGATATCGCACCAGCGGGTCTCCTCCCACAATCGATAGATGCATCGGCCTCAGGCGATCGACAACCTCCAGGACACCATCAATGAGCTCTTGCCCCTTGCGGTCGCGAAGGCTGCGCAGCGTGACGCCGCCGCCCAGATGCCCGTCTTCGTAGGCATAGCAGCCGGGACACCGCAGCGGACACTCACGCGTGATTTCGATCGAAAGCGAGGGTCGCTCCCCCTTCAAAATCCTGCCCCACGCCTTTACAATTTCCGAAGTCTTCACGCTACCCCTTTTCCTGTCATTGGGAATGCTTCGCTTCCCGGCAAAGTCCCTTTATATGAGGGAGTCCTACGGGCTCAATTGTTTCAAAAGGTTTCGACCGCGCCCACCGACCGCGGAATTCACCAACTTTCGACCCAGTAAGTCTATAAGGATTGAAAGAGTTCGGCCGGAGGAGATGAATCAGCCGCTTGTTCTGTCGCCGCAATTACGCCGGTTAGACAATCCGCCACGGTATCTGCGAGGAAAACCGATGTGTTTTCCTGGAGCGGAGCGAGCAGATGTGGGGAGTCGCCCACTTCGGGCGAGGGGGACAGGGTTCTTGCGCATTCGCTGGGGCTGTAAGCTTTCGCCCCTGCCACCTGCGGATACACCGCGGGCGGATCCGGTCTCGAATCCAGCGAGGTGATGACCAGCAGAGCGCCTAAGATCCAAGCGCACCAAACGGTGCAGCATATTAGTCGTCGTTGCATGCGCTTATCTC
>Ga0105239_10003376_pt1 | contig 19591 bp, 24 predicted proteins | sample KBSC44metaG_FD_92761 | JGI IMG/M metagenome (GOLD analysis project Ga0105239, IMG submission 92761) | Corn rhizosphere microbial communities from Kellogg Biological Station, Michigan, USA - KBS C4-4 metaG | ecosystem: Host-associated > Plants > Roots > Rhizosphere > Soil | place: Michigan, USA...
CGGGCGCCGACGGCGTACCGCGCTCGGTCGCGGACTTCACCTACGGCTACGGTCACGCGCTCGCCGACCACGTGGTCCGGCCGGTGCTGTTCCTGGCCTACTCCGGCGACCTCGCCTGGCGGACCCGAGCCGGCGACGAGATCGCGGCGCGGCTCGGCGAGCCCCTGACCAGGGACCTCGGTGCCCAGGCCCTGCGCACGGCGCTCGACCCGTCGGGGGAGTGGATCCCGTCGGTGCTGGCCGCGGCGGACCGACGCCTGACCGAGGTACGCCGTCACGTGCCGGACGCGGGTGGGCTGGTGATCGCCACGGACCAGGACGCCGCACGTGCGTACGCCACCCTGCTGAGGAGGATCAGCGGAGAGCCCCCCGTGGTGGTGTTGTCGGACGAGAGGGCGGCGTCGAGGCGGATCGCGGACTTCACCGAGTCGGAGGCGCGGTGGATGGTCGCGGTGCGCATGGTGTCGGAGGGCGTCGACGTCCCCCGCCTGGCCGTCGGCGTGTATGCCACGAGCACCGCGACGCCGTTGTTCTTCGCCCAGGCCGTCGGTCGCTTCGTGCGAGCCCGCGCGCGGGGCGAGACGGCGTCGCTCTTCGTGCCGTCGGTGCCGACGCTGCTCGGGTACGCCGCCGAGATGGAGGTCGAGCGTGATCACGTCCTCGGGCGGACCATCACCGACGAGGACGACATCTTCGCCGCCGAGCAGGACCTGCTCGCGCAGGCGAACGCGGACGTCGGTGCCTCCGACGAGCTGCTCGGGTCGTACCAGGCGCTCGGCTCCCAGGCCCGCTTCGACCAGGTGGTGTACGACGGAGCCGCCTTCGGCCATGCGGGTGAGGTCCATGTGGGGTCGGAGGAGGAGATGGACTTCCTCGGCATCCCGGGACTGCTGGAGCCCGACCAGGTGCGCGAGCTGCTCCACCACCGGCAGCGCTCGCGTCGTACCACGGCGGCCGCCGCGGACCACGCCGCGCCCCCGGAGCGGGAGCCCTCGACGCACGAGCAGCTCGCCGTACTGAGGCGCGAGCTGAACGGCCTCGTCGCCGCCTGGCACCATCGCACCGGCCAGGCGCACGGCGTCACGCATGCCGCGTTGCGCAAGGAGCTCGGCGGTCCGGCCGCGGCGATCGCCAACGCCGAGCAGCTGCACGCGCGGATCAACCGGCTGCGCGAGTGGGCGGCCAAGCCCTCGCGGTGATGTAGTTCTCTGACTAAAGTCAGAGAATGGCCGAGACGGAGGTGCTGCGGCGGTTCAACCGGGCGTGGAGCCAGCGCGTGGGGTTGCTGGAGGAGTCCTACCTCGGACAGGGACGCAGCCTCGGTGCGTCCCGGCTCCTGTTCGAGATGGGGCGCGAGGGGGCGAGCGCGCTCGACCTCCGCCGGCGGCTGGGGTTGGACTCGGGTTACCTGAGCCGCCTGCTGCGCGGGCTGGAGGACGAGGGCCTGGTCACCGTCCGGGCCGATCCGGGCGACCAGCGGCGGCGCGTCGCCGTACCCACCGCGAAGGGGCGACGCGCGATCGACCGGTTGGACCAGCGGTCCGAGGAGCGCGCACTCGCGCTGGTCGAGCCGTTGGGTCCGTCGCAACGGCAGCGGTTGCGGGAGGCGCTGGCCACGGCCGACCGCCTGATCCGTGCGGCGACCTGCACGATCGAGGGCGTCGACGTCGCGTCGGAGGAGGCGGTGGCCGCCGTGGCCCGGTACTTCGCCGAGCTCGACACCAGGTTCCCCCGTGGCTTCGATCCCGGGGACGCGAGCAGCACCGACCTGGAGGGGATGCGGCCGCCCGACGGCGCGTTCCTGGTGGCGCGGGTGGAGGGTGCGGTCATCGCGTGTGGAGGGCTGCAGCGGCACGCGCGGACCGTCGGCGAGGTGAAGCGGATGTGGGTCGACCCCGCCTGGCGCGGCTGCGGGCTCGGCGTACGTCTGCTGGCGGCGCTCGAGGACGCGGCCCGACAGCTGGGCTACCGCGAGGTCTACCTCGACACCAACGGCACCCTGACCGAGGCGATCGCGATGTACGGACGAGCGGGGTATCGCTCCATCGAGCGCTACAACGACAACCCGTACGCCCAGGCCTGGTTCGCCAAGCGCCTCAACCGGCGGCGCTGACCTCGAAGGGCCGCGCGCCGGGACCCACGCGGGTCACGACGTCGCGCGGCCGGTCCACCAGGTGTCCCTTCCCGCACTCGAGGCGCGGCCGGACGGGCGAGCCGCACCCTCGATGTGTGAACTCGACCGGCGGACCCTCCGGGTCGGCCAGGTAGCGGTCTCCCCAGTCGGCGATGGCGACGAGCACGGGGTAGAGATCGAACCCCTTGTCCGTCAGCCGGTACTCGTGCCGGGCCCGCTCGCCGGGATCCCGGTAGGGCTCGCGGCGCAGGACGTCCTGCTCGACCAGGAGGGCGAGCCGGTTGCTGAGCACCTGCCGCGGGATGCCGCTGTGGCGACGGATGTCGTCGAACCGGCGTACGCCGTTGAACACCTCGCGCAGCACCACGAACGTCCACCGCTCACCGAGGATCGCCATCGTGCGCCCGACGGTGCAGTTCTCGGCGGACCACGCCAGGGCCGGGGGAGCGGTGCTCATGTGAGGCAGCCTAAGTCTCATTGACAGACCCAGCAAGCACGAGGCAGGCTGAGTCCGTGACCCAGACTCAGACGCAGGACCTCACGGATGCCTCCGGGCTCGCCGACATGGACGGGTTCGAGCAGCTCCTGGCGTTCTTCGACGGTCGGCTCCCCAGCGCCCCGATCGCGGAGACCCTGGGGCTGGAGAACTTCGGCGGCGAGCGCGGCGCGATCCACGTCGAGCTGGTGCCGGAGCATCGTCACTACAACCCGATCGGCTCCGTCCACGGCGGGGTGCTGGCCACGCTGCTCGACACCGCGGCCGCCTGCTCGGTGCACTCGACGCTCGCGCCGGGAGAGCGGTACACCTCGCTCGACCTCAGCGTGAAGTTCCTCCGCCCGGTCACGACCGACTCGGGCCGGCTGCGCGGCGAAGGCTCGGTGATCCAGCGCGGACGTCGGACGGCTCTCGCTGCTGCCGAGCTGTACGACGCCCACGGCCGCCTGGTCGCCCATGCCACCTCCACCTGCATGATCTTCCCGACGGGATAGTCCCGATCACGAGGTCCCGTTCGTGGACCGTCGAGCGGTGCCGGCGACGGGCTTGGGCGGGACTATCCGGAGTGTGCCAGCGGCAGGACCCGGTAGGGGATCTGGGTGGCGAGGGCGATCACCGTGGAGGAGCGGACGATCGCGGGGTCCTTCAGGACCAGGTCGATGACCCGCTGGAGATCGGAGTTGGAGCGGGCGACGACGCGGGCGAAGAGGTCGCCGGCGCCGGTGATGGTGTGCGCCTCGAGCACCTCGGGGATCGTCGCGAGGTGCCGCGCCACCGCGTCGTGGCCCCCGAGCTCGGCGTTGTCCTGCCGGATCTCCAGGGTCAGGAACGCCGTCACCGGGAAGCCGAGAGCCTGGGGCGACAGGTCCGGCCCCCATCCGGTCACGACGCCGGTCGCGGTGAGCTTGTCGAGCCGGGCCTGCACCGTGCCGCGGGCGACGCCCAGCTCGCGCGAGGCCTGGAGCACGCCGATCCGCGGGTCGTCGGCGAACAGGGCGAGCAATCTGCGGTCGAGATCGTCCATGACGGCTCCTGGTGTGGACAGTTTGCACAGCGTTTCGCCGTACTGTTGCGCAGGTTGTCATCGCCGGGCAAGGTGAGCGCCATGACGACGACCCACGAGACCCCGTCCACCGGCGGCGCCCTCACCGCCGACGAGCTCAAGGCCGATCTCACCCTCGAGCAGCTCAAGCAGCTCGTCGGCCTGGTCGAGTACGACGCGAGCAGCGACCCGTTCCCGGTCACGGCGCAGGACTACGTGGGCTTCGTGGTCGGCAACGCGACCCAGACCGCGCAGTTCTACCAGCTCGCCCTCGGCATGGATCTCGAGGCGTACTCCGGCCCTGAGACCGGCAACCGCGACGCCAAGTCCTACGTGCTCCGGTCGGGCAGCGCGCGCTTCGTGTTCACCGGCGGAGTCGCCCCCGACAGCCCGGTCCTCGACCACCACCGCAAGCACGGCGACGGCGTCGTCGACCTGGCCATGGAGGTGCCCGACGTCGACAAGTGCATCGCGCACGCGCGTGCGCAGGGTGCCACGATCCTCGACGAGCCGCACGACGTCACCGACGAGCACGGCACCATCCGGACGGCCGCGATCGCGACGTACGGCGAGACCCGGCACACGTTGATCGACCGCGCGCGGTACCACGGCCCGTTCCTGCCCGGGTACGTCGCGGCGACGACCAAGGTGACCCGCCGCGAGGGTCACCCGAAGCGGCTGTTCCAGGCCATCGACCACTGCGTCGGCAACGTCGAGCTCGGCCGGATGGACGAGTGGGTCGAGTTCTACAACCGGGTCCTCGGGTTCACGAACATGGCCGAGTTCATCGGCGACGACATCGCCACGGACTACTCCGCGCTGATGTCCAAGGTCGTTGCGAGCGGCAACCACCGGGTGAAGTTCCCGCTCAACGAGCCCGCGATCGCCAAGAAGAAGTCGCAGATCGACGAGTACCTCGAGTTCTACGACGGGGCCGGCTGCCAGCACATCGCGCTCGCCACCGGCGACATCCTGCGCACCGTCGACCTGCTGCGCGACAACGGCGTGGAGTTCCTCGACACTCCCGACACCTACTACGACGACCCGGAGCTCCGCGCGCGGATCGGTGAGGTGCGGGTGCCGATCGAGGAGCTGAAGAGGCGCAAGATCCTGGTCGACCGCGACGAGGACGGCTACCTGCTCCAGATCTTCACCAAGCCGGTCGGCGACCGCCCGACCGTCTTCTACGAGTTCATCGAGCGGCACGGCTCCCTGGGCTTCGGCAAGGGCAACTTCAAGGCCCTGTTCGAGAGCATCGAGCGCGAGCAGGAGCTGCGCGGCAACCTCTGAGATCCGGGTCGTCCGCCTGAGCGGGTGCTAGAACACCCGCTCAGGCGGACGACCCGTCGTCGTCGTCCGGCGCGCGGGTCGTCCCGCAGATCGCCAGCGGCGCCCCGTCGCAGCAGTTGGCCTTCATGTGGCAGTGGGGGCACAGCCACCGGGTGGCGATCGGGTCGAACTCGACACCGCAGAAGTCGCAGGGCACCAGCGCACGGTACGACGTACCACCCCGGCGCCCCGGACCACACGCCGACGTGGCCCAGAGACGTCATGCGCTCTGGGGTTCAGGGGTCTAGCGTCGATAGCTTCCACGCGCACCGAAGGAGGGGGACATGAAGTACGTCATCACCTGGGAGAACCTCCCCAACCTCACCGAGGAGTCGGCCAAGCGGTCGCTGCAGGTCTTCAGCAAGTGGTCCCCGACGCATCCCGAGCACTTCCAGGCCTTCCTCGGCCGGATCGACGGCCACGGGGGATTCGCCGTGGTCGAGACCGACGACGTCACCGAGATCGCCCGGGACACCGGGCCCTTCACGCCGTGGTTCGAGTTCCACGTCTACCCGTGCCTGGAGATCGCCGAGTCGGCCGCGATCACCGGTGAGGCGCTGGCATTCGCGGAGTCCGTGAGCTGACCGGCCGACGCCGGGTGGGTGAGCATCCCCGGACGCAGCCCACCCGGCGCGTCTCGTGGCCGACGGCCCCGGTCAGTCGAGGTTCCCCACGAGCACGGCCTCGGCCTCGTCGGCGCGCGTCTCGTGGCGGCCCGCGAGGGCTCGGGTCAGCACCTCCGCGCCGCACCCCAGGATCGCGACGCCGATCGCGACCATCACCGCGCCGAAGACGAATGGTGCGTGCACGTGCTCGTGCGGGGGAAGACCGAACAGCTCGAGGGCGACGTACGGCCCGATCGCGCCGCCACAGAAGCGGACGAAGGAGTACGCCGCGGAGGCCACCGGACGCTCGACCGGGGCGACGCCCATCACGGTCTCGGTGATCAAGGTGTTGCTGGTGCCGATGAAGGCCCCGGACAGCACGATGCCCGTGATCACGATCCCCTGGTGCTCGGCGAAGATCGCCATCATCAACAGGTCGAGCATGAAGAGCACCAGGGTGACGAGCACGGCCGGGACCGTGCCGAGCCGGCGCTGGACGCGGGGCGCCACGAACACCGAAGTGACGGCGACCAGCACGCCCCAGCCGAAGTAGACCCAGCCGATCTGGATGATCCCCGATCCCGGCAGGGCGAACGGTCCGGCGGCCAGGATCGTGAAGAACCCGATGTTGTAGAAGACCGCGGTCAGGGCGGTCAGCAGCAGCGGCGTATGGCGCAGCGCGCGGAACGGGTCGGCGAGCGACGTACGCCGTCCGGTCGGCGGAGTGGCGGGTAGGAGGAACGCGGTGGCCACCAGGGCGATCACCATCAGCGTGGAGACGCCGTAGAACGGCGCGCGCCACGACCGCTCACCGAGCAGGCCACCGACCAACGGGCCCGACGCGATCCCGATCCCGAGGGCTGCCTCGAACAGGATGATGGCCTGGGCGGTGCCGCCGCTCGCCGACATCACGATCGTGGCGAGCGCCGTGGCCACGAAGAGGGCGTTGCCGAGGCCCCAGCCGGCGCGGAAGCCGACCACGGCGCCGACGCTGTTCGACGACCCGGCGAGGGCGGCGAAGAGGACGATCAGGACCAGGCCCGACAGCAGCGTGCGCTTCGGCCCGATCCGGCTCGAGACGACCCCGGTCACCAGCATCGCGACGCCCATGATCGCCATGTAGCTGGTGAACATCAGCGAGACCTGGCTCGGGGTCGCGTTCAGGTTGACCGCGATGTCCTTCAGGATCGGGTCGACCAGACCGATCCCCATGAACGCGATCACGCAGGCGAAGGCGACCGCCCAGACCGCGCGAGGCTGGGAGAAGAACGATCCGGACGCGACCGGCGGCTGGTGGTACTCGTGGGCGTGGCTGGACACGGACTTCCTCTCGGACAGGGCAGCGATTCTACATAGGGAACCTATGAATAGTGGCGATCATTCCGGTGACCCCGGTCACTCCCCACGCCGAGTGCGTCCGCGTGGTCGACGACGACCGCCGTTGGGGAGGCAGTGCAGGTCGACATCCGGCAGGGCGGTGCCGGAGCGGCTACAGCTGCTCGTCCATCACGTCGCGGAGGACCGCCACGGCGTGCGCCACGTCGTCGACGGAGTGCCCGGTCCGGGCGAGCCGCTCGGCGACGGCGGCGCCGTTCTCGCGGCGTGCGTCAGCGAGGCGCTGGCGTCCCTGCGGCGTGAGCCGGATGACGGAGCGCCGGGCGTCGCTGGAATCCGAGTCCTTGGCCACCCACCCCTCGTCGACCAGCTGGCGCACCGCCCCCGACACGGTGGGCTGTGACGAGCGGTCGGCCTCGGCCAGGGCGGTCACCCCGAGCGGACCGAGCTCCTCCAGCAGGGCCAGGATCCGGATGCCCGCGGGATGGCCGACCCGGCGGCGTACGGCGCGCACGAGGCGAGCGGCCTGCACGACGAGCTCACTGCTCTGCACCTCGAGGTCCGTTGGCATTGGCGCAGGATACCCAGACGGCAGGTGGCTCGTGCGTTCCTCGTTCGGCACTGCTCGGGCAGGATGACCGCATGCCGACGTACATCGCGTTCCTGAGGGCGATCAACCTGGGCGCGACCCGCAGGCTCTCAAAGGCGGCGATCGTGCGGGCGTGCGAGGCGGCCGGGTTCACCGACGTCGAGACCTACATCAACAGCGGCAACGTCCGTGTGACGACGTCTCTGCGGAGCACCGCGAAGGTGGAGGCGGCCCTCGAGGAGGCGTTCGCCGAGGAGGCCGGCTTCGAGGTGCCGACGATCGCGCTCACCCAGCAGGAGCTCCGTGACATCGCGGCCGACGCCGTCGAGCTGGGTGAGAGGCACGACGGGCGCTACTACGTCTCGCTGCTGAAGCGGCCGCCGAGTGCGGGCACGGCGACGAAGCTGGACGACGCCGGGGCGGCCGGGGAGCGCGCGGTCGTCCGTGGCCGGGGTGCCCACCTGCTGCTCGGGCAGGACTACCACACGGCCACGCTCAGCAACGCCGTCGTCGAGAAGCACCTCGGCGTCGCCACGAACCGCAACCTCAACGTGATCCGGACCCTGGCCGAGAAGTGGTGTGGCTGAGGTGGACGAGCTCCTGGTGGCCCGCGCCGATGGCGTCCTCACCCTGACCCTGAACCGGCCGGACCGGCTCAACGCCCTGTCCGACGAGCTGTCGAACGCCCTCGCCGAGCAGCTGGAGCGGGCCGCGACGTACGACGACGTGCGTGTGGTGGTGCTCCGTGGCACCGGTCGGGCGTTCTGCGCCGGGGCGGACATCCGAGGGGCGGGTGAGCCGCTCGACGGCCGAGCGCTGGACCGCGCCGACCGGATCGTGCGCGCGATCACGAAGCTCGACCGTCCGGTCGTCGCCGCCGTGCACGGAGACGCCGCGGGGGTGGGCTGCTCCATCGTGCTCGCCTGCGACCTGGCGGTGGCTGCGGAGTCCGCGTCGTTCCTGCTGGCGTTCGCGCGCATCGGCCTGATGCCGGACGGCGGGTCCACGGCCACGGTGGCTGCGTCGATCGGCCGGCCCCGCGCCATGCGGATGGCTCTGCTCGCCGAGCCACTGACCGGGCGCGAGGCCTACGACGCCGGGCTCGTCAGTCACGTCGCCGACGACGAGGCGTTCGAGACCGTGATCTCCGGTGTGGCCGCCCGGCTGGCGGCGAGTGCGCCGCTCGGGCTCGCCGCGACCAAGCGGGCGGTGAACGCCGCGGCGTACGCGGGACTCGACGCGGCGCTGGAGCGCGAGCGCACCGGCCAGACGATCCTGCTGGGCACCGCAGACGCCGCCGAGGGGATGCGTGCCTTCGCGGAACGCCGCCGCCCGGACTTCTCCGGCCGCTGAGCCTCAGGCGACCGTGATGCCCGCGGCCTTCAGCTCCGCGAGCGCCCGCTGCGACGACGCGGGTGCGACACCCGCGCAGAGGGCGCTCAGGACGCGGGTCGCGAAACCCTCGCGGTGGGCATCGAGGGCGGTGGCGCGCACGCAGTAGTCGGTGGCGATGCCGCAGACGTCGAGCCTGTCGACGTGCTGGGCGCGCAGCCAGTCCGCCAGCGCGGCGCCGTCGACGGTCCGGCCCTCGAAGGCGGAGTACGCCGCCTCGTGCGCGCCCTTGAGGAAGATCGCGTCGAACGGCTGGGGGTCGAGGTTCGGGTGGAACGCCTCGCCATCGGTGCCGACCCGGCAGTGGACCGGCCAGGAGTCGACGAAATCGGGCTCGGGGGACCAGTGGTGACCGGGGTCGATGTGGTGGTCCTTGCTCGCCACCACGACGTCGTACGAGGGAGCCTGGTCGTCGCCGCGGGACCAGTGGTGGAGCAGGTCCCCGATGTCGCTGGCCACCCGCGCCCCGCCGTCGACCGCGAGGGACCCGCCCTCGCAGAAGTCGTTCTGGACGTCCACCACGATCAGCGCCCGGGTCATGTGCTCAGGCTATCGAGGCGTGACGCCGTCGATTCCGGGAGGCTCCGCGCACTCGCGACCGATCGGAAGCCAGTCGATGACGTCGGCGATCATCGCGTCCCACAGGCCCCACTCGTGGTCGCCGGGGCGGAAATCGGTCGTCAGCTCCGCGCCCTTGCGGGTGACGGCGGCGACGAAACGCTGGTTGGCCTCGAACAGACCGTCCCCGGTCCCGCAGCCGACGTACAGGGGTGGCGGCGACGGTGCCGCCTCGAGCAGCGCGAAGAGGTCGTCGGAGTCGCCGATGGTGTCGTCGAAGACACGCCGGAACAGCGCGGCGCGCTCCTCATGGCCGATCAGGTAGCGGATGTCGAGCGCCCCGGAGAGCGAGGCGGCCGCGGCATACCGTTCGGGATGGGTGAGGGCGAGCTTGAGCGCGCCGTACCCACCCATCGACAGCCCGGCGACGAACGTCTCGGAGGGGCGGTCCGAGACGCGGAAGAACGACTGCACGAGTGACGGCAGCTCGTCCGAGACGTACGCCCAGTACCGGTGACCGTGCACCTCGTCGGCGTAGAAGCTGTGGTGGACCGCGGGCATCACCACGGCCAGCCCCGCGGCCTCGGCGTACCGGCCGACGGAGGTGTAGCGGTGCCAGGCCGTCTGGTCGTCGGTGAGTCCGTGCAGGAGGTAGAGGACCGGAGGCGGCCCGTCGACGCCGGTGCCGGCGACCCCGATCTGGTCCTCGACGGTCTGCGGGAGGATCACCGAGATCGAGGTGCCCACCTGGAGCACCTCGGAGAAGAGGTCACAGGTCAGGTACGCCACGCGGGGCTCCCTCGTGAACGGTCGGGATGACCGGTTCGCCACGCGACATCTGCTGGGCGGCCTGGGGCAGCTCGGCCCGCGAGGCCCGGTGGCGTGCGCGAGCCGTGTCGAGCGGCTCACGGCCCACGACCTCCCCGTCGCGCACCAGCGGGACCAGCAGGGCTCGGTCGTCGCCGTCATCCGTGGGTGGCTCGCCGATGCCGATCACCTCGGCCTCGGCGACCCCGTCGCGCGACCGCCGGCGAAGGGCGTACTTGCGACCGCCGATCGAGACCTTGTCGGTGCTCCTCTTCGCCACCGACACCAGGTCGCCGTCGTCCGCCTCGCGCGCGACGAGCTTGTAGACGAAGCCGCAGGTCGGGTGCCCGGAGCCGGTGACCAGCTGCGTGCCGACGCCGTACGCGTCGACGGGCGCGTTGGCGAGGGCGGCGATGGCGAACTCGTCGAGGTCGCTGGTCACGATGATCCGGGTCCCGGTCGCACCCAGTGAGTCGAGCTGGGCGCGCACCTCGCCGGCGAGAACGCCGAGGTCGCCCGAGTCGATGCGTACGGCGCCGAGGCCGGTGCCGGCGATCTCGACGCCCAGCGCCACCGCTTCGCGGATGTCGTAGGTGTCGACCAGCAGCGTGGTCCCGGTCCCGAGCGAGGTCACCTGGGCGCGGAACGCGTCGGCCTCGGTGTCGTGCAGCAGGGTGAAGCTGTGCGCACTCGTGCCGGCCGACGGCACGCCGTAGCGCTCGCGGGCGGCGAGGTTCGACGTGGTCGCGAACCCCGCGACGTACGCCGCCCGAGCACTGGCGACCGCCGCCTCCTCGTGCGTACGACGCGACCCCATCTCGATGCAGGGCCGGTCACCGGCGACCTGGGTCATCCGCGACGCGGCGGACGCGATCGCGGAGTCGTGGTTGTAGATCGACAGCAGCACCGTCTCGAGCAGCACGGCCTCGGCGAACGTGCCCTCGACGATCAGCAGCGGTGAGTAGGGGAAGTACGTCTCGCCCTCGGCGTACCCCCAGACGTCACCCGAGAAGCGGTACGTCGACAGCCAGGCGCGCGTGGGCTCGTCGACGACACCCTTCAGCGCCCCGAGCACCGCCTCGTCGAACCGGAAGTCCTCGATCGTGTCCAGCGCCCGGCCGACGCCGGCGACCACGCCGTACCGTCGCCCCTCGGGGAGGCGCCGCGGGAACAGCTCGAAGACCGAGCGCCGGTGCGCGCTGCCCGAGCCCAGCGCGGCCTGCAGCATGGTGAGCTCGTAGTGGTCGGTCAGCAGGGCCGTCGACGCGCGCACGAGGTCAGCGTAGGACCCGGGTCGATCCGGGGGCTGTGCCACCATGGGCGGATGGCGACCACGAGTCCGGTCGAGGTCGAGCCGGACCTCACGCCCGACGAGATCACGATGACCGCGAAGCCGTGGGTCACCATCGTGTGGAACGACCCGGTCAACCTGATGAGCTACGTCACCTACGTCTTCCGCACGTACTTCGGCTACGACCAGAAGAAGGCCGAGAAGCTGATGCTCGAGGTGCACCAGGACGGGAAGTCGGCCGTCAGCAACGGCACTCGCGAGGAGATGGAGCGTGACGTGCAGGCGATGCACGAGTACGGGCTCTGGGCGACCTTGGAGCACCAGTAGATGAGCGGCTTCACCCGACACCGGCGCAGCGGGCGCATCATCGCGACCTTCTCCGGGTTCGAGGCGGACCTGCTGCGCTCGCTGGCCTCCCAGCTGGTCGAGCTGCTGCGCAACGAGGCCGCCGTCCCCCGCGAGCACGCCGACCCGCTGGAGGCGATGCTGAGCTTCGACGGACCGACCACCGAGCCGGAGGACCCGGTGCTCGCGCGCCTCTTCCCGACGGCGTACGTCGAGAACGCGGAGGCGGCGGCGGAGTTCCGCCGCTTCACCGAGGGGGGCCTGCGCGACGGCAAGGCGGCCGGTGCGGCGACGATCATCGACACCCTGGAGGACGCCGGCCTGCCCACAGATCTCGGCGACCAGAAGGTCGTCATCGACGTCGAGCTGGACGAGCCGGCGGCACTCGTGTGGCTGAAGTCGTTCACCGATCTGCGGCTCGCCCTGGCGACCCGCCTCGAGGTCGAGCAGGACGACGAGGCGTTCTGGCGCGCCCTCCCCGACGACGACCCACGCTCCCAGGCGCACGACATCTACGAGTGGATTGGCGCCCTCCAGGAGACCCTGGTCGACGCGCTCCGCTGACCTCGACCATCGACTCGGCCGGCACCCTTGTCGACCGGGTCGATCCGTGTTCGGATGACCTCCGACCAACCACACATCGGAGGACACACCCGTGAAGCTCTCCCTGCGTCACTCTCGGCCGGCGCGAAACGCCACCATCGCGATCGCGTCTGCCGCAGCCGGCATGGCCCTCGCCGTGCCGGGCCTCGCCATCGCCGACCGCGGACACCATTCCGTGCCTGCCCCGCCGGCCAACCCGACCAGCGCGAACCAGATCCAGAACATCGACCAGGTCAAGACCGCGATCAAGGCCTACTACGGCGACACCGTCACCACCGTGAACGACCCCGTGCCCGACGGTCAGGACGCGGCCGTCCTCGGTGACAGCGCCACCACGCTGCTCCACCAGTTCAGCCCGGACAGCGCCTATGCGCACGAGGTCGAGGGGATCGCGAACCGGGCCGGGCGTGCCCTGGTGCACCACCACAAGAAGGACCCGAACAAGGCGATCCTGTTCGACATCGACGACACGACCCTGAACACCTACAGCTATGAGATCTACAGCAACTTCGTGTTCAACCCGACCACGAACGGGTACTTCGTCAACGCGGGCTCGGCCAGTGTCTTCCCGGCGGTCCCGGGCATGGTCGGACTCGAGCAGAAGGCGCTCGCCCACGGCTACACGGTGTTCTTCCTGACCGGTCGCCCGATCTCGCAGGTCACCGGCACCCTGAACAACCTGCGCGACGCCGGCTACACGGTGACCGACGCCAACGTGTTCCTCAAGGACGCGACGGCTCAGACCGAGCCGTGGCTGAGCAGCTGCGTGGTGCCGGCCCCGACGCCCACGGACCCCAACGCGACCAAGTTCATCTGCACGACCACCCAGTACAAGTCCCTGACGCGTCGCCACATCGAGCAGGACCTCGGTTACGACATCGTGGCCAACTTCGGTGACCAGTTCAGCGACCTGAACGGTGGGTTCGCGGACACGACGTACAAGATCCCGAACCCGATGTACTTCCTGCCCTGACACACACCGCTCACGCTCGGGCCCGTCCCTCCGGGGGCGGGCCTGAGTAGCGTTGGGGGATGCGCCGGCCACACGTGAACGTGGCGACCGTCCTGGTCGATCCCACGATCCTGCGTGAGCTCGAGCTCGAGCTGGCCGGGCTCGACATGTGGGTCTGGCCGATCGCCACCACGCCGAACTGCCCCGACGGGCCGCGGATGGCGTTCCAGATCCGCCGGCGCATGGTCGAGGCCGGGCGGGGAGCGTGGGACTGTGCCGCGGAGTGGGCGGCGGTGTGGATCTCGTTCGGCGACAGCTGGTACCGCGGCTCCGATCCGCTGCCATGGGCGGCGCACAAGTCGCTCTGGGACACGCTGGCCGGACACGCCGACCACACCCGCTACCGGCTCGGCCTCGGCGGGGTGCCCACGGAGATGGTCCGGCACCGGGCGGAGCTCTAGCCGCCCGTACCCTGGCCACGTGCTCATCATCGACCGTGCGACGTACGACGGGATCGTCGCGCACGCCAAGCGTGACCACCCGGACGAGGCGTGCGGCATCGTCGCCGGACCGGAGGGAAGCGACCGGCCGGAGCGCCTGCAAGAGATGGTGAACGCGGCGGGCAGCCCGACGTTCTACGAGTTCGACTCGACCGAGCTGCTCGCGCTCTACAAGGAGCTGTGGGCTCGCGAGGAGGAACCGGTCGTCGTCTACCACTCGCACACGGCCACCGAGGCCTACCCGAGCCGCACCGACATCGGGCTCGCCAACGAGCCCGGTGCCCACTACGTGCTGGTCAGCACCCGCGAGCACGGGAATAAGGACGGCTCGGTGGAGTTCAGGTCGTATCGGATCGTCGACGGCCAGGTGACCGAGGAGGAGGTCACCGTCGTGGACGCACTGCCCCCAGCCCCCACCAGTCAAGGAGAGCCCGATGGCCGTTGAGGTCCGGATCCCCACCATCCTGCGCACGTACACCGGTGACCAGAAGTCGGTCGAGGCGAACGGCGCCAGCCTGAGCGCACTGATCGACGACCTCGAGTCGAACCACCCCGGCATCAAGGAGCGCCTGGTCGAGGCCAAGGACGGGTCGGTGGACCTGCGTCGGTTCGTCAACGTCTACGTCAACGACGAGGACGTCCGGTTCCTCGGCGGGCTCGACGCCCCGGTCACCGACGGCGACCAGGTCGTCGTACTCCCGGCCGTGGCCGGCGGCTGACCGGCACGTCATGCGGTACGACGACCTCCTCAGCACCGTCGGCGGGACCCCGCTGGTCGGCCTGCCGACGCTGTCGCCGACCCCCGACGTGCGGCTGTGGGCCAAGCTCGAGGACCGCAACCCGACGGGTTCGATCAAGGACCGGGCGGCGCTGGCGATGATCGAGCACGCGGAGAAGGACGGTCGGCTCCGCCCGGGCTGCACGATCCTCGAGCCGACCAGTGGCAACACCGGGATCTCGCTGGCCATGGTCGCGAGGCTGCGCGGCTACCGCCTGGTCTGCGTGATGCCCGAGAACACCTCTGACGAGCGTCGCGTGCTGCTGCGGATGTGGGGAGCCGAGATCGTCTCCTCGCCGGCCGCCGGTGGCTCGAACGAGGCGGTCCGGGTCGCCAAGGCGATGGCCGTCGAGCACCCCGACTGGGTGATGCTCTACCAGTACGGCAACTCCGCCAACGCGCTCGCGCACTACGAGGGCACCGGTCCCGAGATCCTCGCCGACCTGCCGACCGTCACCCACTTCGTCGGTGGCCTCGGCACGACCGGGACCCTGATGGGGGTCGGCCGGTTCTTCCGCGAGCACAAGCCGGACGTCGGCATCATCGCCGCCGAGCCCCGGTACGGCGAGCTGGTCTACGGCCTGCGCAACCTCGACGAGGGCTTCGTGCCGGAGCTGTACGACGAGACCCTCATCGACGCGCGCTTCTCGGTCGGTCCACGGGACGCCGTACGCCGGGTGCGCGAGCTGCTGGACGGTGAGGGGATCTTCGCCGGCATCTCGACCGGGGCGATCCTGCACGCCGCGTTGGCCCAGGCCGCGAACTCGGTGCGAGCCGGTGAGCGCGCCGACATCGCGTTCGTGGTGGCCGACGGCGGATGGAAGTACCTCTCGACGGGCGCCTACGAGGGCACCATCGACGAGGCCGAGGAGCGCCTCGAGGGCCAGCTCTGGGCGTGAGCGGAAGCGATCGCCCGGACCGGTCCGGGCCTCGCGAGGAAGCGAACGCGGCAGCGGGTGGGGTCGCCGGGCGGCCGGGTCGATCTCGGGATACGCTGACCCCGACTGACCGGACCAGCTCCTGGAGTGCCCGTGCCCGAGACCAGCGTCGTCGTCTTCAGTGGTTCCGCCCACCGCCCGCTGGCCAAGGCCATCTGCGACGACCTCGACGTCCCGTTGTCGTCGGTCGAGATGACCCGGTTCAGCAACGACTGCCTCCAGGCCCAGCTGCAGGCGAACTGCCGGCAGCGTGACGTCTACATCGTCCAGCCGCTCGTGCCGCCGACCCAGGAGCACCTGATGGAGCTCCTGCTGATGATCGACGCGGCCCGGGGTGCCAGCGCGGCCTCGATCACGGCGGTGATCCCCTTCTACTCCTACGCCCGGTCGGACAAGAAGGATGCCTCGCGCATCTCCATCGGTGGCCGCCTCGTCGCCGACATGCTGGCGACCGCGGGTGTCCACCGGGTCATGACGATGACCTTGCACGCCCCGCAGGTGCACGGCTTCTTCTCCGTCCCGGTCGACCAGCTGACCGCCATCGGCATCCTCGCCGAGCACTTCCTGGCCCAGGACCTCAGCGACGCGATCGTCGTGTCGCCGGACTTCGGAAACGCCAAGACCGCCACGCAGTTCTCGCGGCTCCTCGGGGTGAACGTCGCGGCGGGCTCGAAGCAGCGGCTCGCCGACGACCGCGTCGTGATCGACTCCATCGTCGGTGACGTGGAGGGCAAGCGGGCCATCGTGCTCGACGACGAGATCGCCACCGGCGGCTCCATCGTCGAGCTGCTCGACCGGCTGGCCGAGGAGGGCTGTACCGGCGCCGCGGTCGCCTGCACGCACGGGCTGTTCGTCGGCAAGGCCGTCGACCGGCTCCGGCACCACCCGATGATCACCGAGGTCGTCGCCACCGACACCGTCCCGGCTCCGGTCGACTGGCCCGAGCTCAAGGTCCGCAGCGTGGCGGGACTCTTCGCCGAGGCGATCGCCCGGGTCCACGCCGGCGAGTCCGTCAGCAGCCTGTTCGACGGGGTCGACCCGCAGTTCGGCCCACCGCAGGGCAAGCTCTTCGGCTGAGCCGCGTGACCTGGGTCGCGTCCTGCTGCGCGCGAGGGCGCCGACCACCTAGCCTGTGCGACTGTGCCCCGCCCGCCCCTCGATGCCCCCATCGGCATCTTCGACTCCGGTTTCGGCGGGCTGACCGTGGCTCGGTCGGTGATCGACCAGCTGCCGCACGAGTCGCTGGTCTACCTCGGCGACACCGCGCGGCAGCCGTACGGCCCCAAGCCCATCGGCGAGGTGCGCGAGTACGCACTGGAGTGCCTCGACCACCTCGTCGCCGAGGGCGTGAAGGCCCTGGTGATCGCCTGCAACTCCGCGAGCGCGGCCATGCTCCGCGACGCGCGGGAGCGGTACGACGTACCGGTCGTCGAGGTGATCCTGCCCGCCACGCGCCGCGCGGTCTCCGCCACGCACAGTGGGCGGATCGGCGTGATCTGCACCCAGGCCACAGCCGAGTCGCTGGCGTACGACGACGCCTTCGCCGCGGCACCACACGTCGAGCTGACCACGCGGGTGTGTCCGCGGTTCGTGGAGTTCGTCGAGGCCGGGGTGACCGGCGGTGACGAGCTCCTCGCGGTGGCGCACGAGTACCTCGACCCGCTGGTCGAGGCCGACGTGGACACCGTGATCCTGGGCTGCACGCACTACCCGCTGCTGACCGGCATCATCTCCTACGTGGTGGGCGACCGGGTCACCCTGGTCAGCAGCGCCGAGGAATGCGCGAAGGACGTCTACGGGCTGCTCGCATCGCGTGACCTGATGCGCGCCGGTGGTGACGCGTCGTACCGCTTCCTCACCACGGGGACGCCCGACGACTTCGAGCACATCGGCCGTCGGTTCCTGGGCCCCGAGCTGGCAGTGGCCGCGCAGTTCGCCGGAGGTCTCGCGTGAACGGGATGCGGCTGGTCGTGATCGGCTGCTCCGGCTCGTTCGCCGGCCCGGACTCGGCGGCCAGCTGCTACCTGGTGGAGGCCGAGGACGCCGACGGCAGGACCTGGCGGATCCTCCTCGACCTGGGCAGCGGCTCGCTGGGTCCCCTGCAGAAGTACACCGCGGCCGAGGACGTGAGCGGGGTGTTCTTCAGCCACCTGCACCCCGACCACTGCCTGGACCTGTGCGGCTACTACGTCCTGCGCAAGTACCACCCGGGCGGCCCCCTGCCGCGCATCCCGGTCTGGGGTCCCGTCGGGGTCGCCCAGCGGATGGCCGACGCCTACGACCTGCCCGACCCCGGCATGGACAAGGAGTTCGACTTCCGCGAGTACGCCGGTCCGGTCGAGCTCGGTCCGTTCCTGGTCGAGCCGTTCGGGGTGGCCCACCCGGTGCCGGCCTACGGCTTCCGGGTCACCGCGCACGGCCGCACCCTGGCCTACTCCGGGGACACCGGGATGTGCACCGCCCTGGACGAGATCGCCACCGGGGCCGACCTGCTGCTGGCCGAGGCGTCGTTCCGGCACGGCGAGGCCAACCCGGCCGCGCTGCACCTGACCGGCCGAGAGGCGGGCGAGATAGGGGCCCGCAACGGCGTACCCCGGCTGGTGCTGACGCACGTGCCGCCGTGGTACCGGGTCGCCGACATGCTGAGCGAGGCGGCCGAGGCGTACCACGGCGAGCTCCTCGCCGCCGCGCCCGGCGCGATGTTCGTCGTCTGACCGGCCAGCCGCGTCAGGCGAGCGCGGCGTCGGACGATCGTCGGAGCCGGGGTGGGTCCCGGCAGTGGCCCTCGGGCGGCGTCGACCCTACTCTTGGTTCCCGAGTCAGCCCGCCGATGCATGTGGCCCGTGGTGCGAAGTGGCAGGGTGGTGCCCATGATCAAGGTGGAAGGGCTCACTCGGGCCTACGGGAGTTTCATCGCCGTCGACGACATCAGCTTCGAGTGCAGGCCGGGTACGGTCACCGGCTTCCTCGGTCCGAACGGGGCAGGGAAGACCACGACCATGCGGGTCATGGTCGGGCTGACCCCTCCGACGCACGGAGACGTGACGATCGGCGGCCTTCACTACAAGGACATCCCCAATCCCGGCCGGCACGTCGGCGTCCTGCTCGACGCGTCCGCCCAGCACGCGGGTCGCACCGGCCGCGAGGTGCTCGAGATCGGTGCCCAGACCATGGGCCTTCCGGGCGCGCGGGTCGACCAGATGCTCGACCTGGTGTCCCTGGACGGGCGCGAGGCCAAGCGTCGCGTGCGCAACTACTCGCTGGGCATGCGGCAGCGACTCGGGATCGCGCACGCGCTGCTCGGCGACCCGAGCGTGCTGATCCTCGACGAGCCCGCCAACGGACTCGACCCCGCCGGCATCCGCTGGATGCGCGGCCTGCTCAAGGGGTACGCCGACCAGGGCGGCACCGTGCTGCTCTCGAGCCACCTGCTCCACGAGGTGGAGCAGATCGCCGACGAGATGATCCTGATCGGCAACGGCCGCATCGTGGCCCGGGGCACCCGCGAGGAGCTGCTCCGCGACGCCACCGGCGGGGTGAGCACGACCCTGGTCACAGCCCTCGACAACCAGCAGCTCAGTGAGGCCCTCACCGAGAAAGGGCTCGCCGTCCACCCGGCCGGTGCCGGGCTCCGGGTCACCGCAGAGACGGTCGACGTGGGCCGCGTCGCTGCCGAGCGGCAGATCGTGCTCACCGACCTCCGCGCGGGCCACGAGGGCGGCCTCGAGGACCTCTTCCTCGAGCTGACCGCCGACACCCAGCGCGACACGCTGCCGAACGAGGTCTCGAGCGAGGTGCCGGCATGAGTGTGGCCACGGCTCCCGCGACGCTCGACGTCTCCCACACCCCGGCCGTCCCGTTCGGGCGACTCGTCAGGGTCGAGCTACGCAAGCTGGC